>Ga0308158_10000683_pt1 | contig 48256 bp, 43 predicted proteins | sample PhyBR2_FD_201038 | JGI IMG/M metagenome (GOLD analysis project Ga0308158, IMG submission 201038) | Phyllosphere microbial communities from UC Gill Tract Community Farm, Albany, California, United States - DLSLB.R2 | ecosystem: Host-associated > Plants > Phyllosphere > Unclassified | place: USA... | reverse complement strand
TGGTCGCAGCGAAACTCAACCGCCGCCCCAGACCAACACTGAACCTCGAGACCCCAGCCAACCGGCTAAACCAGCTGCTACAAGCGGCCTAACCCCCAGCGTTGCTCCCACCAATTGACTTTGCCGCATCAACATTGGCATTAACTGTCACTTCGATGCACAGAAAAACCCCCGCCACCGGAATCCGGTAGCGGGGGCCTTTCTTGCAGTCAGAGACTACTTGCTTGCAACGACCTCGAGGTCGATGACAGCGGAAACGTCCTCGTGCAGGCGAACGTTGGCCTGGTACGAACCGACAGACTTGATGTGGTTCGGCAGTTCAACGTTGCGCTTGTCGATGGCGCCGAGGCCAGCGGCCTCAACAGCAGCAGCGACGTCGGCCGGCTTGACGGTACCGAAGAGACGACCGGACTCGCCGGCCTTCACCTCGAGCTTGACCTTCTTGGAGGACAGAGCCTGGGCCTGTGCCTGTGCAGCTTCAACGGAAGCGTGGGCACGAGCAGCGCGGGCAGCCTTGATGGACTCAACCTGCTTCTCGCCACCCTTCGACCAGGTCAGTGCGAAACCGCGGGGCAGCAGGAAGTTACGTGCGTAACCGTCCTTGACCTCGACAACGTCGCCAGCAGCACCGAGACCGGTTACTTCGTGGGTCAGAATGAGCTTTGCCATGTTAGTTAATCCCTTCCCTTAGCCGCGGCCAGCGCCGGAGTAAGGCAGCAGAGCAACTTCGCGGGCGTTCTTGATTGCCTGGGCGATCTTGCGCTGTTCCTGAACGGTAACGCCAGTAACGCGACGAGCGCGGATCTTTCCGCGGTCGGAGATGAACTTGCGCAGCAGTGCTACGTCCTTGTAGTCGATGACAGTGATGTCAGCGGCCTTCAAGGGGTTGGACTTTGGTTTGGGCTTACGGAGTTCAGCCTTAGCCATCGTGGAGCTCCTTTTCTATGGAGCCCGTGGATATTGATCCACGGGATGGTGGTGTTCGACGGCGGTGATCGCCAAGGTGCCTTGCGGCAGTCCCGGCGGGTGTCCGGCGTCGGACTTTAATGTGGTGTTTAGAAGGGAGGTTCGGAATCCGGGCCGTTGCCCCAGCCGCCAGCGTTGCTGACACCGGGCGTAGCCCAAGGGTCATCCTGCTGTTGTGCGGGCTGGTTGCCGCCCCAGCTTCCACCGGAGTTGCCGCCGCCCTGGTTTCCACCAGGAGCGCCACCTCCAAAGCCACCGGAGTTACCGCCGCCGAAGCCACCCTGTCCACCGCCGGAGCGCTGGGTACGGTTGACCTTGGCATTTGCGTAACGCAGGCTGGGGCCGATTTCGTCGACCTCAAGCTCGATAACGGTGCGCTTTTCGCCTTCTTTTGTTTCGTAGGAACGGCTCTTCAAGCGGCCGGAAACGATCACGCGCATGCCCTTGGTGAGGGACTCGGCTACGTTCTCGGCTGCTTCGCGCCATACCGATGCACGGAGGAACAGGGTTTCCCCGTCCTTCCATTCATTGGACTGGCGGTCAAAGGTCCGGGGAGTAGAAGCGATGGTGAAGTTCGCTACTGCTGAGCCAGACGGGGTGAACCGCAGCTCCGGGTCATTGGTGAGATTACCAATGACCGTAATAGTGGTTTCGCCTGCCATCTACTGCCTCCTTGTTCGTTCCTGCGGTGTAAAGATTTTGAAGGGGCTGATTACTCAGCAACGACCTTCTGGTCTTCGGGGCGGATGATCTTGGTGCGCATGATCGTCTCGTTGAGAGACAGCTGGCGATCAAGTTCCTTGGCGGTAGCCGGTGCAGCGGTGAAGTTCACCACGGCGTAGATACCTTCGGACTTCTTCTTGATGTCGTATGCCAGACGGCGACGGCCCCAGATGTCAACCTTTTCGATGGTTCCACCATCGGTGGTGATGACATTAAGGAACTTCTGAAGCGACGACTCTACGGTACGCTCTTCGACCTCGGGGTCGATGATTACCATCAATTCGTAAGGACGCATATGTGAACCCACCTCCTTTGGGCTAAGCGGTTACGGTATTTCCGTAACAGGAGGTTCATTTGCGATGCTGTGCACCGCTCCCCCGCCGAAGATTCGGAAGGAGGGCGTAACACAGACTTCAATATCTTAGTGCATCTCCTGCACTCAAAGCTATTCGGGCGGATCCCGGCCCGGAACGGGGCACTTGGCGTATGTGGATAAATCCGCCTGGGTCGGCGTCATGCCGCATGGCCCAACGACAAAACCCCTGGAAGATCGTGGATCTTCCAGGGGTTTCTCTGTGCGCGGAGGGGGACTTGAACCCCCACCCCCTTTCGAGGACTAGCACCTCAAGCTAGCGCGTCTGCCATTCCGCCACCCGCGCAAGGTGATCAGGAGAAAGCAACTTTCGTTTTTCTCCTTGACAGCGACAAAGACAGTAACACGAACATGTCCGATTCGTGGATTCCTGGCACCTAGAGGACGTCCCGTTAGAGTGGCGCCATGGATGCCACACCGTTGAACAACCTGGTCCTGACCGTTGTTTTTGCCGCGATAGCCCTCTACGCCCTGTACTTCGTGGTCCGCGCTGGAGTGAGGGACGGCATCCTCCAGGCGAAGAAGATCTCCCAGGACTCCACCTCACGGGAACAACCGTGACCAGCGGCGGGCAAGCGAAAAGCGTCAGGGTCCGACGCAGCAGATTGCGCTTCGTCGCCATGATAGTTGCCGGCGCGTCGACGTTCCTCGCAACGGGGCTGGCAGGGAGCTGGGTGGACGCGCCCGCCGTGGGCTGGGCGACGGCAGCACTGGTCTATGTAGCGTGGGTCTGGCTGGTGATCGCGCGGATGGACCCCGACCAAACGGAGCAGCATGCCACGTCCGAGGACCCTTCCCGCGGAGTCACCGATCTCCTGATCCTCATCGCGAACCTTGCCAGTATTGCCGCGGCCGTGGCGGTGATCGTCAACTCCCACACGGAAGGCACCGGATCACGCCTGTCTTCGGGGGCTCTGGCACTTGCCTGCGTCGCGCTGTCCTGGATGCTGGTGCAGACCCTCTTCACGCTTCGCTACGCGGAGCTCTATTACAGCCCTGCAGAAGATGCCGGAGGTGAGGTGGGCGGAATCAGCTTCAACCAGGAACGGCCACCCCAGTACACGGACTTTGCTTACCTGGCCACGAGCCTGGGCATGACCTACCAGGTGTCCGACACCAACCTCGGCAACCACCGGATCCGGGGGGAAGCCTTGAAACACAGCCTGCTCTCCTACCTGTTTGGCACGGTGATCCTTGCCGTCACCATCAACCTGGTGATCGGCCTGGCCCAGTAGCCCACGCAGCCGCGTAGCCCAAGCAGCCGCTCATCATGCCGGGCCAAAACGAAACGGGGCAGCCGCCGTCGAACACCGACGGCAACTGCCCCGCATCAGAAAGAAACTTACGACGCCGGGCCGGAACCGACCGCGGAAGGTTCGGCTGAAGCGGCATCCTGGTGCGGGCTGCCACCGTTCCTGCGGTAGCGGAACACTCCGATGCCCACCACCACAGCGGCGAGGCCCAGCGACAGGAACAGCGACTCGCGGGTGGACTCGAGGATGACCATGCCGATGATGAGCGCCACGATGCTGCCGATGGCGATCCAGGTGAGGTACGGGAAGAACCACATTTTGAGTTCGAGCTGCTTCGCTGCAGCACCCATGCGCCTGCGCAGGATGAGCTGGGAAGTCGCAATGACCAGCCACACGAACAGGGCGATCGCGCCCGAGGTGTTCACCAGGAAAAGGAACACCGTGTCCGGCGCGATGTAGTTCAAGCCAACCGTGATGAAACCAACCACCGTGGAAGCAAGGACGGCTGCTGCGGGGACACCGCGCTTGGAAATCTTCATCCACGACTTGGGAGCATCGCCGCGCCGGGAGAGCGAGAAGAGCATGCGGCTGGCGGTGTAGAGCCCTGAATTCAGGCAGGACAGCACCGAGGTGAGCACCACGATGTCCATGATGGTGCCGGCGCCCGGGATGCCATAAAGCTCGATGACGGCGACGTAGGGGCTTTTGGCGACGGATGCGTCGTTCCACGGCAGGAGCGTGACAACAATGGCGATGGAGCCGATGTAGAAGATCAGGATGCGCCACACTGTGGACTTCACGGCCTTCTTGACGGCGTCTACGGGGTTCTCGGATTCACCCGCAGCGATGGTCGCGATTTCGGCACCGAAGAAGGAGAAGACCACGACGAGGATGCCCGCCAACACTGCGCCGGGACCGTTGGGCATGAAGCCGCCCTGGTCCAGCAGGTTGGCGACACCCGGGGCGGATACACCGGGCATGAGACCGAGAATTGCTGCGATGCCTGCAAGGAGGAAGATCACGATCGCCGCAACCTTGATCGAAGCGAACCAGAATTCGAACTCGCCGTAGGACTTGACTGATCCGAGGTTGGTCAGCGTCAGGAGAACCATGAGAACCAACGCCCAGATCCACTGATCGACGCCGGGAACCCAGCGGTGCATGATGGCGGCACCCGCCGTTGCCTCGATGCCGAGGACGATGATCCAAAACCAGGCATAAAGCCAGCCAATACTGAACCCTGCCCAGCGGCCAAGGGCCTTGTCTGCGTATGTGGAAAACGAGCCCGTCTCCGGGTTGGCGGCCGCCATCTCACCAAGCATGCGCATGACGAGAATGACAACCAGGCCGGCGGCCAGATAGGCCACCAGGATGCCGGGTCCGGCCTGCTGGATAGCAGCACCGGAGCCAACAAACAGACCTGCTCCGATGACGCCCGCAATGGCGATCATGGAGAGGTGGCGGGGTTTCAGTGACTTTGAAAGCTGTTGGTCAGCGTGCATGGATCGGCGCCGTCCTTTGGGTTTGAGTTGGGCCATGAGTGGTGTGCCACGGGCCACACGACTTTCCCACACTAGCCAGCACCAGAGGGCGGATTGCTGTGCAATTGGACATTTTGACACCTCCAAAAAAGGGAGACTGCACAAAATGTATTGTCACAGTCAACACAAGTTTCCTTATGAAAACATTCGAAATATGCGCGAAACGAGTGTTTGAGGCTTTCGTCTAGACCGACGTCCGGAAGAACAGTTCCGTCACCGCCGCAAGATGATGCGGATCCTGCACACCGCACAGCTCACGCGCCGAGTGCATCGACAGCAGCGGGATGCCGACGTCCACGGTGCGGATCCCCAGGCGCGTGGCAGTCAACGGGCCGATGGTCGATCCGCAGGGAAGATCGTTGTTGGAGACGTACTCCTGGTAGGGCACGTTCGCCTCGGCGCACATCCTGGCCCACAGCGCAGCTCCCGCGGCATCGGTGGCGTAGCGCTGGTTGGCATTGATCTTCAGGAGGGGACCACCGTTGAGAACCGGCTTGTTCGCCTGGTCATGCTTCTCGGCGTAGTTCGGATGGACAGCGTGGCCGGCGTCCGCGGAAACACAGAACGACGCCGCTACGGCCTGCCGCCGCTGGGTCACCGAGGCTCCCAATCCGTCAGAGATGCGCACCAGCATGTCCTCAAGGATGGGACCGCAAGCGCCCGAGCGCGAATTGGAGCCGATCTCCTCGTGATCGAACGCTGCAAGAACAGCGATCGGGCCGTCCTCCGGGGACGAGGAAGCATGGGCAACCAAGGCCACCAACCCCGCGTGAGTGGAGGAAAGGTTGTCCATGCGCCCGGAGGCGAAGAACTCGCCCTTCGCCCCGAAAACCGCAGGAGCCTGCGTGTCCGCCACCACGACGTCGTATCCGCCGATTTCGGAGGCATCCACCGAGGCGCCCTCGACGCCGGCGGCCAGCAGTCCCAGAAGGTCCTCGCCCACGGGATCGCCCTGGCCAAAGATCGGGTTCATGTGCTGCTGCTTTGACAGGTGCAGACCGTTGTCATTGACGCCCCGGTCAAGGTGGATGGCCAACTGGGGAAAACGCAGCAGCGGCCCTGTTGAGGTGAGGTGCTCGGTGCCGTCGCGCATGACCAGCCTGCCGGCGAGCTGCAGTTCGCGGTCCAGCCACGAGTTGAGGAGCGGGCCACCGTAGACCTCGACTCCCGCCTGGAGCCAGCCGAACTTGCCGGTGGTGGGTTTCGGCTTCAATTTGAAGGACGGTGAATCTGTGTGTGCACCCAGGATGTTGAAGCCGGTGGTGGGTCCGGCATTGGTGGGGGTAACCCAGGCGATCAACGCGCCGTCACGAATGACATAGAACTTTCCCGCTCCACCGTCCCACGGCTGCCGCTCGTCCAATCCAGTGAAACCGGCCTCGTCAAGGCGGCGGGCGGCCTCGTGCACTGCGTGGAAACTCGACGGCGACGCCGAGACGTACGCGCCGAGATCCTGGATATGGTCAACTGCTGCGGAAGCGTTTGAAGGCATGCTCCCGAGTCTAGCCGCATGGATTCAACCGCCTGTCCGGACCGCCTTGCACCCTGCCCCGGACAGCTACGGGGTCAGATCGTGACGTTCAGGGCGGCCGTATAGCCGCCGGCAACCGAGCCGGAAATAGTCGCCAACTGGTATATGCCCCCATCGTCACCAAAGACGTTGTCAGAGGACAGGGTGGTTTTCGGGAAGCTTCGGGCACTGTTTTCGTAACCGGCGGTCGCGTACACGGTCTTGCAGGCGCTCTCAGTCAAGGCTATCTGCGACACCGCCAGCACCTGGCCCGCCTTGGTTGCGTTGCTCATCGACTCAAATACCTCAAAGTGAATATGAGGCCAGCGGCCCATGTAGGCGCCGGGAAAGACCGTACTGAAAGTGAGTTGGCCATTTTCATCCGATTCCTGGACGCCCCGCAGGTAGTTCTCGTCTTCCAGGCCGGAATCGTAGAGGGAATACTTACCGTTTTGGTCGCAATGCCAAACATACACAGCCGCGCCCGCCAGGGGAGAGCACCCGTTGGCGTTATCCAGAAGCGTCAAGGTGACAGTGAGCGGCACTCCTGCGGCCTTCGTGCTGGACGCTCCGAAACTGGATCTGATGTCCCGTCGAACAACTCCCGAAGCCTCCAGGACGTTGGGTCCGTTTGAGCCGTCGCCCGGGTATGGTCCCAGCGTTTCCTCCGGGATTTCCGCCCCGCATTCGGCCAAGGCGCGGGTCACCGTACTGGTGGCCTCCGCCGACGGTGAGGTGGCCTCCGTCGTGCCTTGCGATGGGGTGACGGTATCGGTGGAGGTTCCCGACGGCGTCGCGCCGCCTTGCGTCCCCGGCGTGCAGGCGGCGAGGGCGGCAACGGTTCCCGTCCCGAGAAGGACGCCCAAGGTCCGCCGGCGGCTCAGGAGCGTGGAGAGGTCGAACTCCAGTCCCTTGTCGTGGTTCGGGTGCGGCTGTTGAGGAGATGTCATGCCTCCATCAAAGCTGCGATCACTGTGAGTTGTACATGGGGAATCTGTGGCAGGACTGTGACCGGTGAAGACTCCGGAATTGTGACCAGCGTGCATAATAAGCATTTCGATATGCTTGTAATGCTCGTCACGTCATGGCACGATGGCTTGCAACAGCAACTGACGGAAGGTCCACTGCCATGAACATCGAACTGAAACCGGTGCGGAAGCTTCGCATCCACTGGCCCATTTCGGTAGAGACGATGACCCAGCTCGCCGACGGTCAGCTTCAGGCCCTTGAGTCCGACGCCGGTATCGCCTCGTTGCTGGACGCGCTGACATCAACCCCGGAGCTGGGCGGGTTCGGGAACTACCACCATGTCTTCGAATCCTCGGCCGGCTTTGAGGGATTCACAGTGGCAGAAGGAGCCAATCCCACCCTGGGCAGGGTAGGCCAGCGGACCATCTCACCCACTTTTGTCTTCACGACGTACTTTGACGACTCCCTGGACGACACCGCCGTCCAACAGCTCGTCCAGACGATCGTCGACATTCACCCATGGGAGGTTCCCGTCATCGAGGTTTCGGGACCCCTCAGCGTCTCAAGCAGTGTTATGGACTCCCGCACCGAAATGCGGGTGGCATCATGAGCGCCTCAGTCTGGGAAGAGGTTGCACCACTCCTCCGCAACAGGACCTTCACGGATCTCACCCACGCCTTCCACCCCGGCCAACCGCACTTTTCGGCCTTTCCCGACGAGACACGGGAAGCCCTTTTCGATATGGAAAAGGGCGACGGATTCACCGCCCACAGGTATTCGATTGTGGGCCAGTGGGGCACGCACGTGGATCCGCCGTCGCATTTTGTCCGGGGAGGCCGGACGCTGGACCAGATACCTGTGGAGGACATGATGCTTCCCCTGGTTGTCCTGGACATCAGCCACCGTGTCCGAACCGATGCGGACGCAACCCCCACCCTTGACGATGTCCGGCAATGGGAAGCACGCAACGGGGCCGTCCCAAACGGGGCGTTCGTTGCCCTTCGGACCGGCTGGAGCAAACACTGGCCGGACGCATCGGCAATGGCCAACAGGGATGACGACGGCATCAGCCACACACCCGGGTGGTCCCAGGAGGTGCTTCGGTATCTGGTCGAGGAGCGCTCCGTTGCTGCCGTAGGCCACGAGCAGACCGACACGGATCCCGGCATGGCTACCTCACGGCAGGACTTCAGCCTGGAAACGTACGTCCTGGCCCAGGACCGCTGGCAGATCGAGCTGCTGGCCAACCTGGATGAACTACCGGAATCCGGCGCCATGCTGATCGCCACGTGGGCAAAGCCCTTGGAGGGCAGCGGTTTTCCGGCACGGGTGTTCGCCATTCACTGACGCCGTACCGGTCCGGCCCCCGGGGCTGACTAGAATCAATCCATGTCAAAGACCTCCAGCATGGGCCGCGGCATGATGGCCTTACTCACCGTTGGGGCGCGTCACGCGGAAGGATTCGACGGCGGTACGGTGGCTGACATTGCAGCCCGCCTGGACAAGGACCGCAGCCAGGTCTCACGCAGCCTCAAAGGTGCACAGTTGGAAGGCTTCCTCACAAGGACCGAACAGCGCGAGTATTGCCTGGACTGGTCCTTCCTGACGGACGCGCAGCTGGTCACCGAACAGCGGCTGAAGACTGACGGCTTGACCGCATTGGAGGGTTTGGCATCCGAAACCAACGAAGCCTGCTTCCTGGGTGTACTGAGCGGAAACAGTACTGTCACCATTGGCGAGCAGGTGCCTGAAAGCGCCAATTTGGTGGGTTCCTGGCTTGGCCGGCCCTACCCCGCCTACTGCAGCGACGCCGGCCAGGCGCTCTTGTGGGATGCGCCGGACTCAGACGTCCGGAAGATCTTTGACGGAGTCGAGTTCGTGAAGCACGGGCCCAATACGCCTGTGTCCGTTGACGATTTCCTGGAGCGGTTGGCCAAGGCAAGGGAACGCGGCTACTCGATCGTGGACGAGGAAGCCGAACCGGGCCTCTACTCCCTGTCCGCGCCCGTCCGGGACTTCAAAGGCGAAGTCGCCGCTGCATTGCAGATTGTCGGCCCGAAATCACGTCTGGAACCCCAGCGCGAAGCCTTCGCCACGGCTCTTGGTTCGTGGCGGGACTGGCTTGAGTCTTCAGTTGGAGGACAGTCAGGCTGACAGGTCAATCCTGAGGTTGGGCCGCGCTGCCGAGCCGGTTGGAAGCGGACTGAAGCGCCGCTGCAATGTGTGGAGCCGCTTTCTCCAGATCAGCGCGGCTTCCCAGGACGCTGAGTGCGGCAACAATGCGGGCTCCGCCTGCCCGGACCGGTACTGCCAGCTCCCAGACGCCGTGCTCGAATTCTTCCGCAGCCAGGACATACCCCTGTGGTTTGTCCTTGTCCATGAGGGTGGCCACCTCCGCTGCGGAATGCGCCGCGGCGGGGCCGCCAACGCCAATGAAGTTGGCCTCGCGGAGCAGACCCTCAAGCTCCTTTGCCGAATGGTCCCACAGCAAGGCCCGGCCGGCGCCCGTGCACCACACAGGGGTCACCATGCCGGGCTTGGCGAAGCCGCCAAGGACAGAGTTGTTGGCGGAAGAACGCAGCAGGAGCACCCGGACCCCGTCGCGCACTGAGAGCCTGGAGCGCAATCCATAAGAGGACACCAGCTCCTCAAGCTCGGGTCCGGATTGCTGGACCCAGCCTCCGTTCAGGGAGGCTGCCAGGGTGAAGAACCGCGGCCCTGTGCGGAAGGGACCCCGATCCACGCGTTCCAGCAGCCCAAGATCGCACAGTTCCTGCGCCAACCGTGAGACCCGGCTTTGTTCCATGTCCAGCTCCGCAGCCAACTGCGAGACTCCCAAAAGTTGGCGTCCCTGCTTTTCGCGGTCCGTGACCAGCCGGATCAGGCGAAGGCCCTGCGCCAACGACGAAGCCTCTGTTGACACATCCACGAATCAGGCTCCTTCCACCAAGCGCTCACGCCATTCTCACACGTTGGCGCAGACCCTGAGGATCCTGGCGTCCTTGGCCCACACCGTGTACAAATCTGCGAGAATTCCGGCGTTGGCTGCTTCAAGCTCTCCCGAAGTGATTTCGGACTGGTCCTGGCGCCCGAACAGGACCACTTCATCCCCGGGCAGGACCTCCGGAACGGATGTCACATCAACCACCATGGAGTTCATGGAAATCACGTCGACGATGGGCACGCGTCGCCCGCGGACCAGGACATCGCCGCGATGGTCGGCGCTTCGACGGCCGAGTGCGCGTCGATACCCATCGCCATAGCCCACAGTGACTGTTGCCAAACGGGACTCTGTCGCCAGGGTATGGGTCAGCCCATAGCCCACCTTGCTTCCCGCGGGATAGGTGTTCACCGAGCCGATGCGTGCCTTGAAGGTCAGGCAGCGGCTGAATCCCGGCTGCGCGGGTTCCGTGTCACCGTAGAGGACGGCCCCGGTCCGTACCATGTCCATCCACGACGCCCGGACGTTCAGGGTTGAAAATGAGTTCGCCGCGTGGAGGAGCACTTCGCTGCGGGGCACTTGCGCGGCTTGGAGGATAGCTTCGGACTCGGCCCTGAAACGCCGCAGCGATTCTTCTATGTTCTTCACGTCGTCGCAGGGAAAATGCGTCATGATGCCGGCGGGTTGAAGCCAAGGCTGGCTCAGTATCCCAACTGCGCAGGCCCTGCCGCGGGAAGAAGACACGTCAAGGCTGTGGCGGCTGATACCCGACGAGTTAATGTCCAGGTGCACCCGTAATTTCCGGCCCGTTTCCTCGGCGATCCGGCTCATCGCCAAGGCACTCTGCGGATCAGAGACGAGTTCTTCGATGGAGTAGTCCATGCCCGCCCTGACTTCCTGCGGGGCCGCTGCTCGAACGCGGAGCAGTTTTCCATGAAAACCATGTCCCCGCGCCAGCTCTGCTTCGTGATTCGACCCCACCCCTATGTAGGGAACGTCCTGACGAACCAGGAACGGCAGCAACATGTCAGCCCCGTGGCCGTAGGCGTCGGATTTGATCACGGCACACAGCAAGGCCCGGCCTTCCAGGAGTTGCCTCATGGATCGGACGTTGCCATTAAAGGCGTCACCGTCAACTTCCAACCAACTGGAAAACTTCCCGGCCGGTTCCGTGGACTGGGTTGTTTGGGCCATCCTGCCCCCCCTTTCAAGACAGTCAGGCGGCGGGGCAATATTGCCCTGCCGCCTGACGTGGCAACCTGGATCAGACCGACTGCTTTACTTTCACAGTCCGGCCGTATCGGAAGTGGAAATACAGGTAGCAGGCAGCCACAAAGGGGATACCGAAGTAGAGGGCAGCGACCTGCGCGGGATCGGACGCAATGCCCACCAGTGAGAGCAGGCACAGTCCGAAGGCCAGGATCGGAACTACAGGGAAGAACGGTGCCTTGTAGGCAAGGTCAGCCACCCGTCCCCCGTTGCGGACAAAGGCCCGGCGATGGAAGAAATGCGAGGCGGTGATGGACATCCATACCCCGACGACGGCGAAGCCGGCTACGGAGACGAGGGCCAGGTACACGGTCTCCGGAGCAGCCACGCTGCTGATCAGGGACGCCAGCCCTCCCACCATGCTGACGGACAGGGCAAGGAGTGGGATGCCCCGGCGGGTGAGGCGCTTGAGCGCCTTGGGAGCGTGCCCTTCGTCTGCAAGGGAGTAGAGCATGCGGGCACAGGAGAACAGGCCGCTGTTTCCGGCGGACAGGAGGGCCGTGATGATGACGAAGTTCATGATGTCCGCCGCGAAGGGAATGCCTACAGACGAGAAAACAGTGACGAACGGGCTCTCATCCAGTCCCACCTGGTCATAAGGAACGGTTGCGGCGATGACGGCGATTGCCCCCACGAAGAAGATCAGGAGGCGGATGACCGTGCTGCGCATGGCCTTGGGGATGTTCCGTGCCGGATCCTTGGTTTCGCCTGCCGCCACGCCAATCAATTCCGAGCCGGAGAAGGCGTAGAAGACGGCCAGGGCTGTCACCAGGACGCCGGAGAAGCCGTTGGGAAACAGGCCGCCTGAGGTATTGAAGTTCTCGAACAGGAACGGGTGGTGGTCGTTGTCCGAGAGTGGATGGAATCCGAAGAGGGCCGCCCCGCCGAATACGATCAGTGCGATGATCGCTCCGACTTTGATGATGGAGAACCAGAATTCAGATTCGCCAAAGAACTTGGACGAGAGCGCATTGAAGCCGAAGAGCATGGCAGCGAACACCAGGCACCACACCCATACCTCGACACCCGGGAACCACCGCTGCATGAGCAGGCCCGAGGCCGTGAACTCCGAACCGATCGCCACCGCCCAGCACAGCCAGTAGAGCCAGGCGGTGGTGAAGCCGGTAGCCGGACCAATTGAACGGGAAGCGTAGATGTGGAAGGCACCCGAGACCGGGTAGGCAATGGCGAGCTCGCCAAGGCAGGCCATCACCAGGTAGACCACGAAGGCTCCCACCAGGTAGGCGATGACTGCGCCCAGGGGGCCTGCCTGGGAGATGGTGTAGCCCGAGCTGAGGAACAAGCCTGAGCCGATGACACCTCCCATGGCAATCATGATGAGGTGACGCGGACCCATGGAACGGCGAAGGCCTGTTTCCAAAGGCGCCGGAGGGGCGTCAGCCGGGTGGTCCAGTTTCAGGGGGGTTGATGATTCCATGACTCGTCTCCGATAAGTGAAAGATGCGATCGGGACGCCTGGGACTTCCTGCGCGGGGGAGCCGGAGGCGCGCTTGTAGTGACGAAGGTAACACAGAATCGGCTCAAATAGTCATTAAAAACATTTATGAATGTCTATAACGCACATCTTGTGAAGAAAGTTGGCCCGGGCCGGGCCCCCCCGCATCAATAGTCCGGGTTGCTCGGCACCACCAGTCCGGTCTCGTAGGCGTAGACAACCACCTGCACACGATCCCGCAGCTGCAGCTTGCTCAGGATCCGGCGGACGTGCGTCTTGACAGTGGCCTCGGATAGGAAGAACTTATGGGCGATCTCCGCATTGGACAGACCCTCGGCGATGGTCGTAAGGATTTCGGTTTCGCGCGGCGTGAGTTCGCCAAGCAAGGGATCCCGGTGGGGTGCGGGCGAATGGCCCGGCACTGCACCGCCCCGGACATACGTCTCCAGGAGCCGCTGCGTTACACGCGGGGCGACGACGGCGTCGCCGCTCGCCACGAGCCGCACCGCATGGACGAGCTCTACCGGGGCAACGTCCTTGAGGAGGAAGGCAGAGGCTCCGGCCTGCAAACCGGTGAAGGCGTACTCATCGAGGTCGAACGTGGTCAGGATGATGACCCGCGCTTCCGAACCTGAATCGGAGATACGCCGCGTTGCCTCGATCCCGTCCATGGTGGGCATTCGGACGTCCATCAGCACCACGTCAGGTTGCAAGGCTTCGACCTGACGGACGGCTTCAGCGCCATCGGACGCCTCGCCCACTACATGGAAGTCTTCTTCGCCTTCCAGAATGAGCCGGAAGCCCATCCTGAGCAGCGGCTGGTCGTCCACGAGCAGCACTTTGATGTCATTGGTCATGATTCCCCCTTGTCGCCGTTCCAGTGGAGGTCGGCGTGGACGGCCCAACCGCCTCTTTTGCCTGGACCGGCAGTAACGATTCCAGCATAGATTCCAGCGCGTTCATTCATCCCGGCAATGCCCAGCCCTGTGCCCAGGCTGCCTATCGATTCACTGCCACCGTCCCTGGTTCCGCGTCCGTCGTCGAGGACATCAATGGTGACCACATCGCCGTCGCGGGCCACCTGGACGTCCACCCGGCTCAACGAGCGTCCGTAACGCAACACGTTGGTCAGGGATTCCTGCACGATCCTGTAGACGGTGAGCTCGAACGCCGGGTCAGCCGGCAATGCCGGCCCGGTGTGCGCATAGTGCAGTGGCAGGCCGGCCGTGCGGAAGCCCTCCAGGAGCTTGGCCAGGTTGTACCCGGACTCAAGCGGCGTGAGCGGGGCCGGCCGGCCTGAATCATCACGTAGAACCCCCAGAACACGCCGCATATCCGCCAGGGCGGTGCGTCCGGTCCGCGAGAGTTCGCCAAGCACCTCGCCGGCACGTTCCGGATCCTTCTTGACCACAACTGCCGCACCATCCGAAAGACTGATCATGACGGTCAAAGAGTGGGCGACGACGTCGTGCATTTCGCGGGCGATGCGGTTGCGTTCGGTGACCTTGCCCAGCCGCGTGGTCCGGGCGGCCCAGGCAGCGATCTCCGCTTCGTGTTCCCGTCGCTGGCGAACCGAAATGCCAATGCCCGTGGCCAGCAGGTTCGACAACATGATAGTGACCGCCGTGGCGATGTTGTTGATGAGGTGGAAATTCTCCGGAACGTCCTGAAGCGTGTCCATCTGGGCCGGGCTAGTCCACATGAACAGGTAAAGCAGGCTCAGGGGCAGGCTTGCGGCGATAAAGACCGCAAACGTGATCCCGCGCTTCCGGAGGGAAGCCACCGCATAAAGGGCGAACCACAGGCCCGCCGAAACGTTGGAGCCCCAAGGGTTCAGGATGGTCGCCGAGATTTCCAGCAGGGCCACGGCCAGGACCACCTGGAGCGGGAACTGCCTCCTGAAGACCAATGCCAAGGCAATAAGGAGCAGTATGGCCACCACGAGCCATTTGCCTTCACCGATCGAGGCGACGATGGTGGGCAATGCCAACAACACGTAGCAAAGCACCACCACGGCGTCCATGGCACGGGGACGCGTGAAGAAGTAGCGCCGGATCCTGCCCCGGCGGCGTTGGGCAATTTCAGCGAAGGACGCGTCGGCCACGGCGGCCGGCGCGTCCTTCATCTGTGGAGCTTCAGTCATGAATTGAGCCTAGAGGGCACGTCGGCCTAGACGTCGCGCTTCTTGATCACGATGATGGCCGGAATCAGGAAGACCAGCACGTAGCCCAGGAAGATCAACCCACCCTGCCACGGGTCGATGACGCCGTCGGTGTGACCGATGGAAAGGAACCTGCCACCAGCCTCGCTGGGAATGTACTGCGGCACGTACTTCCAGAAGTCGCCCGGCACCAGTGAAAGGAAGCCGGACGCGATCGACAGTACGAAGAACAATGCGACAAGTACGGTCACGCCACCGGCCGAGTTGCGCAGGAGGGTTCCCAACGAAAGACCGATCAAAGCTACGCCGGCAACATACAGGCCACCGGTGAAGATGCTGTACAGGACACCGTCAGTGGACCACGTCAGATCAATATCCAGGCCCTGGAAGACGGGCATGGCGATGAGGAATGTCAATACGGCGGCAATGGTGGTGATGACGTAGGAGAGGACCACCAGAAGCAGCGCCTTGGCCGCGAAGGCCGGAATGCGCTTGGGAACTGCGTTCATGGTTGAACGGATCATGCCGGTGGCATACTCGGACGAAATGAAGAGCACGGCCAGCGATCCAAGGACCAAGGTGCCGATCTGGATACCGGCATTGGGCAGGTTGTAGAGGTCGAATCCGGAACCCGGCGGGAAGGATTTCGTCAGCATCTCGCCAGTGACGGGCTGGCCGGCATCCTTGGCCTGCTTGATCATCTGGTCAAGGAAGGTGAAGCGGATCAAAACGGCAAGGGCACCCACGCCCACTGTGGCAATAAGAGTCACAGCGAGCAGGATCACGGTGGACGTCAGTGAGCGGAGCTTGATCCACTCCGACTTGACTACTCCCCCAAAAGTAACGCCGCGGACCCCGGCCGATGCGTGGGCCGGTGCTTTGGTGCGGTTTTCAGTCATGGTGCTCATTGTCCTTACTTTCCTTCCGGGGCGGCAGAGACAGGCTCACCGGACATATGGGATTGGTACTCCACTTCGTCCTTGGTGAGATTGAAGTAGGCATCTTCCAGCGAGGAAACCTGCGGCGTCAGTTCGTAGACCAGCACGTTGTTGTCCAGGGCAACCTGGGCGATCTCACGCGGTTGCAGACCCACCACTTCCAGGGTCTCCGTCTGGCTCTGGTCCACCCGGACACCGTCTCCCACAAGCAAGGCCGACAGCTGGCTGGCAGCCGAGGTACGAACCAACGTTTTGGCCTGCTGGGCTCCGGCGATGATGTCCTGCACAGGAGCATCCGCGATGATCCTGCCCCGGCCGATCACAATCAGGTGGTCGGCGGTCTGCGCCATTTCGCTCATCAAATGCGACGAAAGGAAAACGGTCTTGCCCTGGCTGGCCAGGTACTTGACCAGATTGCGCACCCACAGCACGCCTTCAGGATCGAGTCCGTTGACGGGCTCGTCGAGGATGAGGGTCTGAGGGTCACCGAGGAGTGCGGCCGCAATGCCGAGGCGCTGGCCCATACCCAGCGAGAATCCTCCGGCCTTCTTCTTCGCCACGGCACCGAGTCCGGTCATCTCAATGACCTCGTGAACGCGGGCGGTAGGAATGCTGTGCGTTGCAGCCATGGCCAGCAGGTGGTTGTAGGCACTGCGGCTGGTGTGGACAGCCTTGGCATCCAGCAAGGCACCTACCTGGTGCAGGGGAGCCTTGTGCTGCGCATAGTGCAGGCCGTTGACGGTGACGTCGCCCGATGTGGGAGAGTCAAGCCCCATGATCATGCGCATCGTGGTGGACTTGCCGGCACCGTTCGGGCCCAGGAAGCCCGTCACCCGTCCAGCCTGGACAGTGAAACTGACACCGCCGACGGCAGTTTTCTGGCCGTAGACCTTAGTCAGGCCCTTTGCTTCGATCATGGAAGCGTTCCCCTCCTCGGAGCACATAAATGTGCAGGTGAGTTTTGAATGTACTCACCACGCTACTCAGGGAGGCCGCCCAAATCGCCTGTCTCAGGGATGATTCAGGGTTCAGTCAGGGTAGTCCTACCGGATGACCCCAGTCAGTCCGCTTCAGTCAGCCACCGGAAGCGACGAGTACACGCGCAGGACGCGAGGCTTCACCGTGAAGGTAGCCGAGCGGACTCCAGGCGTAGGTTCACCGTCGACGGCCAGCACCAACGGCTGCCCAATGGCTTCGACGGTAATCTCTGTAGCCTCGGCAAGGTGGGTGACCTTCGAGGCCGACACGGTGCCGGTAACGACGGCCCACAGCAAACGCGCACGTGCGAATGGTTCGTCCGCCGTGATCATGCGGAGGTCGAACACACCATCATCAAGCACAGGACGGCGGATGGGCGCGTGGTCGCTGGGATAGAACCTTCCCCTGCCCATGTAGAGAATCCAGAGCTTGTGCTTTTGTCCGTTCACCGTGAGCGTGGTGGGGGAATTCACGCCGAAGGTCCGGAGCGATGCCACCACACTGGCGAGCGGCTTGCCCATGGCCGGCTGCAGGCGCTCACGCCGCCTGACCAGATTGGGGTACACGCCCACACTCGCCGTATTCAGCATGGCCAGCTCCGAGGTCTCCGGCTTCTCAGCAAGGCCGCGCTGGACAACAACATGCCCCAGGTCCACGGACGCTGCGAAACCATTGGTCAAGGCGTCCAGGACATCCTCGATCGAACGGGCGCCGAGGTCACGCGCGAAGTGGTTCAGCGTCCCTCCCGGCAGAACCGCCAGAGGCAGTGAATGTTCGACGGCGGCAGCAGCCGCCGCTCCCACCGTTCCGTCGCCGCCCCATACGCCCAGCGCTACGGTTCCTGGCCGGGTTGCTGCGGCCTTGACCTCTTCGGCGACATCCTCCCCTTCGGAAATCTCTCGTATATACGCCTTGGGGAATACTCGTCGCAGCAGTTCTCCGGTTTCGGGGGAGTAGGACCCGCCCAGGACGTTGACCGCGATACTCAGCCCCTCGCCGTCGTGAATTGCCGGAACCTCAGCGGGGGTGCGGCGGGGAGTCGGCTCCGCCGGGCGGGCAGGCCACCACTTACGCGTGAGAAATGCGGCGCCGGCACCCAAAGCCGAGCCAAAGACGACGTCGGATGGCCAGTGGGCACCCGTGTGCACCCGCGAGTAGGCCACCCCCACGGCGATGGGCGCCAATGCAACCCCTATCGCAGGCGAGACGATTCCTGCGCCCACCGCGAAGGCCACAGCGGACGCAGAGTGGCCGGATGGCATCGAAGAGCTTGTGGGCTGCGGATTCACGAACCGGAACAATGGCAGATGTTCAGGAAGCGGCCGCCTGCGGGGCAAAGCCCGCTTGAAAATGACGTTGGTAACGCCGGAAGCGACACCCAGTGCGAGCAAGCCATGGAGCGCCGCCCTGCGGGGTTTCCCTGGAACCGTCGCCATGATCCCGGCAATGCCGAACCACAGCTTGCCTTTCGTCGCCGCGGAAGAAAGCCGCCGGAAGAAGACGTCATGGTCGCCCTGCGGTTGCCGGGAAACAGCCCGCACCAGGAAGTGGTCGAGTTTGACAACACGTTTGGGACCTTTGCCCACGAAGCCTCGCATCCCTTCACAGTATCGCCTGCCGGTACTGCAGGGCCGCCATGGCTACGATGAGTTGATGATTCGCGTCCTGACTCCCCGAAGGCAACCGGACTGGAAGCTGCTTGCCCCTGGAATATTGCTGCTGTGTGCGTTTGTGGTTCCGGGAGTCATGATCCTGGCAGGACAGGGCCAACCTGCCTTCAACAGCGTAGACACCTGGTGGCAGGCCTTCTCCTTTACGTTGCACTCTCCCTTCTGGGATGGCGTCAACGGGATCCTCAACTGGGTGGGCTACGTGGGGATGCTGTCCGCCCAGGGAGTGCTGGCCCTCGCCTTGGTGGCTTGGAAACGTCCGGTGACGGCGTTATTCGTTGCGGGCTCCGGAATAGCCACACTGGCGCTCACCCAGCTGGCCAAAGTCGTAGTAGGCCGGGAAAGGCCTGTGGGGGCCAAGGTCCTCACCGATACCGGTTCATACCCTTCCGGGCATGTATCCGCCACCACCGCCTTCCTGGTGGTTCTGGCTGTCCTCGCCGGCCGCTGGTGGATGACGACATTGGCCGCATTGGGCATCATCGCCATGATGATCAGCCGGACGTACCTCTCCGCGCACTGGCTGAGCGATGTCCTGGGCGGTGCCTGCCTGGCCGCCGGCTTGGTGTTCCTGGCTTGGTGGCGACTCCAGGACGTATGCATTCGGGAGAATGCTTCGTTGGATGGCAGGACTATTTGGGCGGCAAGGGCTTCGCGACGCCGGCAAGCAGGAGAGCCAGCAGAATAGGCGCCCCAATGGCCAGCAAGGCCAGGTGGATACCTGTTTGGTCTCCCAAGTAGCCCAGCAGCGGCGGTCCTGCCAGGAAGGCAATGTAGCCGATGGTGGAAACTACGGAGACCCTGGCAGCGGCGTGTTTGGGATCATCGGCAGCCGCAGACATACCCATGGGGAAGGCCAGCGCCGCCCCAATGCCCCAGAGAGCCGCGCCGACTCCGGCCAAAACCACGTTGCCCGCGAATACGAACAGGGCCAGGCCCAAGGCGGCTGCGGCCATGCTGGCGCGGAGAACGGCTACCCGGCCAAACTTGTCGATCGCCTTGCCGCCCAGGAACCGCATGATGGTCATGGCCAGTACAAACAGGGCGAACAGCAAAGCGCCGGTGGACTCTGAAGCACCCAGCCCGTCCACCGCTGCCTTGGCGATCCAGTCATTGCCCGCACCCTCGGTGAGCGTGGCACCCAGGACCACGACGCCGATCAGCAGCGTCCTGCCATCCCGCCAAGCCGTGGGACCCTTGGCGGCCGACCCGCCGCCGTCGTGAATTTCCACCGCTTCATGCGGCAAAAAGTACTTGGGGACGGTCACGGCCAACGCGACAGCGACGGCGGCGATGACCAGCAAGTGCTCGGGCAGGCCGACTCCCAGTTGGGACAACCCCGCACCGATCAGCGCGCCGAGGAAGGCCCCGCCGCTGAATGCTGCGTGGAACTGCGGCATGATGGTCCGCTCGAGCCGGTGTTCGACGTCTGCGCCTTCAATGTTCTGGGCTACGTCCCACAGGCCAATGCCGATGCCGAAGAAGAAGAGCGCTATGGCTGTGGCCGGCACGGACGCGGCCATCAGGGAGAACGCAATTGCCGCACCCGCGGCTCCTGCCACGATGCCGGCCAACCGAACCGTGTTCGCCGTGCCGATCCGGCCCACCACCCAACCCGCAGACGGCAGCGCCAGCAACGAGCCAACCGCGGTGCAGAGCAAGAGCGTGCCCATCTGGCCGGACGTGAGGTTAAGCGCTTCGGTCACTGCCGGAATGCGGGCTGCCCAACTGGCGAAGACCAGGCCGTTCATGCCGAAGATCAGGAACGTCGCCACTGCCGCGGCCCTGACGTTGGTGGTGCTTCTGGTGTTGGTGGTCATGCAATCACAACTTCCACGGAGAGTTTGTTGAGCTGGGCAAGGTGTTCGGGGGATGGTTCCAGGTCCGTCACGATGACGTCAACGCTGTCCATCGCGGCAACCAGGGCCCTGGCGCCGGCATTCCATTTGCTTCCCGCGGCAGCGACGATCACGCGCGACGCCGACTCCAGACCGGCACGCTTCACGGCCGCGTCATCGAGGTCGTGAGCCAGCAGGCCGTCTTTGAGATTGAGCGCGCAAGGGGTTACGACGGCGGTGTCGAACCTAAGCGAGCGGACGTTGGCTTCCGCCATGGGTCCCCTGAAAGACTGCTCACCCGGGGTGAACCGGCCACCTGGGAGGATGAGTTCAGGAGCCCGGCCCTCCGAGGATTGCGTGAGGGCTTGGACGCCGTGCAAGGACATCGGCATGACCGTGAGCTCTCGTGTGCTGAGCCGGCGTGCGATTTCCGTGGCAGTGGATCCGCTGTCCAGCCACACGTGTTCGCGATCCCTGATGAGTCCATCCACGGCTTTGGCTATGCGGGCTTTGGCCTCGTGGTCCTCGAGTTCGCGCTGCCCGTAGCCGGGGTTCTCTCCACGGGCCAGGAGGCTGCGGGCACCCCCGTGCACTCGCTTGAGCACACCGTTGGCTGCCAGGATCTCGAGGTCGCGGCGGATGGTCGCCCCGGAAGCTCCGGTGGTTGAGACCAGTTCGTCGACGGTTACTTCTTCTTGTCCGCGCAGCAGTTCGGCGATGAGCCTGTGGCGGTCAGTGGTTCCCATGCCTCCACGGTAGCAGGGGCGTGCTCACTTAATCATGTGATGTGATCATTTGCGCACAAACGCTTGCTCACATCCCACACCCTTCAACCCAACGCGTGCTCACATCGCACACCCTTCAACCCAACCCTCACCCACACCCCACTGCCTTCAACCCAACCCTCGCTCAGTGACCACCCGTTGGTGATCGGGTAGCGGCCAACTAGGAAGCCAGCTCAAGCTCTCGCGCCGGGACGTGAGCAAGCGTCCACCCGAAGGGCTCGTTACGTGAGCAAGCATCCGCCCGAAAGGCGCGGAACGTGAGCAAGCGTCCACCCGAAAGGCGCGGAACGTGAACAAGCGTCCACCCGAAAGGCGCGGAACGTGAACAAGCGTCCACCCGAAAGGCGCGGGACGTGAGCAAGCGTCCAGCCGAAAGGCCTGCTACGTGAGCAAGCGTCCACCCGAAAGGCGCGGAACGTGAGGAAGCGTCCGGTGTCAGCGGGCGCGCTCTACCCGCTTTTCGTCCCACACGGGCTCTTCGGATTCGTACACCTTGCCGTCGGACCCAAAGATCAGGAAGCGGTCGAAGGACTTGGCAAACCAGCGGTCGTGCGTGACGGCCAGGACGGTTCCCTCGAACGCGTCGATGGCACGCTCCAGGGCTTCGCCTGAGTGGAGGTCCAGGTTGTCCGTGGGCTCATCCAGCAGAAGGAGCGTGGCACCGGACAGCTGGAGCAGCAGGATCTGGAAACGTGCCTGCTGGCCACCGGACAAGGACTCGTATTTCTGCTCCGACTGACCCGCCAGGCCATAGGAATCCAAGGCTCCCGCCGCAGCTTCACGCGGAAGGCCCGAACGGTGTTCATCGCCGCGGTGCAGAATTTCCAGCAACGTCCGGCCCAGCAGATCCGGACGGACATGCGTCTGGGCGAAGAACCCGGGCCGGATGCGTGCCCCCAGTTTCACCGACCCTTCGTGCGGGACTTCCGCGATGACGACGTCGGACACCGGCAGGTGCTCGCGCTCCGGGTCGGTACCCCCGGTCGCGAGAAGACGCAGGAAGTGGCTCTTGCCCGAACCGTTGGAGCCCAGGACGCCCACCCGGTCCCCGAACCAGATCTCCGTGGAGAACGGCTTCATGAGCCCGGTCAGTTCCAGCTTCTCTGCAACGATGGCCCGCTTGGCGGTGCGGCCACCCTTGAGCCGCATCTTCACGTTCTGCTCGATGGGCAGGGCCTCCGGCGGCCCGGCCTCCAGGAACTTGGCCAGACGGGTCTGCGCTGCCTGGTACCTGTTGGCCATGTCGGAGCGGAAAGCCGCCTTGTTCTTGTACATGTTGACGAGTTCCTTGAGCTTGATGTGCTCCTCGTCCCAGCGTTTGCGGAGTTCCTCGAACCGGGCGTTACGGTCTGCGCGTGCTTCGACGTAGGAGCCGAAACCTCCACCGTGGATCCAAGCGCCGGCACCGTTGATGCCCGGCTCCAGTGTCACGATACGGCCGGCGGCGTTGTTGAGAAGCTCGCGGTCGTGGCTGATGAAGAGGACGGTCTTCTTGGACTCGTTGAGCTTGCCTTCCAGCCATCGCTTGCCGGGCACGTCAAGGTAGTTGTCCGGTTCGTCCAGGAGCAGGAGCTCGTCCGGCCCGGCGAACAGCGCTTCCAACACCAGGCGCTTCTGCTCGCCGCCCGACAGCGTGGAAGCACGGCGGAACTGGGCTTTATCGAAGGAAATCCCCAAAGCGGCCATGCACACTTCGTCCCAGACGGTCTCGACGTCGTATCCGCCGGCATCGCCCCAGTCCACGATCGCCTGCGCGTACTTCATCTGCGTGGGTTCGTCGTCGTGCTCCATCATGGCCAATTCGGCTTCTTCCACCGCCTTGGCTGCTGCTGCGAGCCCGGCCTGCGCAGTGGAAACCAGGAGGTCGCGGACGGTGGATTCGTCGCGGACCTGGCCCACGAACTGCCGCATGATGCCCATGTTGCCCGAGCGGCCCACGGCACCTTCATCAGGAGTGAGGTCTCCGGCGATGATCTTGAACAGTGTGGTCTTGCCTGTTCCGTTGGGTCCGATCAGCGCCGTTTTGGTGCCGTCGGGGACCTTGAAGGTCACACCGTTGAGCAGCTGGGTGCCGTCGGAGAGGAAGTAGTCGATGCCGGAAACGTCAATATGGGCCACGTTTCAATCCTCCCACGCCGGCGTATTAACGCCCGACGGCGGCAATTGGCTTGGGCGTCGACGCAGCGCTACGGCTTTCGCCGGGCAAAGTCCGGAGCATGCTCGGGGCGCGGTCCAAAGGCGATCATGCGGGCGGGAAGCTTGGGAAAACCGCGCAGGTGCCGGGCCATCAGGACCAGGATCCTGGGTGGCTTGGGCTGTTTGCCGGCCATCACCCGGGCAAAGATGGCGCGATGCAGCACCCGCTGGAACGTCTGGACAATCACGGTGGGCAGCCAACGCCGCTTCTGGACGGCGGCGAGGTGGCCGTCGTCGAGTGTTCCACTGAGCAGCGGTGAGGCAATAAAGCGCGCTGCCGCCACGGCGTCCTGCACCGCGAGGTTGATTCCCACGCCTCCGGCCGGGGACATGGCGTGCGCGGCGTCGCCAATCAAGAGCAGGCCCGGCTGATGCCAGCGGGCCAAGCGGTTGAGCTTCACATCCAGCAGGTGAAGCTCGTCGAAGGACCTGATGGTGTCTACGCGGTCGGCTAGATCCGGCCGCAGCCGCGCAACCCTGGCCCGGAAGGCTTCCACGCCCTCAGCCCGGAGCTGGGGATCCAAGCCCTTCGCGGCCAGATAGGCGATCTGGTGGTAGTCCTTGCGGGTGAGGCTCAGCAGGACGTCGGAGCTGCCGAAACGCGGCGCTATGGATGCCACTGGCTCATCCTCGTCGGCCGTGCGGGGGAGCCGGAACCACCAGGTGTCGAACGGCACCGGGTATTCGTGGGGAGCCAGTCCGGCCCGCTGCCGCAGCACCGAACCCCGGCCATCGCACGCCACAGTCAGGGTGGCCATCAGTTCGCCGCTGTCCAGCGGGGAGCCGGTCAGCGGGTCCCTGGTCCGGTACGCCACACCCGTCACTGCCCCCGAAGAGTCCCGCAGCAGGTCCGTGACCTCGGTATTCATCCGCAGCGTAAAGGTGGGTTCCTGCCCGGCAGCTGCCACCAGGAAATTAAGCAGGTCCCACTGGGGAACCATCGCCACATAGTTGTAGGGCTCTATAAGGAGTCCGAAATCGGCCAGCACCACCGAGCGACCCCCGGCAACAGGCAACCGGAAGTTCTCCAGCCGGCTCTGCGGCAGGGCCCTGAAGCCTTCTCCCAAACCCAACTCGTCCAGGAGCCGGACGGTGGACGCATGGACCGTGTCGCCCCTGAAATCCCGGAGGAAGTCGGCGTGTTTTTCCAAGACAGTGACCTGCACACCGGCCCGGGCAAGCAGCAGCCCCAGCATTATCCCGGCCGGACCTCCGCCGACCACCACACACTGGGTACTGCCTGTCATGGGTTCTCCTCCGGATCAGCCCGCCGCGGTCAGGAACGTTTTCAGCAACGGCCCACTGGTGGTGGCACCCAGTCCGCCGTCTTCAACAAACACGGCAACCGCCAGGTCCCCGTGGGTGGCAACAATCCACGCGTGGGTCTTGGGCGGGTTGTCATTACCGAATTCGGCGGTGCCCGTCTTTGCCCCGACCTGTGCACCCGGCACTGCGGCAAGGAAACCGGCGTGGCCCGAGGTTACTACCGCCCGCATCATGTCGGACAGGGCAGCCGATTCCTCCTTGGTGATCGGCTTGGTGGATGCCGGCGAGGCAGGCAGCGCGCTGGCCGTCGCGGAGTCCGGCGACGGCGTGGCGGAGCTGCTTTCCGTGGGAGCGGCCGTGGAGGTGGTGGCCGGCACGGCGTCGGCATTGAGCACCAGTTGCGGTGAGACGGGGGCACCGTTGGCCACCGAAGCTGCCATGACAGCGGCCGAGAGGGGCGAGAAGAGCACCTTGCCCTGACCAATCATGGAGGCGGCGTGCTCCGTACCCTCAGCAGCACCGGGAACGGAACCCAGGAACGCGTCAGCACCGAGTTTGGGGGCTTCAACAGCCACACCAAGAGCCTGGGCCGCGGATTCCAACTGGTCCTGGCTGACGGTGTCACGGGCGTTGATGAAGGCAGTGTTGCAGGAGTGGGCAAACGCATCCCGCAAAGCAACTGAACCCAGCGAGCTTTCGGGGTACCCCTCCGCGTTCTTGAAGGTCCGACCGTCAACAGTCAGCGTCGGCGGGCACTCGACCTTGGAATCGGGGGTTGCGCCGTTCCGGAACATCGCCAGGGAGTCAACAATCTTGAAGGTGGATCCTGGCGCGTACTGGCCCAGCATTGCAGTGTTGTAGCCGTTGCTCCCCGGCCCGGAGGCGGCGGCGAGCACGGCGCCCGTGGAGGGTCGGAGGGCAACTATGGCCGACGCCGGGCCAACGCCCGCAAGGGTTTCCTCGGCCAGTTGCTGCAGTTTCAGGTCAAGGGTTGTCTTGAGGGTGGTGCCGGGAGCGGGGAGGGAGGAAAAGAACACCTTGGTGCCGGGCGTTTCCCCTTCAGCTTTGGCCTCGGTGCTCGCAATGACCTCAACACCGTCCTTGCCGCGGAGCAGGGTGTCGTACTTCTGCTGCAGGCCGCCGGTTCCCGTGGTGTCACCGGCACGCAAGGCGCCGTTGGACTTTTCAATTTGTTCCGCACTGGCCTGGCCAACGCTTCCGAGCAGTGCACGTGCAAAGGTCCGCGTTGGTGCGAGGGCCATCGAATCCAGGATGCTGGCACCACCGGGAATGGCCTTGATCTTGGCCTCCGTGATATCCGTCGTGTAAGCCCTGAGAACCAGTCCTTCCACAAATGCCTGCGGGCCGGACGCAGCAACCTGCTTGGCGTATTCCTCAACGTCCAAGCCCAGCAGGGCAGCCATCGCACGCGCTGAAGCATCCGCTTGTTCCGCTGGAATCTTGGTCTTGTCGATGCCGACCCGGAAGACGGGCCGGTCCTCCACAATAGGGGCATCCCCGGCGCCCAGGATCTGGCCGCGCTGGGCAGGAACGGTCTTGACGGAAAGAGTTTCGCCATCGGAAAGCTCCGGTGCCAGCAGGGCAGGGCTCCATTGAACCGCCCACTTGTCACCGGACTTCTTCAAGGTGGCATCGGAACTGTACTCCCACTTGGCCGAGCCGATGTTCCAGCTGTAATTAAGAGGGAAAGTGGCGGTGTCGCCGTCGAGCTTGACGTCACCGGACTGCACCGACGGCTTGGCGTCGAGTCCTTCGAAAACTGCCTTGAGCTGGTCGTTGGCCGCGGCGGCATCCTTGCCCTCAACGGCGAGCTGGCCGACGTCGAGCGCCGATAGCGAGGAGGCGAGCTGCTTGGCGGCTCCCTCAGCACCCGAACGGCCGTCGTCGCAAGCGGTCAGCGAGCCTGCCAGCACAATCGTGGCCAGACCAAGAATCAAAGTACGTGTTTTCCCCATTTGCCACATTATGCCCGGTTCCCCTGACACTTTCTTGTCATGGCCGGCAGCCGGACGGCCGCCGCCTGCCACCCCGGGGAGGTGCGGCAAGCGACGGCCGTCTGTTTGCAACGTCAGGCTAGGGAGCGCAGGTGAACTTTGCATCACCCCAGACACCATGTGCTCCATTGATGGAACCGGATGGGTCAACGACCAGCTCCACGTAAGCCGCGCCTGTCAGGTCGATGGACACCGACTCCGGAGCAAACCCCGGCGTATAGGTGCGCGACTGGTACTTGTTCACCCCGTCGGCGTTGACCTTGAAGATGATGTTGCCGCCGAAACCGCTTTCAAGGCCCACTTGGGACGTAAAGGAAGTGCACTTGCCACCCAGGTAATAGGTGATCTTGGAGGCAGCGTGGACGCCCAGGCCCTTGGAGAAAACGGGTTGCTGACCGGTGGCGGGATCGGTGTAGTTGATGGCCAACGGCTTGTCCGGGGACGACGCGGAGTCCTTGTTGGCCACGTTCTTGCCGATCACCCCGTAGCCGTTGAGTGCCTGGACCCACGGCGTTTCCGAGGCGTACACCGCTCCATGCGGTACGTCCGGCAACGGCTGCGAGGTGACTTTCCAGTCGAAGAACTTCACCCGGGTGTCGGTGGGCAAGGTGACGGAGGCCAGTTCCTTGGTGGGGTTGAGCCGGACCGTGTTGGAGAATGCCTGGTACTTGTATTGCGTGTACTCCGGCGACGGACCGTTGGCGTTGTTGCGGCCTTGTTCGGAAACTGCGAGCAGGGCGCCATTCAGTACTGAGGGCTGCAGCCAGTTCGGGAAGAAGATGGACTGTTTCTCCGTGGATCCGTCAGCGTACGTCAAGGTCAACGTGGGGCTCGTTCCATTGCCCACCGCGGCCGATCCGAGGACAGCCAAGTGCGTTCCCTTGCCCTTCACGGCGATGGTCTGCGCGGACAGCGCCACCGAGTTGGGAACATCGGGTCCCACGGCCGGCCAGGTGTAATCGACCTGCGTCGGCTTCCCGGCATCCACCGTCACGGTGCTGCCCGGCCGGACTCCGCCTGCCGGAACCGTAGCGGCAGCCAGCTGCTCGGCAGCGAAGGTGGCCCCTCCGCCGTCGAAGTTCCCGAGTGCCTTGCCGGCCACCGTGGTGACGGAGACGGTGTTGTAGGCCGCGGCCAAGGACCCGTAGGCGACGTAGATCTGGTTGCCGCCGGTCACCGATTGGGTTGAGCCGGAAGCAGCGTACGACGCCGATACCCGCACAGTCTGTTGCCCCGCCTTCGCGCTGGGGCCGGGTTTGATGACGAAAGTGGCCGTGGTTGTAGCGCCGCCTTCAACCTTGGCCGCCGTCGCGCCGGAGGACGAGACAACAGTCCAACCCTCGGGAAGAACCGGGGTGAGGACCACACTGCTCTTGGCCTTGGTTCCGGTGTTCACGAATGCCGCGGTAACCGTTGTTTCCTGGTCCTGGAAGACCTGCTGGCCGGTGGTCACGCGGACTTCCGCAGCGGTGTCTTCCTGGCTCTTGCCGCCGAGCGGACCTGCCTGCTGGAGCTGGACCGTCGCGGACTGGTTGGAGGCGATGGAGCCCGTCTTCACCCAAATGGTGCCGTTGTTGGCTTCATCGAAGTACCAGCCGGTTGTAGCAGCCGCGTAGGCAGCCTGGGTGGTGTGCTGGGTGAGTTTGGTGCCGCCGATCTTGACGTCCTTGGGAGCAGCACCGGCGTGGACCTTCAGTTCGTAGGGGCGGGCTGCGGCCTTGCCGGTGTATTCGCCCTTGCGTTCACCGATGGACACCTTGACGCTGCTGTTGCCGGTACCGGGAGCGTCCACGGAGAAGAGCTGGCTGGAGGACTTGCCGCTCTTGAATTCGCGGGTGACCTTGTCATCCTCATAGAGCGTGAAGGTGTCCTGGCCCTTGGCATAGACATCCAGGGTGATCATGGAGTCTTCCGGGACCAAGGACGCGTTGCGGGCCACGATGCCTTGTGGGATCACCGCTCCGGCACGAACGAACACCGGCAGCTTGTCCAGGGGTGCGTTGTGGCCGTTGAGGATCTGGCCACCCTGGTAGAGCTTGCCGGTCCAGTAATCCACCCACTGCTGGCCGGCCGGGAGGAAGATGCCGTTGCGGACGTCGGTCTGCGTAAAGACGGGTGCTACCAGGAAGTCGGAGCCCAGCATGAACTGGTTGTTCGCTTCGGCACCGTAGGACCACTGCTGGTCAGGGAATTCGAGGGCCATGGAGCGCATCATCGAAACGCCGGTGGTGGAGGATTCCTGCGCCAGCGAGTAGATGAAGGGCATGAGCTGCTGGCGGAGCTGCAGGTATTGGCGGTTGATGGCTGTTGCCTCGTCGCCGTAGAGCCACGGACGCTTATCCGTCGCGGCCCAGCCGGACATGGAGTACAGCGCCGGAGCGAAGGCTTTCCACTGGAGGTCGCGGACGTAGGACTCGGCGGACCCGCCAAAGATGCCGTCAACGTCGCCGGTGGTGAATGCCAGGCCAGAGTTGCCGGCGCCGGTGAGGGCCGAGACCTGCCAGCGGACGGCGTCGAGGTTTCCTGAATGGTCACCGGTCCACTGCATCCCGCAGCGCTGGGAGCCGGCCCAGCCTTCCACCATCAGCGAGGTGCCGCGGGCGTTCGAGTACTGCTCGATGCCCCCGTGGGCAGCTTCGCAGCCCGTCAGGGCCTGGCGGTAGCCTTGGCCAACCCATGCGACGTCCAGCTTGCGGAGCCGGACGCCGGCCTCGCCTACTTCGTATTCCTGGTTGGTGAGGGAGCGTTGCGTCCAGAGGCCGACCTTGAGGGCGGTTTCGTCCTCGATGTTGCTCACGGTTTCCGGGAGTTGCTGGTACTCGCAGCCGTAGCCGTCGTTGACCAGCATCCAGCCGGCGGGCATGTCGTTCTCAACGAACTTCCGTGCGGTCTTGATGGCGTCGGGAGTTTTCTGCTTGGCGCCGTCGGGATCGCCGTATCCGGAGGACGAATAGCCCGGGTTTGAGCGGTTGTAGCAGTCAGCGTCGCCGTATTCCAGGGCGTACACCGGGGGCATCATCGGCTTGCCGGTCAGCGTGGTGTACGCGCCCAGCGACTGCTTGTAATCGCCCACGAAGTAGTAGGCGTCAAAACGCTTTTCCTCATGCGTAGTGGTCGGTTCGCCCGCGAAATTGTACGAGCCGCGGGCGAACGTGTCACGCAGGACGCCGTAGCCCATGGAGGACATGTAGTACGGGACGGCGTTGGGGTAGCCGTCGTCGTCCCAGTCGAAGTTCTTGGCGATGTTGATCAGTGCGCCGGTGTGGACTGAGCGGCCGTTCTGCATGCCGCCGCCGATGAATTGCTCACCGTCGTGCTGGGCGAGGTGCTGGGTGGCCGAATTCGCACCGAACGTGATGGGTGCGGACTCTTCCAGGACCAGCGAGCCGTCGGCCCTGGCAACACGGAGCAGGGTGGTCGCTTTGTTGATCTCGACGCTGATTTTGGCAGTTTTCAGGACCAGCCAGTCGCCGTCGGTGACCGTGGGCGTGGTGCCGGGGAACTCGTCCATGCCCACCACGATGTTGGCTGTCCTGGCCGGGTCGCCCTGGTCGGTGTTCGCAGGGTCGGTGAACTTTCCGCTGGGATCGACTTCCAGGCGGAAGTTGCCGTCGTCCAGGAAGGTGACGCGGATGGCGCCCTTTTCGGTGGAGAGGTCGACGACGTTACCGGACTGGGTAAAGCCGGTCACCGCCCCGAGGGGTACTCCAGCTGCGTCGACGGGTACTTCCGGGGTGACGGTCTTGATGACCGCGGGGTCGCCGGGAGCGGCATTGGCAGCGGCGGCGAAGGTGAGGGCCGGGATGGTTCCTGCGAGGAGGAGTGAGACGAGACCGAGGGACGCGGCCTTCCTGGCGAATGAGCCTTTTCTGATGCGTCCAGAGCTGTTGGGGGCAGCTCCGGACAGACCCAAGGAGGGTGCGGACATGTGAGCCAACTTTCGACGAGTGACAGTTTGTGATCTAACTCATAGCGAAACGTGCACTAATCGTCACTGTTGAAAGGCGAAAGGTCAACCGTTTCACCAAAACTGCTTTCCTCACCAGAGGACTGCCGGGCGCGTGCCTGGCGCCGGAAGTCAGTGCCCGCGGATGATCCGGCGCTGCGTTGCCGTCGCGATGGCTGCCGTCCGGTTGTCCACACCCAACTTGGAATAGATGTGGACCAAGTGTGTCTTCACAGTGGCCTCGGAAATAAAGAGTTGCTTGGCGATGGCCCTGTTGCTCATGCCGGTGGCGAGCAATTCCAACAGTTGGACTTCCCTGCCGCTCAGCACGGGTGAGGGATTCCTGATCCGCCCCATCAATCGCGCCGCCACTTCCGGTGCCAGTGCGGTCTGGCCGGCAGCGGCCGAAAGCACGGCCTGCCGGATCTGTTCCGGCGGCGCATCCTTCAACATGTAACCACTGGCGCCTGCCTCCACAGCGGCGAGGATGTCGGCGTCGGTGTCGTAAGTGGTCAAAATCAGCACGGGTGGCGGGGGAGTCCCTGCTTCACCGGCTTTGATCTTTTCCGTGGCCGTCACCCCGTCCATGCCACTGCCCATTTGCAGGTCCATGAGCACCAGGTCCACCGGCTCGCCGAGGGTGTGGAGCTTGCTCAACTCCGCCAGTGCGGCGTCACCGTCAGCGGCCTCCGCCACCACGCTCACCCCTGGGAAATCGCTCAGCATGGCCCGAAGCCCGGCCCTGACCACTGGGTGGTCATCTACCAACAACACCCGGATTCCGGTCACGCCGCCCCCTCCCCGGTTGGCAAAGGTACGCGGATGGCCACCACCGTGCCTTCACCCGGGGCCGACTCCAGGTCCAGCCTGCCATCGAGCGCCGCCAGCCGTTCGCGCAGGCTCAGAAGCCCGACGCCGGTACCGTCACCGCGCGCGGTGCCGGTCGCCGTCGTGGGTTCGAAACCGACGCCGTCGTCGAAGATGTCCAGCGTCACTTCGGAACCCGGGAAGGAGAGGGTGACGACGGCGGCACGCGCCTTCGCATGCGCCCAGACGTTCGCGAGGGAGGCCTGGGCGGCCCGAAGCAGGGTGGTCTGGTAGGTGTTGGGAAGCTCGACGGGCGTGCCCACCAGTTCGAAGCGGCAGCGCAAGGCTGTTCCCCTTGCCGCCGCCTCGGTCTCGGTCTTTTCGCAGAGCCGGCGCAGGGTGTCCACCAAGCCTGAGTGCTCCAGGTCCGGCGACCGCAGCCCCCGCACGAAACTGCGCGCCTCCGCCAGGTTGGCCGAAGCTGTCTCCTGGACAATCCTCAACTGTTCCTTCGCCGTCTCGGTGTTTCCGCCGTCCAGGGCCTTCTCGGCGGACCGCCCCATGAGGACGATGCTGGAGAAGCCCTGCGCCAGGGTGTCGTGGATTTCGCGGGCCAGTCGTTCGCGCTCGGCCAGCATGCCGGCGTCGTGCTGTGTTTGTGCCAACGCGTCGCGGGTCCGGCGCAGTTCCTCGGCGACTAGACGCTGGTTTTCCGCCTCCAGGAACAATGCCCGGTACGCCAGGCCGGTCACGACGGCGAAAGCCGCACCGAACACGGGACCCAGCACCATGGCCAGCTGCAGGCCGCCGTCCGCGGAGCCCCTGCCGTGGAACCACAAAGCACCCACCAACAGGGCGGTGCTCAGCCCGATGGCGGGCAGTGCCAGGCGCCGCGGAAGCAGGTGGAGCTGCAGGAAGAACAGCGGGAAGGCCACCCAGGCGAAGTCCGCACTGACCAGCAGCAAGAGCAGCCACAGCATCATGACGGCGGCCAGCCACCAGAGAGCGTAGGGCGTTGGGTTGAACCTGGAGGGGTCACTGGCGTGCCGTTTCTCCAGCACTGTCCCCGCGAGGTACACCAAGGCCAGCAAAGCCGAAAGCCCCAAACCGGCGGTCACTGCGAGGGGTGATGGCGCACCGGCAGAGCCCAGGCCGCCCAGCAGCCGGACGATTGCCACGAGCAAGAGCACGGCGAAACCAACGTGAAGGCACACGCGCAGGACCCGGAGGATCGTGGTGGCGCCGGTGGGGGACTGCATGCCTTCCAGCGTATCCCCGCCCCTCGCCCGGCCAGCCCGATATTCCGTCCAGGACATACAAATCAACCTTTCGGTTGACTCCCGGTTCAACCTCCCGGCGCCAGCCAATCCATCCGGCTCACGATGTCCGCGGGGCCCATCGCCGGAAGAGTTGAAGGCAACGGAACAAGCCCGCAACAACAGAAGGAATCCGATGTTTCTCGCCATCCGCGACATTCGTTTCGCCAAAGGCCGGTTCGCCCTCATGGGCAGCGTGGTTGCGCTCATCACGCTGCTGCTCGTCATGCTGTCCGGCCTGACCGCGGGATTGGGCAACCAGTCCACGTCAGCCATAACGGCCTTGCCCGCGCAGCAGATCGTTTTCGGCGCACCGGCAGGCGGCGAACCGAAAGCGTCTTACACGGAATCGGAAGTTTCCACCGCCCAGCTTCAGACCTGGCGTGACCAGCAGGGCGTGAAATCCGCACAGGCGCTGGGCATCAGCCAATCGCGGGTCCAATCCCTGGCCAACGACGGCAGCCCCAGTGGCACGGCGAACGTGGCCGTCTTCGGTGGTTCGGAAGCTCCTTCCGCTGTGGAGGACGGGACCGTAGTCGTGGGCAAGACATTGGCGAAGGAGCTCAGCCTGACGAAGGGCAGCCGGCTCCGTGTGGGCGGCACCGACCTGACGGTCTCCGACATTGTGGAGGACCAGTGGTACTCACACACCGGCGTCGTCTGGACCACGCTCGATACCTGGCGCGCTGTCGCCCACGCCGCACCTGGGACGGCAACTGTCCTCACCGTGACGTACGACGACGACGCTTCCGTCAGCGTCGAAGCCGCCAATGCGGCCGCCGGTACGGTCAGCTCCGACCCCACCGCTTCCTTCCAGGCCTTGGCCTCGTACAAGAGCGAAAACGGCTCGCTGCTCCTCATGCAGGCGTTCCTCTACGGCATTTCAGCCCTCGTGATCGTGGCCTTTCTGACGGTGTGGACAGTGCAGCGCACCAGGGACATTGCCGTGCTCAAGGCCTTGGGCGCATCCTCCGGCTACGTCCTGCGGGATGCCCTGGCGCAGGCAGCGCTCGTGTTGCTGGCAGGGGCAGCTGTCGGAGGCTCAGTTGGCTTGGCCGGTGGAATCCTTGCCGCCCAGGCAGCACCTTTCCTTGTCACCCCGCTCACCACGTTGCTGCCGGTGGCAGGGATCGTCGTCCTCGGGCTCGCCGGTGCCGTCCTGGCTGTCCGCAAAGTCACCACCGTGGACCCTTTGCTGGCCCTCGGCGGCAACTAACACATTCTTCGAAAGGCATACATCATGAATTCCGCACTGACCCTCGTGAACGTTTCGCTCGAATACCCGGACGGCGGCTCCACCCTCAAAGCGCTGGATAGCGTGGATTTGGGCGTCGGCAGGGGTGAATTCCTGTCCCTCGTGGGGCCGTCAGGCTCGGGCAAGTCCTCACTCCTGGCTGTTGCCGCAACATTGGTCAAGCCCACCGCCGGCCTGGTGGTCATCGACGGGCAGGATGTCTCCGGCTTGAAGGATTCGGAGCGCACAGAGCTCCGCCGGGACAAAGTGGGCATCATCTTCCAGCAACCCAACCTGCTGCCGGCGCTGACAGCCTTCGAGCAGTTGCTCATCCGCGAGCATCTGCGCGGCAACGCCGTGAAGGATGCCCGCCGCACGGCGGAGGAGCTCCTGGATGTGGTGGGCCTGTCTGCAGCGATGCATAAGAGGCCGCACCAGTTGTCCGGCGGGCAGCGTCAACGGGTGAATATCGCCCGGGCGCTGATGGGAAGTCCCACGGTGCTGCTGGTAGATGAGCCCACGGCTGCGCTTGACCACGAAAGGAGCGAGTCAATCGTCCGGCTCCTGCGCCGTGTCACTGACGATTTCCGGACGGCGACGGTCATGGTCACTCACGACACCGAGTTCCTGCCCCTGACCGACGCAGTTGCCACCATGCGGGACGGCCGGATCAGCCGCGCATCGGTTCCGTCGACCCAACCCAACTAGGGACAACAAACGTCCCAACAGGGCCTCATTGGATCAAGTGCCGTCCCCTAGTTAGGGGAGCCGAGGAGGGCCTGGTCCTGTGCGTCGTCGTATGCCTCCCGGGCTTCCATGATGGTGGGGACATGGCTCTCGGCCCACTCACGCAGGAGCGACAACGGCTGCAGGAGGGACTCACCCATGGGCGTGAGCTGGTAGTCCACGCGCGGCGGCACCTGAGCGTAGACCGTCCTGGTAATGAGGCCATCCCGCTCTAAAGCACGGAGCGTTTGGGTCAGTACCTTGGGCGTCACCACATTCACCATCTTGCGCAGTTCCGAGAAACGCACGGGACCGTCGCCGAGCACCTGAATCACCAGCGAGGCCCATTTGTCTCCGATGCGCTGAAAGATCACGCGCGACGGGCAATTGGGATCCAGGATGTTCGCGGGGAGGTCTTTAGTATCCATGAGGTAACTGAGTTCCTTTGAAGCTATCGGTATCCAATAGATACCTTTGTCTTATTGCAAGGATACCAACCTCAAGGAGAGCTATGAAAATCGCAGTCTACGGCGCAACGGGCATGGTCGGCAGCCAGATCGTCAACGAATCCATCACCCGTGGCCACGAGGTCACCGCTATCTCCCGCAAGGGCTCAGAGGTTCCCGGCGCTTCCGCCCGGGCCGCAGACCAGGCCGACGGCCAGACGTTCGCGTCCATCGCGAAGGACCACGACGTCGTTGTGCTGGCGACGGGTCCCAGCCGCACCGGCGGCGACCATGCAGAATGGTTGGACGCCATGGCTACTGCTTACAGCAATGCCGAAGGCACCCGTTTGATGATCGTGGGCGGCGCCGGCACCCTGGAAGTCGATGGCGTCCGCCTCCTCGACTCCCCGGATTTCCCGGAAGCCTACAAGGCTGAAGCCACCACCGCAGCCAAGGCCCTTGAGGCCGTGAAGCAGTCCCCTGAATCCCTAGACTGGACCGTTCTGGCACCGGCACCCGTTATCCAGCCGGGCGAGCGTACGGGCGAATACACCGTGGCCAAGGACTCCCCGGCCGGCAACACCATCTCCACCCAGGACTACGCCGTGGCCATGCTGGACGAGATCGAAAGCCCGGCACACCGCCGCGCCCGTTTCACGGCCGCCAACTAACCCGCCTAGAGCCCCAGGCCCAGCCCGGGTACCCGTGCATTGAATATGTCCTTGAGGGCATGTTTCGCGGCGTGGTACCCGGGCATACCTGTGACTCCGGGGCCGGGAGGCGTGGAGGACGAACACAGGTACACACCGGACATGGGGGTTCTCCAGGGCACAGGAGAGACCACGGGCCTCTGCACCAAGCCACGCAAGTCCAGCATTCCGGCACTGAAGTCCCCACCCACATAGTTCTCGTTGTACGCGGACAGTGCCGCCGCCGTCGTGGTTTTCGATGCCACCACCACGTCACGGAACCCGGGCGCGTACCGCTCTATGCGGGCGATAACGGCTTCTGCCATGTCCACCGTGGAGCTCTTGGGGACATGGCAGTAAGTCCACAGAATCTGACGCCCTTCAGGGGCACGCGAAGCATCCACCAGTGACGGTTGGGAAACCAGCACATAGGGCTCAGCGGGGTGTTTGCCCATGTCCACGAGGTTTTCGGATTCGGCCATGGCCCGCCGCGAACCGCCCACATGCACTGTTCCGGCCTTGGCCAATTCCGGAGAGCGCCAAGGAACGGGACCCGAAAGGATGAAGTCCACCTTGCAGGCAGCATTCCCAAAGCGGAATGCTTCCAGGGCGCGTCGGTAGCGGTCGGGCACTTCAGATCCACCCAAGCGCGCCAGCGTCGGTGGCGCAACGTCCAGCAGGATGGCTTTCGCGGGTCGCACCTGGTCCAGGGAATCGACGCGCTCACCCACGCGGATGGTTCCGCCATGGGAGGTCAGGTCATCTGCCATGGCCCTGGCGATGGACATGGAACCACCAACCGGCACCGCCCACCCGCCGGCATGGGCCAGGACACTTAGCAACAAACCAGCGCCTGTGGAACTGAGTGCCGGCTGGGATCCGAGGGCATGCGACATGACCCCCGTCAGGAGCGCCGGAGCCGCTTCCTCCCGGAAACGGCGGCCCCACAGCGGGGTGCCTTGGTCGAGGGTTGCCAGCCCGAACAGCAGCGCCGCAAGGGGGTCTTTCGGCAGGCGGAGCAACTGGTTCGACGTGAATTCCACGACGCCATCAACCCGTGCCAGCAGGGGACCGAGAAGTCGCCCGTAGGCCGGACCATCCATGCCCAACTCTGCGACGGTCCGTTCCAGGGACTGGTACGCCACCGCCGCACCGCCTGTGTCCAGCGGTGTACCGTGCTGGACCTCGGGAATGCGCAGATCCACGCGACGGGATAATTCGAACTCCCGGAAGAACGGCGAGGCCAGGGCCATCGGATGCACCGCCGAACAGACGTCATGCAGGAAGCCGGGTTCGATCAGCTCGGTGGTGCGCGAGCCACCTCCAATGTCATCGGCGGCCTCGTACAACGTCACGTCCAGTCCCGCGCGGGCCATGACCACGGCAGCGGCCAGACCATTCGGACCGGCCCCGACGACGGCGACATCAACCATCGCTGCTTACCTCCGATTGCTGGGCTGCTGTGGAACTGCTGTCGCGCCGGGGGCTCCACGGGAACACAGATCGCGACGGCCGCAAGAGGTCGACGCGCAACCAATCCCGGGCTCCGTCGAAGGGCCCGCCATGGGGATCGTCTTCGCCGTCGATCCGCAGGGGATCCTGGGCAGGATCCCAGATATCCATGATGATCCGTGCCATCAGGTATGCGGTGACCACCATGTGCAGGCCCACCGCCAGGACGTAGTAGGACATGTCCAGGTTGTGCTGGACGGACCCTCCGCTGGTGGCCTGTCCAAGGTACATCCAGATCGCCGCCCAGTGGAGCCCCTCTGCTGCCTGCCAGATGAGGAAGTCGCGCCAACGCGGCCGTGCCAGGGCCAGCAGGGGGATAAGCCAGATGACGAATTGCGGGGAGTAGACCTTGTTGGTGAGGATGAAGGCGGCCACGATCAGGAAGGCCAGCTGGGCGATGCGCGGACGCTGTGGCGCGCACAAAGCCAGGATTCCAATCAGGGCACACGCCGCAATAAACAGGTAGAGGGCCAGCGTGTTGATGGTTGCAGCGTTCATCTGCATCCATTGCAGGCGGTCCGCCACCAGGTTGTAAGCGAACCAGGGCGAGCTGTAGCCGGCAGGTCGGGATTGCGTGAACTCGAAGAAGTAGCGCCATCCGGCTGGGTTCAGTGCCGCGAGGGGCAGGTTCACAGCGAGCCAGGACGCCAAGGCGGCTCCGGCAGTGACGAAGAAGGCCCGGAACTTTCCACTGCGCAAGGAAAGGACCAGAACGGCACCGAGGATCAACAATGGATAGAGCTTGGTGGCTGTGCCAAGGCCTATGAACACGCCGGCAAGGATCAACTTGTCCCGGGCGAAGAAGTACATGCCCAAGGCCAGCAAACCTACGGCCCACATGTCCCAGTTGATAAAGCCGGCAAGTATGATCCCGGGGGCAACGGCCACCATGGCGGCATCCCACGGGCGACGCTTGTTGATCCGGGCAGTGAGGATGACTGTGACCATCCAGACCGCCACGATCAGCGTCGCATTGACGTCGAAATACCCCAGGATCCGCTCACTTCCCACCCCCTGACCGGGAACCATGAGCGCGGTGACCCCGGCAATGATCCCCATGAGCACCGGGTACTCAAACAGGCTGCCCTGGGTGAAGAACGGAAAAACGCCATCGCCCAGGCCGCGGTTCTTGAAGAGCTCGGGGAAGTCTGAGTAGCAGGTGGCGTAGAACTGGCCGGGCGTTTCCCAGCCATTGACCCGGCAGTAGTCCTTTGCGAGCACGGCCAAAAGAGCCGCGATCACAGTGAGGACGATGAGTACCCGTTCAACAGTGAACGGGCGCGCGGAAACCTCTCCGGGAGACGAGCGTTTGCCCAATGGACCGCCCACCAGCTCCGTGAAGTTTCGAAGCAGGGAGTCACTGCGGCTGGGAACAACAAAGCGGGCACGTTTTCGTTGCCGGTGCGGCTTCGTCTCCTGCATGAATCGAGCTTACAGTCATGGCCGAACCCGACCCAGTTAAGCCGGACCAGACCAGTTAAAAGGGGGGAGCCCACGCGTAGCCGCGTGGGCTCCTTGAGGTTCAGCATGGATATCCGGCATCTGAACTCCTTCGTGGCCGGCTCAGGGGAATCAACGGATGAGTCCCATCTGGTGCAGGACAACGAAAACGTCTTCACGGCGCTGGTCGAGCAGCTGGCCGTTGAACAGTGTGCGGTCCTTGGGAGCATCGCTGCTCTTGTAGAAACGCATCTCTTCGGGGCGTTTTTGCATGGTTCACCTCCTTTCACAAAGAATTACCCGGCATTTAGGCACAACAATTAGAGCTATTTATTTCGAAGAAAATAACAGCCAAAAGGACATAAATAGCCGAAGCCAATAAGGGGATTTTGCGGACCGAATCAGGAGAACCCGAATCGTCGTGCATAAAAGCGCGTGCTTCCTGCAGTCGACCCAACAAGAAGCTGGTTCCGAACTTTGGGGAAACTGCGCACCCGCGGCATGCTGCGTGGGTCCGCGCCTACAACTGACTACTCAGAACGCCAACCACGGAGAGTGGTGGCCATGAACACCGCCGGCGTCAGGCCGGTCCGGTGAATCAGGAGTGGGTCAGAGAGCAAAAACGGCGCGCGTCATCAGCAGAGGCCGGGGTAGCAGTGACGGTCAACTTCCGTCCGCTAGTCAAAGTAATCATTTTCCCAACCTCCTTTTCTGGCCGTAACAGCCTGCTGTGGCATTGTCCCGGCTGACTAACCGGTGAATGCGCGCCTGGTTCCCGGCGGGTCGCTCTGGGAACAAGATATAAGCTACCCCATGAACACGGAGTTTGACCAGCACAATTGGCTAATTTGCCAAAAGTTTTCAAAATTAATGGTTTAGAGGCCCCAGCGGACAATTGCGGGCGTCCGCTTATCCCAACCAAGCGTGCACACCTTCGCGGTTCCGAGAATGAAGTGCCGGCCTTCGCGGGCGTCCATTTCGAGCCAACGCGCTGTGAGGATCCGGGAGAAATGTCCGTGTGCCACAACCAGGACATTGTCCATGCCCGATTCCAGGACACGCCCAATGATCTTGTCGGCCCGGGCAGCTACTTCATCCAGCGTCTCTCCGTTGGGCACTCCGTCGGTCCAGATGAGGTACTCCGGGTTGTCCTTGCGGATGAGATCGGAGCTGATGCCCTCGTAGTCGCCGTAGTTCCATTCCACGGCGAGTGGCTCGTGAACGGCGTCCGGATAGCCGGCGAGTTCCGCTGTCCTCCGGGCACGTCGCAGCGGCGAGGTCAGGACGAGGTCGAAGTCGATGCCTTCCAGCACCTTCCGCGCCTCCACGGCCTGCTGCTCGCCCTCGACAGTGAGGGGGAGATCCGTCAGTCCCGTGTATTGACCGCTCTTGGACCACTCCGTTTCACCGTGGCGAAGGATCCAAAGTTGCGGACGCGGGGAAGTCACAGCGTTCATGAGGGCTCCTCAGTTTCGGTCGAAGGCTCGACGACGGCGGCGGACTCGGGTTGTTCTTCCCACCATGCCAGGAGCTTCTGCTCAGCTTCCTCCGGTGAGAGCGGCCCGTGTTCCATCCGCTCTTCGAGGAGGAACTTGTAGGCGCGTCCCACCACGGGTCCGGGCTTCAGTCCCAGCAGTGCCATGATCTGCGCTCCGTCCAGGTCGGGCCGGACAGCTGCCAGCGACTCCTGCTCCAAGAGCGCCGTGATGCGGTGCTCAAGGTCATCGTAAGCGAAGGACAAACGGTCGGCCTTGCGCTGGTTACGCGTGGTGACATCTGAACGGGTGAGCCGGTGCAGGCGTTCCAGCAGGGGGCCGGCGTCGGTCACGTAACGGCGGACCGCGGAGTCGCTCCAGCCGGCGTCACCGTAGCCGTAGAACCGCATGTGCAGTTCAACCAGGCGGGAAACAGCTTTGATGGACTCGTTGTCGAACCGCAGTGCCTTCATCCGCTTGGCCGTCAGTTTGGCGCCCACGACGTCGTGGTGGCGGAAGCTCACCGCACCGCCCGGTTCGAATCGGCGCGTCGCCGGCTTGCCGACGTCGTGCATCAACGCAGCGAACCTCAACACGAAGTCGGGGCCGGGAACCGGACCGTCAGGACCGGTTTCCAGCGCAGCAGCCTGTTCCAGGACCTGCAGCGAGTGCTGGTACACATCCTTGTGCCGGTGGTGTTCATCGGATTCCAGGCGCAGGGCGGAGACCTCGGGCAGTACGAATTCGGCGAGCCCAGTGTCCACCAGAAGGTCGATTCCTACGCGCGGATGCGCGCCGTTAATCAGCTTGACCAGCTCTTCGCGGACGCGCTCTGCCGAGATGATCTTGATGCGATCGGCCATGTTGGACATGGCCAGGCGCACGTCGTCATGGACCGACACGCCCAGCTGGGATGCGAAACGGGCAGCGCGCATCATGCGCAGGGGGTCGTCCGAGAAGGACGACTCAGGTGCGCCGGGTGTGGCGAGCTCGGAAGCGTGCAGATCGCGGACGCCGCCGAAGGGGTCTACCAGCTCCAGGCTCGGCAGGCGCAGTGCCATGGCGTTGATGGTGAAGTCCCGGCGCAGCAGGTCGTCGGTCAGGGAGTTGCCGAACGCGACCACCGGCTTGCGGGAATCAGGGTCGTACGCCTCGGCCCGGTAGGTGGTGATTTCAATCTGGAAGCCGCTCTTCCGCATCCCGATGGTGCCGAAGGCGCGCCCGATTTCCCAGAAGTTGTCCGCCCACTTCTTGATGACGGTGATGGTCTGGTCCGGCGTGGCGTCGGTGGTGAAATCGAGGTCCGGAGAGGTCCGGCCCAGAAAGAGGTCACGCACGGGGCCACCCACCAAGGACAGCTCGAATCCGGCGTCGACAAAGCGCTGCCCGAGGTCGAGCACCACCGGATCGATGGTGAAGTTAACAGAAGAGCTGTCCAATACGTGCGCCATAGTTCCTTAAGCTTGGCAGATTTTTGCGCTGCATTGGGCCACTGTTCCATGCGAAATCAGGCATGCGTCCGCCGGGCATCTCCTGCAGTCCATCTTGTGGCCATGTCCCGGTCATCACTCCGGGGCAAGAGTCGTTAGAGTGGACCACATGGCCAACCCGATTCCGAGCGCTCCTGGCAGGAGGACAAACGCACCGTTGCCGTCGGCAATCGGTGCCCACGTCGCGCCTGCCCCGCAGCACCCGGTGCAGGCCTCGCTTCCGACGGTTGAGGAAGTGTCCGCCGGTGGTGTCGTAGTTGACACGTCCGACGGCGAACTCCGGGTTGCGATCATCGCCCGCCTTAATAGGGGTGGCCGGCTTGAGTGGTGCCTGCCGAAGGGCCATCCGGAAGGCCGGGAGAATAACGAGGAAGCTGCTGTACGCGAGATCGCCGAGGAAACCGGGATCGAAGGCAGCATCCTGGCACCGCTTGGCAGCATCGACTACTGGTTCACTGTGAGCGGCCACCGCGTCCACAAAACGGTGCACCACTTCCTGCTCAGGGCAACCGGTGGCGAGCTGACCATCGAGAATGATCCGGACCAGGAAGCCGTGGATGCTGCGTGGGTTCCCATCCAGGAATTGGCCCGAAAGTTGTCCTTCCCGAACGAACGCCGCATCGCCGACCTGGCACGGGAAGTGCTGCCCGAACACCTCTGACCCGGGTACATGGGACGATAAAGGCGATGTCTGAAGCCAAAACAACCCAGTCCGTTCAATCCGGAGAAGCACGTTCCAGCGCCATCATGGCCGCAGGGACGCTCGTTTCCCGGTTCCTTGGTTTCGCCAAAACCTGGATGCTCGGTGCCGCCCTCGGCCTGGGTTCCACGGTCAATGACACGTTCATTAACGCGAACAACCTGCCAAACCTGATCTTCCTGCTGGTAGCAGGCGGCGTGTTCAACGCCGTCCTGGTTCCGCAGATCATCAAGGCCAGCAAGGCTCCGGACAGGGGCGCGGATTACATCAGCAGGCTCCTGACGCTGGCTGTGCTGGTGCTTCTGGCACTCACGGCCCTGGTGACCCTCGCGGCGCCGCTCGTCATCGACCTCACCACCCAGGGATACTCCGAGCAGCAGAAGGCCCTGGCGGTCACCTTCGCCCTCTGGTGCCTGCCCCAGATCTTCTTCTACGGGCTGTATGCCCTGCTCACGCAGGTCCTCAACGCCCACGGGGCTTTTGGGCCCGCCATGTGGGCCCCCATCCTCAACAACCTCGTGGCCATTGCCGGCCTGGGACTGTTCATTTGGATCCTCGGCGCCAACATCGTAAACCCCCACACTCTGGACAACTGGGGGCCAACCCAAACGTTCCTCCTCGCCGGCTTCTCCACCTTCGGCGTGGTGGCCCAAACCGCCATCCTGCTGATCCCGGTCTTCAAGCTGCGCCTTGGCCTGCGTCCCCGCTTTGGTTGGCGCGGCGTTGGACTCGGCCAGGCGGCCAAGCTGAGCGTTTGGACACTGGCGACTGCCGCCGTCGGGCAGCTGGCGTTCCTATACGTCATGAGGATCGCCACGATCCCCGGCGCCGAGCGCCTCCGCCTGGACAACGCCGGAGACCGGGCGGCTGCCGCTGTCCTGCCAGGCAACGCCGTCCTGGAGGTGGCCAGCCAGCTGTACCTGCTACCGCACTCAATCATCGCTTTGTCCCTGGCCACGGTCCTCTTCAACCGCATGACACGCGCTTCGCAGGACGGCAACAAAGCCGAGCTTCGCGACGCCCTCTCGCATGGCCTCCGCACCATGGCTGTTGCCACGGTCTTCGGCGCCCTGGCGCTGTTCGCATTGGCGGGGCCGCTGGGCATGTTCTTCTCCGGTGGTGAAAGGCAAGACGGCGTGATGCTGGCGCAGACACTCACCATCCTTGCCCTGAGCACCCCGTTCCTGAGCGCAAACTTCATGATGTCCCGCGTGTTCTACGCCAACGAGGACGCCCGTACGCCCCTGTATGTCCAGTTGTGGCTGGCCGTCATCTACGTTGTGGGTGCCTTCTTCATCCAGTTCCTCCCCGTCGGCCAGATCATCTACGCGATCGCCATCCTGTACATGCTGGGCAACATCCTGTCCGTCGTGATCAGCGTGGTGTTCCTGCGCCGCCTGCTGGGGCACCTGGACGGTCCCCGGATCGCCAATTCGTACATCCGCATGGGCTACGCGGGGCTGGGCTCCGCCCTGGCCGGCGCACTCGCACTGTGGCTGCTTGGCAGTTACCGTTCTGACGGTTTCGCGTGGAGCAGCCGCCCGGCCGCCTTGGTGACGGTGGCCGTCGTCGGACCCGTCATGCTGCTGGCCTACCTTGTCCTGCTTCGCGTTTTCCACGTCACCGAACTTCGTGACCTCCTGCGTCCGCTGATGAGCCGCTTGGGCCGCGGCACGCCCGTGCCTGCTGGCGCCCCCGCAGAACCTACGACGGCGGCGCGCGCCACGGTCTCGGACGATACCGGCTTGATCCCGCGTATCTCCGGCGAGTTCGACGCCGCGTCCTTCCGCGCCGGACCCGCAGTGGCTCCCCAGCGCGCCCCCGAACCCGCACCGGACCAGCCGGATGCACCCAAGGTGTATCTTCCGGAGGAAGACGAACCGAGCACAGCGCAGGGCGGCAGGTTCCGCCCATCGGTACCGCTTCCGGGCCGCCGGACGTACCAAGGCGAGGCCGGACGCAATCCGTACTTCCCTGTTCCGCGAAACCGCAGGAAGTGAGCCGGTGCCGCCAACATGGGCGGCGGCACTGAATCCGCTAGGCTAGAAACGAATATAGGTAGTTGCAAAAGCGGTGGAACCGGCTAGCCGGGCCGGCCGTATGCAGGACCCGCAGCTCCCGGACAGCCTAGGAGGAACACGTGTCCCACCCGATCGACGTCGGATCAGTACTTGGCGGCCGCTACAAGGTCACGGCCAATGTGTTGACCTCGCATGACCAAGATCAGGTGCTCGACGGCGTGGACCAGGTCCTCAACCGTCCCGTGAGCATCCTTGTTGCCGGTCCCGGAAACGCCGAACAGGTTGCCCAGAGCGCCCGCGAAGTGGCCACAGGGGAGCGCCCCGGGCACGTCCAGATCCTGGACCTCGGCATCAGCGAAAACACCACGTACCTGATCACCAACCACAGCACCGCACCGGATCTGCTGGACCTGGTGGTGGCTACCAACCCGCCCTACATCGAACCGTTCTTCACAGAGACTCTGGGCAGTGAGATCTTCGGCCAGGCGCGCACCTATGAGCCGGAAACCTACGACGGCCTTTACGAGGACGACGAGCACGAGGCCGAGTACATCCAGTACGACGAAAACGGCTATGCCATCACCCCCGAGTCGGATGATGAACCTGAGCCTGCCGCACCCGCACGCAGCGCACCCTACGTGCCGCCGATGCCGGCGTCCAATCCGTCGTCCGCCAAGAGCGGCATCGCGGGCAAGCTCGCAGCTGCCGCCGCCGGGGCCGGTGCAGCAGGTGTTGCCGCCGCTTCCGCGCTGAAGAAGAACGCCGGTTCGAAGAACAACAACGACGCCGGTGCTACCGCCGGCTCGTCGGCAGCTGCCACGCCCGCTCCGGCCGCTGAGACGCCCACGCAGGCTGTTTCGTCGGAGGCTGTTTCGTCGCAGGCAGCTCCCGGCCGCGAACAGGCCCGCGAACCCAAGGTGTCCCTCTGGTCAGAGGAAGACTACGGCTACGCGGAGAGTGGCGCCGCGGCCGGTGGCGCGTCTGCTGCGGGCACCGCGGCTTCCAACCGAAGCGGCGAATCAGGCTACGACCGGGCGGCAAGCAGCTTCCCGGCGTCGTCGGCTGTCACAGAGGATTACTCAGACGAAGACGACGTTTATGAGGAAGAGGCTCCCGAAAAGGAGCCTCGGTCGCTGCGCTGGCTCGTGGGCGGCCTCCTTGCCGCCGTCTTGATCGTGGGTCTTGTCCTCGCGGTCACCAATTTGGGAAGTCTCCTGCCCAGCGGCCAGCCTGCTGCCACGCAGAGCAGCTCCACGCCGCAGCCCTCGGAGTCCACCAGCGAGGAGCCCCCGCCCACGGAGACTGCTCCGCCTGCGGCTCCGCCGGCCATCGAGGAGATCACCCGCCTCGGCAACTTCCCGTTCGCAGCGACGTTCGATAAGGACCTCGGCAAGGCTTTCGATGGCAACGCAGCCAGCTACTGGTCTGACATGGAGTTTGCCTCGGCCAACTGGGGCGGCCTGTCAGAAGAGGTGCCGCTCATGATCAAGCTGAAGGAACCGGCGGATATCAAGTCCGTGGTCCTCAACCAGCTGGGCGGTTCCGGTGGAAACATCAGCGTGTTCACCAACGATCGGCCGGCCATGGATGGCGCCAAGCTCGTAGGCACCAACAGCTTCACCTCCCCGGAACTGACCATTCCGCTGGCAAGCCCCACAAAGGCCCAGTACGTCATTGTTGTCATCAAGGCGCTGCCCAAGCTGGCCGCACCCAAAACGCAGTACAACTTCGGGCTCCGGCTCGCTGAAGTTTCCGTTCAGTAGTCACATCCGGGGAGTTATCAGAGGGGCCGTTTCGATTCGTCGGGGCGGCCCTTACTGTTGTCTGCGCCAGCGTCACCGCTTCGATAAGGCAGGTGTCCAGACGGTACCCTGAATGTTGGTGGCTTTTAGGGTCCCCAACTCCAACGGAATATTTGGAACACATAAGGGGTTGAGTCAGGTGGCTGCCCCGAAAGCCGCAGCATCGACTAAGGAAGAGGTTCACGCCACGTGAGCATTGCAGAAAACAGCGCATCGCAGGTGCGTGACGTCATCATCGTAGGTTCAGGCCCCGCCGGCTACACAGCCGCTGTTTACACCGCCCGTGCCAACATGAAGCCTCTGCTCATTGCCGGTTCCGTCACTGCCGGTGGCGAACTGATGAACACCACGGACGTTGAGAACTACCCGGGATTCCCTGATGGCATCATGGGCCCGGACCTTATGGAGAACTTCGAGAAGCAGGCTGCCCGATTCGGCACTGAAATTCAGTTCGAGGACGTCACCGAGCTGGATCTCGACGGCGACATCAAGACCGTCACCATCGGCACGGGGGAGACCTTCCAGGCGAAGGCCATCATCCTGTCCACCGGTTCGGCGTACCGCGAACTCGGTCTGACTAACGAGAAGCGACTCTCAGGCCACGGCGTTAGCTGGTGTGCAACCTGCGACGGTTTCTTCTTCAAGGATCAGGACATCGCAGTGATCGGTGGTGGCGACTCCGCGATGGAAGAAGCACTCTTCCTCACCAAGTTCGCCAAGTCGGTCACCGTTGTCCACCGCCGCGACACCCTGAAGGCTTCCAAGATCATGGGTGACCGCGCCCAGGCTCACGAGAAGATCAAGTTCGTCTGGAACACGGCTGTTGAAGACGTCCTCGGTGAGGATAAGGTCACTGGCCTGAAGCTGAAGAACCTGGTGGACGGAACCGAGTCCGAGCTCGCAGTCACGGGTGTTTTCGTGGCTATCGGCAACGATCCACGTACGGATCTGGTCAAGGGCAAAGTCGAACTGACTCCCGAGGGAACCATCGCCGTTGAGGGTCGTAGTTCGCGGACCAACATTAAGGGTGTGTTTGCTGCGGGCGACGTCATCGATCCGACTTACCGCCAGGCCATCACGGCTTCGGGTTCCGGTTGTGTCGCTGCCCTCGACGTCGAACACTACCTCGCAGACCTGCACTCCTAAGCTGCATCCAAGCAACCATACGAAGGGAAAAGTTATGAGCAACGCAAAAGACGTAACTGACGCAAGCTTCAGCACGGATGTCCTGGCTTCCGAGAAGCCGGTCATCGTGGACTTCTGGGCAGAGTGGTGCGGCCCCTGCCGCAAACTCGGTCCCATCCTCGACGAGATCTCCGTTGAGTACAGCGAGAAGGTTGACGTCGTAAAGCTGAACGTCGATGACAACCCGGCAATCGCTGCCGAGTACGGCATCACTTCCATTCCTGCTGTGTACCTGTTCAGCGGGGGAGAAGTGAAGAGCACCGTGATCGGCGCCAAGCCGAAGCAGTTCTTCGAAAAGGAATTCGCGGACGTCCTGTCCTAAGGCTTACGCCTTAACCGGATTACTTAAGCCGGCGGTTCAGCTCCCACGGGAGCGGAACCGCCGGTTTTTTTGTTGTTTGTAAAGATCAGCCTCTACCAGTCTCATACCTGCCAGTGCGTCGACTGGAAGCGTTCTGTTGCCCGCGACGGCGAATTAGCGCCTTTCCCTACCTGGGGTAGGGGGAAATCTCACATCCCGGCCCCTTCCCACCCGACCCTCCTCCACACCCCAGCCCCTTCCCACCCGACCCTCCTCCACACCCCAGCCCCTTCCCACCCGACCCTCCTCCACACCCCA
>Ga0308158_10000682_pt1 | contig 48265 bp, 47 predicted proteins | sample PhyBR2_FD_201038 | JGI IMG/M metagenome (GOLD analysis project Ga0308158, IMG submission 201038) | Phyllosphere microbial communities from UC Gill Tract Community Farm, Albany, California, United States - DLSLB.R2 | ecosystem: Host-associated > Plants > Phyllosphere > Unclassified | place: USA... | reverse complement strand
TCGATGCGTTTCATGCTTTTGCCTTTGCGTCTTTGGGGTCGAAGAATTCCATGAGGACCACGACGGGTCGGTAGGTCATGCGGGCGTGGTTGCCGGCTTCGGCGACGGTCGCGCCCCAGTCCTGGGCCGAATTGCGTCGGTCGACCTGGAACACGGGGATGTTCGTCGAGGCCAGCAACGCGGGGACGGGTGCGGAGATGGTGTGGATCATGGAGTTGTACTCGCCGAGCCCGCCGCGGGTGTTCGCGACGATGAGCAACGGCAGGTGGTAGGACACCGCGAACGTTGTCAGCGCGGTCAGGGCGTTGCCGAAGCCGTTGTCCTGCATGATGATGACCCCGAATTTCCCGGCGAACGGGTAGGCGCCAACAACACCGATGGCTTCTTCTTCGCGGGAGACGGGGTAGACCAGGGGCAGGTCCCCGTTGGTCTGGGCGGTCAGGACGCCGTTGATGATCGGGGCGATGGACGCGGAGGGCACGTAGGCGACGCCGTCGGGGGCCAGGCCCACGATCGCGTCCACCACTTCGGTGTGGCGGTCCTGGGTAATGGTGGTAGTCATGGGTGGTCAGGCTCCCTTGGGGTGTGGTGTGGTGAGGGTCTGGACGATGCGTCGCAGGCCTTCGGTGAGGTCATCGATGTGGCAGGCGTAGGAGATCCGGATGGAGTGGGTACCACCGTCAGGGTCGAACGCGGTCCCCGGAACGACGGCGACGCGTTGTTCATCGAGGAGCCGTAACGCCAGTTGCTCGGCTGGTTCGGCGGTCTCGGGTGTGTAGGTGAGGTAGAAGTAGAAGGCGCCGTCGGGCTGGCTGACGGTGACCCCTGGAATGCCGGTGAGGATCTTCAGGCCGGCTTTGCGTCGTTCCTGGAATTCGGCGCGCATCGACTCCGCGTCGGGACCCGCGTGGCGGAGGGCTGCTGCGGCGCCGGGTTGGAGGAAGGTGGGGGCGCAGACGGTGGTGTACTGGCGCACCCTCAGTGCCGGTGTGATGAGTTCTTTGGGGCCGGCGAGCCAGCCGAGGCGCCAGCCGTCCATGGCGAAGGCTTTGGCGAAGCCGCCTATGACCAGAGTCCGTTCGCGGAGGTTTCCTACCGCCGCCGGGGATTGGTGCTGGATCTCGTCATAGACGAGGTCGGCGTAGATTTCATCGGACATCAGCAGCGCGTCGGTCGGTTCCAAAACGGTGGCCAGCTTTTCGATGTCCTCAGCAGTGGCGACACCCCCGGTGGGATTATTCGGGGTGCAGAGGATCACCATACGTGTCGCTGGGGTGATCGCGGCGGCGATCGCGTCGATATCAAGGCGGTAGTCATCGGTAGCGTCCAACCGGACAGGCACCGGGGTCGCCCCGGCCAGGCGGATGCAGGACTCGTAGTGGGCCCAGGCCGGTACGGGGAAGATCACTTCGTCACCGGGCCCGCAGAAAGCCATCAAGGCCAAGAACACCGCTTCGTTCGCGCCGATCGTGACGAGCACTTCGGTGCCCGGGTCATAGCTGGTCCCGCGGCGCTCTTGCAGATACCCACTGATCGCCTCACGCAGATCCATCGTTCCTGCGTTAGGGCCGTAGTGGACTTCCCCGCGGTCCAACGACGCAGCCGCAGCGTCCTTGACTACCTGCGGGGTATCGAAATCCGGGCGCCCGATCTCGAAGTGGTACACCTTCTCACCCGCAGCGTCCAGCGCCGCAGCCTTATCAAAAATGGCCCGGATCGGCGACGGACCAATATCCCGCAACCGATCAGCAAACCGTCCAAACCGTGTAGTGGTAGCGGTACTCATAGGGATACTCCAATTTCAGGGGGATGCGGTGGTGGAATTGAGCCTGCATCGAAAGCAGGCGGCCGTCTTGGATTCAGCATTCCGCGATCCGGACAGGTTCCGGATGGAGTGCTGGGATAGTGTGGTAGACGTGACCAGCAAGCCTCCAACTGCAAGAATGTTAACATTATGAAATCTGACACCACAGCAAATGTCAAGAACGGAACCCTTCGCGCACCCCTGAAACGTCGCGGAATGGCCCAGGATGTCGCGGACCGGATCCGTGACGCAATTCTGGCCGGGGAGATACCTCCGGGGGAGCGGATCAATGAAGTGGAGATGGCCGCGTCCCTATCCGTCAGTCGCGGACCGGTGCGGGATGCCATCGTTTTGCTGCGGCAGGAGGGCCTGCTTCAAGGCGACTGGCACCGGGGATCGCGGGTTACCGTCTTTACGCACAAAGACCTTGAAGAGATCTACTCGCTCCGGTACTCGATAGAGTTGCTCGCCGTTCAGCGGCTGATTGCACACCGCACCGGGAAGGATTTGGACCTCCTTCAAGTACGTGCCGAGGACATTGAGCGGGCGGCCGCCCTGGGGGATAGGGGTGACATGCTCCAGTCGGACATTGCATTTCATGATGCGATCTACGCCTGTGCCGGTCATGAGAGGTTGGAGCAGGTTTGGTTGGGTCTGCGTTCGCAGATCGCTTTGCTTCTCCTCAATCGACAGCAAGGCCATGATGATTACGGGGCCCGTATTGGCCCAGAGCATTGGGAAATGTTCCGCGTCATCCGCGACCAGGATGGTGCGAAGGCTGAAGAGCTGGTGCGTGAGCACATCGAGACTGCGTTCGAAAGAATCAAAGCCGACCTCGACAGCAAGGAACGCCTCCAAGGTGCAGGCTAGTCACACGTCCTTCTGAAAGTTCGCCAGCGGACGAAGCCCGGTGCCGGCCTCGTCCGCGTGGAGCTCCCGCATCGACTTGCCCTCTCCTGATCTTTGCCGTACAAATGTTAACATTCTTACTTTCGTAATTTAGGTCACATGGAGCCCGGGGTGAAAAACCTGCACCTACCCCCACGACCGTCGAGACGAAATATCCCCGAACGAATGGCGAACATGGAACTGCAAAAGTTTGTTAACAGCACTTCTGAGGCTGCTGCCGACGAGAAGAAGGCGATGATCTCCATCAGTGGGGTCAACAAGCATTTCGGACCTCTGCACGTGCTCCGTGATGTCAATCTTGAGGTTGCCCAGGGCCAGGTTGTGGTTGTCTTGGGTCCCTCTGGCTCGGGAAAATCGACTCTCTGCCGAACTATCAACAGGCTGGAGACCGTCGAATCCGGCACGGTCGCCGTCGACGGCAAGCCTCTCCCCAAGGAAGGCAAGGCGCTGACGCGCTACAGGGCCGACGTCGGAATGGTCTTTCAGTCATTCAACCTCTTCGCCCACAAAACCATTCTCGAAAACGTCATGCTTGCGCCACTCAAGGTGCGACGTATCGGAAAGGCCGAGGCTCAAACGCGGGCAATGGCCCTGCTCGAGAGGGTGGGTATAGCAAATCAGGCGCATAAACTCCCCGCCCAGCTTTCGGGTGGACAGCAGCAGCGTGTAGCCATTGCCCGGGCGTTGGCCATGGAGCCGAAGGTGATGCTCTTCGACGAACCTACCTCGGCTCTTGACCCGGAAATGGTCACCGAAGTACTGGATGTCATGACGTCTCTGGCGCAAGGAGGCATGACGATGCTCGTAGTCACGCACGAGATGGGCTTCGCTCGACGCGCCGCCGACCGGGTGGTGTTCATGGCCGATGGTCAGATCCTCGAAGACACAACGCCGGACCTGTTCTTTGACAACCCAACCACCGAGCGGGCCAAAGAGTTCCTCGGCAAGATCCTCAGCCACTGACAAGTCACCCCAATCTAGAAAGCAGCACATCGTGAAGCTCAAGTTCCTGGCCATTCCGGCCGCAGCGCTGTTCCTTGCCAGCTCGATCGCCGGTTGCTCCGGTGCATCCGACAAAGCCAAAACAGTTGAAGCCAGCGCACAATCGGGCCACCTCACCATCGGTATTTCCTTCGATCGCCCAGGGCTTGGAATCAAGACTCCCGACGGATCATTCAAGGGTTTCGATGTTGACGTTGCCAAGTATGTCGCCAAGAAGCTTGGCGTCGAGGAGTCTTCCATCACCTGGAAGGAAGCGACTCCGGCGCAGCGAGAGAGCCTGATCCAGAACGGGCAGGTGGACTATGTGGTGAACACCTACAGCATCAATGACGCCCGAAAGGAGAAGGTCGCCTTCGCGGGGCCTTACTTCCTGGCTGGCCAGTCGCTCCTGGTTCGTTCTGACTCCACAGACATCACGGGCCCGGAGTCCCTGAATGGGGGCAAAAAGTTGTGCTCGGTGACCGGTTCCACACCAGCACAGAACATCAAGAAGAACTACAGCAAGGACGCGCAGCTTCAGGAGTACGACACCCCTTCCGCATGCGTTGAAGCCCTGAAGAGCGGCGCCGTTGACGCAATGACCACGGATGATATTCAACTTGCCGGTTATGCAGCTGCCAATCAGGGAAAGCTGAAGCTTGTTGGCAGTACCTTCAGCAAGGAGAACTACGGCATTGGTCTGAAGAAGGATGACACCGCGGGCCGTGCCAAGATCAACGACGCCATTCAGTCCATGATCGACGACGGATCGTGGGCCAAAGCGTTTGAGAGCAACGTTGGACCGTCCGGTTATGCATTGCCCGCCACGCCAGTGGTAGACCGCTACTAGTCGGGCAGCCAGACAAGAGACTGGATAGTTAACATGAACATCCTCAACGAATACGGGGATCAGATCCTGGCGGCCTTCCTGATCACCCTGCAGCTCACGGCGCTGTCTGCACTGGGCTCGTTGGTGTTGGGCACTGTCCTGACTGCCATGCGGGTATCACCGATTTGGGCGATGCGGACGCTTGCCACCGGGTACGTGAACATTGTCCGGAATACCCCTTTGACCCTTGTGGTGCTTTTCGCATCGTTCGGATTGGCACAGCAACTCGGTATCACCTTGGCAGATCCAAAGTCCCCCACATCCATCACGGACAGCTCGTTCCGGCTGGCCGTCCTGGCCTTTAGCCTGTACACGTCGACGTTCGTATCCGAAGCGCTAAGGGCAGGTATTAATACGGTCCCTCCTGGCCAGTCGGAAGCGGCCCGGTCGTTGGGCCTGAACTTCGTGCAGGGCTTGGGCCACATCGTCTTGCCGCAGGCCTTCCGGGCGGTCATTGCGCCTCTGGGCAGCATCCTCATTGCGTTGACCAAAAACACAACGGTTGCCTCAGTCATAGGCGTGGCCGAAGCCGCCCTCCTGATGAAGGAAATGATCGAGAACACCTCCGCCCTCATCGTCGTTGGGCTGATCTTCGGGGCCGGCTTCATGTGCCTGACTCTTCCGACAGGTGCGGCTTTCGGATACCTAAGCAGAAAGTTTGAGGTCAAGCGATGAGCAACACTCAAGCGCCCATCAACAACCTGTATGACGTCCCCGGGCCCAAGGGGCAAATTCTGAACGTCGTCATCAGCGCTCTGTGTGTCGTTGGGCTGGCAGCGGCCGGTTGGTTCGTGATGTCAGCCCTGGCAGACAAGGGGCAACTGGCGCCGGAGAAGTGGCAGCCATTTCTTACGCCGGAAATGTGGCAGACCTACCTTCTGCCCGGGATTGTGGGAACCCTGCAAGCAGCCGTATTTGCCATCATCCTGGCCATAATTCTGGGAATCCTGCTGGGCATCGGTCGTCTCTCCGACAACCGGTTGGTGCGCTACGCGTGCGCTGCTGTGGTGGAGTTCTTCCGGGCAATTCCGCTGCTGATTCTGATGATTTTCTGCTTTCAGCTCTTCGCCGACTACGACCTGTTCCCGTCCACCGATCTTGCGGTTGCGGCAGTAATTACCGGCCTTGCCCTGAGCAACGGGGCGGTCATTGCAGAAATTGTGCGCGCAGGAATCAAAGCCATTCCACGAGGCCAGGGGGAAGCTGCTGTGGCTCTTGGCCTCGGCCGTGGACAAACACTCCGGATGATTCTCCTGCCCCAGGCGATCACGGCAATGCTCCCGGCAATCGTCGCTCAACTGGTAGTAGCGCTGAAGGACACTGCGCTTGGCTACCAAATCACCTACGTGGAAGCCGTGCGGCAAGGCATCCAGGCCGGCTCGGCCTATTCAAACTACATACCGGCGCTCGTAGTGATCGCGCTCGTGATGATTGTCATCAATCTGGGCCTGTCGCGGCTTGCAACCTATATTGAGCTTCGACTCCGAAGCGGCCGCAAGGCTCCTGTCGAATCAAAGGTTGGCGACGTTCTGGTTCCTCAGACCTAGAAGCGGCAGTGATGAGTCAGGATGCTCGTTGCCTCAGCCTGGAACTGAGTTCAGCCGCAATCACGACTCGGAGCAAACCTGGAAACAGGGATTCCATAACGCCGGTTCGAAGCGTGTTAAGAATCGCAGTTCCCTGGTAGTGCTGCTCTATGATTCCCGCCTCGCGTAGCACGCGGAAGTGATGGGTTGACGTGGACTTGCTCACGGGCAATTCAAACGCAATGCATGCCTGGTCGTCATGGCCATCGGCCAGCTGGGTCACGATCCGACGCCGGATCGGATCGGCCAGCGCCGACAGTACGCCGTCGATATGAATCTCGTCGGGCGTAGGGTGGTCCAAAGTTCGCATGCTCCGATTATCCAAGAAGTTCCAAGACCTGGCGATTTCTAATTCCTACAAGAGTCATACTACGATGAATATCGAACTACAAGCGAAGGGAGAAGGACATGAAGGTATTCCAAGTAGGCGCAGCCGGGGGAGTCGGCCGGCGGCTGGCTCAACTACTGAGTGGCCGCGGTGACGCCGTCACGGGAATGTTCAGGAATCCCGCTCAAGCTGAGACTGTTGCCTCCAGTGGTGCGACGCCCGTGGAGGGAGACCTGATCAAGGACTCCGTTGAGGTGTTGGCCGAAAAGTTCAAGGGACACGATGCCGTGGTCTTCTCTGCGGGCGCCCATGGCACCGGGATGGACCAAACCACCCTCATCGACGGCAAGGGGCTCGAGAAGGCAGCCGATGCAGCCGCCCTCGCCGGAGTGTCCCGTTTTGTCCTGGTGTCCGCATTCCCGGAGTCGGGGCGTGGTGAGTCGGTGAACGAACGCTTTGAGCACTATATGCGCACGAAGAAGACAGCAGACGTCTACCTCACGCGTACTGATTTGGACTGGTTGATAGTTCGCCCGGGGCTTTTGACCGACGCCGCCGGAGATGGGCGGGTTACCGCTGGTCCTGCGATTGAGTACGGAGACATCCGACGCGATAACGTCGCGGCGTTCATTGATGCTGCGCTTCAAAACTCCAAGTTGAATCGGATTATCGTTGAGCTGACTGATGGCGAGACACCAGTGGCCGAGGCCGTGTCTACCCTCGTTGGCTGACAGGCAGAGACCGCCCAGAGACCGCCTTTTCCAAAGGCCGGAAGGGATGCACGCGAATCGCGTGCATCCCTTCCTTGTATTCATTCATGCTTTCATGGGTGTCCAGGCTTAGGCGTCGACTCCATGGCACTAAGTGCGGCTTTTGCGGCGTTTGATGCATGTACCTCACAAGCTCGCCGGGCTGCCTCGGGATCTCTAGTGATGGCCGCTGACGTGGTGATGTCCGTCAGTTCAGCCAGCATGAGCGGACTTCTCCCCGGGGAACTTGTAGAGAGGCCCCTAAGTACTTGAGTGCGGGCATTGATTTGCCGAAGCATGCCCGAGATTTCGTTGTTGCCAGCGCCAGCCAGAAGCACTTCGTAGTAGCTGTCTTTCGCTGCCAGCAACTGCTGCGCCCCACCGGCTGACTCTGCTCTTCGGATGTCAAAAAGTCTCGCCACGAGTTGCCCGCGCTGAGCTTCTGTGGCTCGCTCAGCGAACAGGTTTCCTGCGAGCGATTCCAAAGCGCCGCGAACTTCATAGAGACTTCGGGCTTCGGCGGGTGTGAGAGTTGCAACTTCGGGGCCCTTGTTCGGTACCGTCACCACCAGCTGCTCGGACTCCAGCTGCCGCAGCGCTTCACGAATCACTGTCCGGCTGACGGAGAACTTATCGCAAAGCGCAGTTTCGACCAACCTCTCCCCAGGACTGTACTCGGAGGTAACGATCGCCCGGCGAAGGGCGGCTACCACCTCTTGGCGCAATGGCGCGGCCGTTCGCTGGATTGCTTCCGAAATCATTCTCGACCCTCGCGTGTTGAATACCAGTAAGAACGAAAAAACCGGGGGAGGCGAAAGCCTCCCCCGGTTCTGTTGGACTAGGCCTCGTACTGGTGGTAGACCTTGGCGATGATCTTCCATTCGCCGTCCTGCTTCAGCAGGGTGTGGAAGTCGGTGTAGTCAGCACCAATGGCGTCGTTTTCCATATCAACCTTCACGACGGCAGTAGTCTGGGTGATGCCGACAATGTCCACGCGGGTTTTAACGTCCGGAGCGGCGCCGTTTTCCGCGACGAAGTCGTACAGGTTCTTGATGGGGCCGCCCAGAAGCTGGCCGTTGGTGAAGCCATACATGGTGGCTTCAGCGTGGAAGGCCTCTGCGACGCCTTCGGGGCTGCCAACACGCAGGCCTTCGACATACTTCTGAACGGTGCTGACGATCTGGTCATATTCGTCAGTCGGAACGACTTTGAGGTTCTTGGGCATGGTTTCTCCTTATGAATGAGCGGGTCCGTTTGCGGCACCCTGGGATGGTTTGCTTGAAGAAGAGCTGCTAGCGCTTTCGAATCACGACGGTTTTGTTGTTGGTATGCGAGGCCAGTCCCTCATCACCGTGTTCGACGCTCAGGCCGGACTGCTTGTGGCCGCCGAACGGGGCATGATCGGGGTGGCTCTGGCCTTGATTGACCCAGACGTTGCCGGAGTCGATGCGGTCCGCCACGGCCAGTGCCCGTTCTTCGTCTCGTCCCCACACGGTGGCACCAAGGCCAAAGATTGTGGCGTTGGCGCGCTCGATGACGTCCTCGACGTCGTCGTACACAAGGACGGGCACGATCGGTCCAAAAGGTTCCTCCTGGACGATCCGGCTGTTCTCGGGAGGGTTGTTGACGATGGTGACTGGAACGAAATTGCCATCCAGGGACTCGTCGATGGTGCCCCCGAGCGGAACGTCGTAGCCATTGCGGCGAGTGTCTTCGAAGAGGTCACGGAGCTTGTCGTACTGCATGCGGTTGTTGATGGGCCCCAGATCGCTGGTGGGATCCATGCCGTCGCCGACCTTTTGCGTCTTCGCATAGTCCACGAGCGCGTTGACGAAGTCTGCATGGAAGGAACGGTGCACGTAGATGCGCTTGGCCGCGATGCACCACTGACCGGAGTTTCCAAAGGCGGCGTTGAACACCTGCGGCACGGCGTCCTGCCAGTCAGCGTCCGGGAGCAGGATCGCGGGGTCATTTCCACCCAGTTCGAGGGTGACCCGCTTGATGGTCCCGGCGGCTGAAGCCATGATCTTGGTCCCTGTTTCCGTGGATCCCGTGAAAGTGATCATCCCGACGTCGGGGCTCTCAGTGAGGATCTGTCCAAGTTCGTTGCCGCCTGTGACGATGTTGAAGACGCCGGGAGGGAAGACCTGGGCTGCCAGTTCCCCGATCCGCAATGCGCAGAGCGGGGTATAGGGGGAAGGCTTGAGAACTACGGTGTTGCCGGTGATCAGTGCGGGGACGGTCTTCCACAGGACGTGGAGGTAGGGATAGTTCCAGGGGATGATGGCCCCCACGACACCGAGCGGTGAGCGGCGAAGTTCTACACGCTTTTCATCGTCCTCCACCAGCACCTTGCTCTCCAGCCTCGATTTGGCGGTGTTGGGGATCCAGGGGTTGGCAAGGTTAACTTCGAAGGTCGCCTGGTTGTGTCGTGGCTTGCCTTGCTCCAGGGAGAGCAAGGTAATGAACTCTTCTTTGTTGGCCTCGAGGGCCTCGAAGAATTCGACGATGATCGCTTCGCGCTCGTCTGCGGTCAGCGCTGCCCACGCAGGGAAGGCCCGCTTGGCGGCACCGATGGCGCGTTCCATGTGTTCCCGCGTGCCCTGGGGTGCGGATGCGAGGACCGAGTTCGTGGCCGGGTTGTAGACGTCAAAATGGTCCTCAGTCTGGACGATGTTGCCATCAATGAGCAGTCCGTAGGCTCCGTCGAAGTTCGGGGGCGTGATGGCACGCGTGCCCTCTGTGATGGAAACTCCCATGTGATCTCTCCTGTCTGCGGCGGTTTGCCGTGGAGCGGTGAACAAATCGAATGCTGAAACAGATTCGAGTTTCAGTTTAGGGGCGCGGGGACTGGACACGCAAGACCTTTTGCCAAATTCTGAAATACGATATTGTTTCAGTTTAGGATGTGATGATCGACACGACAGCAGTGCGACCTCCCCTGAAGTCCCTTACCAATGAAGCTCAAGGAGCAGACATGAAACTCGACGGACAGTGCCTATGCGGTGAAGTCACCTACACGATTGACAGCGAACCGAAGTTCACGGCCTTATGTCATTGCACCGATTGCCAGCGTCAGACCGGCGGCGCGTACTCGTTGGTCATCGGCGTTGACGACGACAAGCTGACAATCACCGGCGACGCGGTGAAGACGTTCATCACCGTCGGCGCTGAGCACAAGACCAACACCAACCGGTCATTCTGCGGGGAATGCGGTTCGCCAATCGTGGGGCGCATCGACGCGATGCCTGGATTGGCCTTCGTCAAAGCGGGAACACTCAACGACACGTCGTGGCTCAAGCCGACGGTGGAAGTTTGGTGCCGGTCCGCCCAGCCCTGGGTCGAGGCTCTCCCGGGTGCCGAGCGGTACGACGGCGACATCCCGGCCTGATTCGGGCCTGCGCGCGGGAGACCGCGCAACGTTGGGGTTGGGTGGATCGCTTCTTTGCGGTGGTCCACCCAGACCCCTTTCTTTATTTCTCGAAAGGAACAAAGCATGATGGCCTCCACCGGGATTCTCCGCGGCGACAACAGCATCGCTGATCAGCAGGAAGGCCTCCTGACAGTCGCGGCTGCCGAGGAGTGGATTCAGCGCACATGCTTCTCGACCGGTCCCGCCGGGCGCATCGGACTCGAACTTGAGTTGCTCATGGGCCGAGTCGGAGACCCGTCCCTGCAGCGTCCATTTGCCGACGACAACTACCGGCGTTTGTTCTCGGAACTGCGACATCTGGACGTTCACGGAAGTCTTACGCTCGAACCGGGTGGTCAGCTTGAGCTCAGCTCGCACCCCGAAGCCTCTTTGCAAGACCTCATTTTCTCAGTGCATGGCAGCCTGAAATTGTTGCGGGAGCAGGCTGCCGATTTGGATGCAATCCTGGTGGGTGCCGGAGTGTCGCCACACCTCGAACCCAGGCGGATTACGCAAGCCCCACGCTACGCTGCCATGGAACAGTATTTTGAACCGTGGGCCCCGGCGGGCCAAACCATGATGTGTTCCACAGCGTCAGTGCAGATCAACGTCGAGGCTGGGGCGGACGACGTCGAAATCCGTCATCGGTGGAACCTGCTGTATTCAATAGGGCCAGTGCTGGCAGCGACGTTCGCGAACTCGGGCTGGATCGGTGGTCGACGAAGTGGTTGGAAGAGCACACGGCTTGCGGCATGGCTCGCTCTGGACCCGGCCAGGACTGGAGTGCCGCCCTTCAGCGCTGCCCAGGATCCCGGAGTGTCTTACTCCCGATGGGCCTTGGACGCCCCCCTGATGATGATTCGGCGCGACGCGGGGGAGTGGCAAGCCCCGGCTGGCCTGACGTTCCGCGATTGGCTCCGTCTGGGGACAGCAGTGGTACCGGACCGACCCCCGGCAAACCTTGAGGACTTGAAGCAGCATTTGAGCACTCTCTTCCCCCATGTCCGGCCCAAAGGGTACTTCGAGATCAGATACATCGATGCCCAGCCCGGCTGCTGGTGGGCTGTTCCCGCCGCCGTAGTTTCCGCGCTCATCGCCAATCCCGCTGTCTCGGACCAAGCCAGAGGTATCTGTGCCGGTTCCCCGGACTGGGAAGTCTCTGCGCGTCTTGGGCTGGAGAATCCGGGAATTGCATCCCGGGCCGTGCAATTGATGTCGCTGGCTGCGGACGAGCTCCTGAATGATCCTGCTACGGCCAACCTTGCCAGGCAGGTTGAGGAATACGCGGAAACGTGGACTCTGCGGAGCCTGGCGCCCGCAGATGATCAACCGTCGGCCTGGGCAACCCGCAAGCAGGGCTGTGCCCTGGATACAGGCAGCTGCTAAATCAACCCAAGGTCTGTGGCAACAATGACAGCGCGCGTTCTGGTTGTCGAAGAAAGTTTGCCGCGCGCGTTCTCCATGTGCGTGGAAACCGTGCGTGGTGAGAGAAAGAGTTCGCTGGCAATTTGCGTGTCCGTCAGACCCCTCTTGACCATCCGGAGGATCTCCAACTCACGCGGAGTAAGCCGCAGGCTGCGGCTTTGCCTGGCGCGTTCGACCATCTCTGCAAGTACCGGTCGCAGAGCCGTCAACATAGGTGCCGTGAGGGCAGGCCAGGCCGCGCGATCGGTACTGAGGTTGCAAGTTCCCACGATCTGTCCCTTGACTGTCAGGGGCATCGTGACTCCGTTGTTGAACCCTTCTGGTCCGAAATGCAGAAGCGCGGGCGCTGAGGCCCGGTAGCCTGGGAGGTTATCCCAGTCATAAATGGTGGACTCATCCCGCAGTGCTTGTCTGGCCGCTTTGTCGTGGAGAAGCAGATCCCGGGTGATGTAGTCCACAACGCTGTCCCTGTAGCCCGAACTTCCCACCGCGATGTGGGTCTGAGCCATAGGATCCACGTACGTCAGAAGGATCGCCCCCGCACCGCTTTCGAAGCGAACGAGGTCGAAGTATGCGTTGCGCCGGCGAATAATGTCTTCGCTTTGCAGGTCCTGCAAGATGAGAACCCGGGACGCGGAGTCCATGTGGCCTCCATGGTTCGTAGGGAAAAGCTCACGTTGGTTGTCAGATAAAACCAGCGGCGACAATGACCCGGACAGCAAGTCTGTGGGGGTTTCGCATGAAGGGCTCGCACTTTGTAAAGCGATCCGGATCACAAATATACGTGAAATCACCGATGGTAGCCAGAGCGGGCCCTTCCTAGGCTGGATCTACTCCCCAGGAATCACCACCCTGCGGCCCCACATTCCATCGCCCAGGAGGCTCACAAACTATGCATCTCAAACCAACCCTCATTGCAGGTGTGGCGGCTTTGGCCCTGGCGTCTACGGCTTCGCTTTCGGCCTGCAGCGCACCAGCATCCAGCTCTGCCAACGCCGAATGCTCGAAGACGTACACCGTCGGTTTCAGTCACCCGATTGGCGAAGCCGAGGTGATCAAAGCTTTGAAGTCATTGGCCAAGGAGTACGCCACCAAAGTTGGTTGCGTCGACCTGCTTCTGGACAACACCACCGGAATGAAATTGGAAAGCCAGCGTGCCACGGTTGAAAGCTGGGTGACGCAGCACGTGGACGCCATCGTCCTTTGGCCAGTCGACTCGACGGCTTTCGCCGGACTCCAGAAGCAGGCACAGAGCCAGGGCACCAAGTGGCTCACGTATTTGACCAGCATGGACGGACAAGACGGCAGCGTCGGCTTTGATAACAAGCTCCAAGGAGAGCAGATCGCGGCGGATGTCACAGCGTGGATCGGGAAAAACTACCCCGACGGCGGTGCAACAGCCGCGGTCACTACGCTGACTACGCTGCCGCCTTCGCGACCCAGATACGAACTTCCCATCAAAGCCATTGAAGAGGCCGGCCTCAAAGTTGTTTCTGAACAGAACTGCACGGATCAAGCATGCGGTCTTCAAATTGCGGAAGATGCCCTGCGCGAGCACCCCGATTTGCGCATCTTCATTGGGCTCAGCGACGAGTCCGCCATCGGCGCGATGAAGGCCTTCAAGAACGCTGGAATCGACCCAAACACCGTCTACATAGCTGGCCAGGATGGCTCACCTGAGGGTCTGGCCGCGGTCAAGGAAGGCGGCATGTACCGGGCAAGCTCCGCGATACCTATGGATGCCCTGGCAGCGTCCATCGTTGACGCAGCCCTGGCCGCCGTTACTGGTGAGGGCGAGCCCAATCTCGTTACTCCGACGGTTCTGGCAAAGGCCGACAACCCGCAGCTGGTAGCCGATCTCATCGGGAACTTTGAGCGCAAGGGCCAATGAAATGCCACGGGACGCTGTGATTGAGGAAGATTCCGTGAATTTCGGCCTTGTGCTATCGGGAATCCGCAAATCGTATGGAGCGAATCACGTGCTGCGGGGCATCGACATGAATATTCCTGCGGGCACGGTTCATGCGCTTCTTGGTGCGAATGGTGCGGGGAAGTCGACACTGTTGGGTTGCCTCAGCGGAGCCACCAGTCCTGACGACGGTGAAATCGTCATCGGGGGACGCCCATACCGTGGGCTTACGCCGACACAAGCTTTTGAAGCTGGATGCGCCATCATCTACCAGCATTTTCAGCTCATCGCGTCGCTCTCCGTCGCGGACAACATATTTCTCGGCCAAGAGCGTCGTACCGTCCTCGGGGCGATCGATACCCGCCGGCAGGAGCGTGAAGCACAAAACATCCTCGAATCTCTGGACGTGGACATAAACCCCAAATCCTTGGTCGGTTCATTATCAGTGGGGGAGCAGCAGATCGTTGAAATCGCTCGGGCGTTGCGACGGAAACCGGACCTTCTCATTTTGGATGAACCAACGGCAGCCCTCGGCCCTCATGAAGTAACGGCCCTGATCCGGCTCGTGCGCCGGCTGGCCACGACGCAGGGACTCACCGTTATCTACGTGACGCACCTGCTGAACGAGGTGTTGCAGGTCGCCGACGCTGTAACTGTCCTCCGCGACGGCCGGGTGCACTGGACCCGGGATCGCCTGGACCTTCAAATGGTGGACCTGGTTGATGGCATCTCTCCGGGCAGCTCACTGACCGGCCGGGCATCAGACTGCGAACCAGGCGCGCCGATGCTGCAGTTGGAGGCACTACAGTGCTCCTTCACGGGGCCTTTGACGACGACAGTGCATGCCAATGAAATCGTCGGACTGTTCGGGCTGTTGGGCTCGGGACGAACGAACCTTCTGGAGTCTCTGGCAGGAGTAAGGAGACCCGTGGGAGGGGGCATCAGCCTGTCGCGGACGTCCCCTGCCTCCACTCGGTCTAAGTCACTGAGGGCAGGCATTTCCTTGGTGGCTTCCGATCGAAAAGAACAGTCGCTTTTCGGCAGCATGACGGCTGAAGAAAACGTACTTCTTCCGCACTACCACCAGCTCTCACGTGGATTTCGTAGCCGTGGCCGCGAACGGGCGGCCTTTCTTGAGACGGCCGGGAGGATCCGGCTGAGTCCGATGTCTCCAGGGAATCCAGCGGATTCGTTCTCGGGGGGAAATGCCCAAAAGCTGGTGGTGGGGCGTTGGGCCGGTGACCTTGGCGACACATCGGTTCTGCTCCTGGATGAACCAACTCAAGGGGTGGACATCGGATCCCGACACGAGATCTACGAATTACTCCGCGAGTTTGTCTCCGGTCCTGAGCGATGCGTGATCTTCGCGAGCAGCGAACCCGAGGAAATCCTCGCGCTTGCCACCCGTGTCTTCGTTCTGGTGGACGGAGTGCCCAGGGAAATCGCCCCCGAAGACATCACAGAAAATTACCTACTGTCAGCTGCCCAAGGCAGTTCTGGCGAAGCGGAAGGAACATCAAAGTGACTACGTTGGAGTCCACCACCAAGAGTCCCCCAAGCAACAGCCCAGGGATCAAACAGCCTGGCCTCACCGGCAAAAAGCTGGTTCTTCAGGGCATCAACTGGTTTATGCCGGCCGCCACCCTTGGTCTCATGGTGTATTTCTCTCTGGCGACCAAGTCTTTCCTTACCGGCGGCAACCTCCTGGCGGTACTAACCCAGAATGGGCCCACCTTCATAGTGGCCGTGGTGGCTGCAGTGTTGCTGATGGCCGGATTCGTAGATCTGTCCGTCGGTTCGACGTTGGCCTTGGCCGGAGTGTGCTCCGGGCTGACGTTCCTGAGTTCCGGTCTCATCCCCGGGCTCTTAGTAGGAATCGCAGTAGGTACAGCAATCGGCGCCATCAATGGATTGTTGATTGGATGGCTGGAACTGTCTCCCTTGGTAGTAACGCTGGGAATGCTCGCAGCTACGCGGGGTGTTGCTCAGTACCTTGCCCCCGATTCGCTCTACGGTTTTCCATCTGACGTCAATGTCCTGGGCAATGGCTCCATTTTCGGTGTGTCCTATCTGGGCCTCGCAGCCTTGTTGGTCATCGGCGCAGCACTGCTCACCATGAATCGTCTCCCTGTTGGCCGCAAAATCATCGCAATCGGGGTGAATGCGAGGGCTTCCTACCTTGTAGGCATCCCGGTCAAACGCTTGTCAGTGCTTCTCTACGTTGTTGTAGGACTGGCGGCAGGTATTGCAGGTGTCCTGCAGGTGGCGAGACTGGACAGTGCCCCCTCGGGCACTCTGGGGGTCGGATTCGAAGTGACCGTATTGACCGCCGTGCTCCTTGGCGGTGTGCCGTTCAACGGTGGACGTGGCAGCGTCCTTCGCGTGGTTCTTGGAGTATGGCTCATCGCCATCCTTAAGAACGGGCTAACGCTACTCAACTTGGGGCCGGAAATCGCCGGAATCGTGACGGGCAGTGTACTGGTCCTGGCCGCCGGCCTTGAGGCCATCCGCTTCTGGGTGCAGCGGTCCAAGTGACGCACTCAGCGAACAGCCACGACTACACCCCAAACCTCAAACCCAAGGAGAGCATCATGGACCACGTCACCACTGAAGACATCCCCTGGATGAGCGCGACACATATAAGCGAAAAGGTACGCCGCCAGGAACTTTCCCCTACCGATATCGCCACATCGATGACGGACCGCATCAAGGCTGTGAATCGGCAATTGAACGCGTACGTTACCTTCGACGAGGAGCAGGTCACCACGGACGCCGAACGCCTGCAGACACAGGTGGACTCGGGTGCAGAGCTTGGGCCGCTTCACGGGGTCCCTTTCGCAGTCAAGGAACTCACCGCCATGAGTGGACTGCCGGCAACGTACGGCTACTTGCCGCTGAAAGGAACCGTAGCTCAGCACGATGCTGCCGTCGTTAAGCGTCTCAAAGCGGCTGGGGGGTTGTTTCTCGGCAAAACGAATATGCCCGAGGGTGGCTACTACGGGGGGACGGACAACCATTTGTACGGGCCCACTCACAATCCCTGGAAAAGCGGCTACTCGGCCGGCGGGTCCAGCGGGGGATCGGCTGCTGCTGTGGCTGCAGGCCTTGCACCCATTGCAGAGGGGAGCGATGGAGCGGGGTCGGTTCGGATCCCGGCTTCAATGTGTGGTGTTGTCGGAATGAAACCAACCCATGGGCTCATCCCACAGACAATTCTGGGGGGTCGCTTTTATACCTGGATCTATCATGGGCCGATTGCCCGGACAGTGGCTGACGCTGCGCTCATGCTCAATGTCATGGCTGGTCCGGACGACGAAGACCCAACCAGTCTTCCGGACATGAATATTGACTTCACCGAGGAGATCAAGATGCCGATCGACGGCCTACGGATCGCCTGGTCCTCAGATCTGGGCCTTGGCTACGTGGACCCGGAGGTCGCGGCGATCTGCAGGTCTGCCATGGACGCTTTCGAGGAACTTGGTGCGGTTGTCGAAGAGGCCACTCCGTCATGGGGCGGAGCCCAGGAAGCGATGTGGAACGGCGTCTGGCTTCCTGGATTTGCCAGCCAGGTTGACCTGCTGGACTGGCAGGGCATGACGGGACAGGTGGATGAAAACCTTCTGGAGATCATGAGCCAATGCAAGACGCTGAATGGAGAAGATAAGGGCAGGGCCGACCTTTACCGCGGTCAGATGTGGCAGACCTTCAGAGAGTTCATGTCAGGTATCGACCTCTTGATTTCTCCAACCCTGACCTCAGCGGCTTTTCCTCTGGAACAGTTCGCGCCCAGCTGGCTTGAGGGTAAGCCGCTCCGGGAGCAGATCCTCGGATGGTTGCTCACGTATCCATTCAACATGATGACGACGCCATCCATCACGGTGCCCGCGGGACTTACCTCGGGAGGACTGCCCGTTGGACTACAAATTGCGGGCGGTTTTCACGCGGATGCGAAGGTTCTGAGGGCCGCCGCAGCATTCGAAGCCGCCAGGCCTTGGTCACACCTCCGCCCTTCTCATATGGGTGACCGGGAGCTGACGGCTCCGCGTCCCGCATAGGCATTCTTCGAGTACAGGCGAATCTATATCTTGTTCTGGGTCGGCCCGGGCGTTCGCGTCCGGGCCGACGTGTTGACAGCTGTCTCGGCCGGTCGCGGGCGCGGGATCCTAAGGCAGATATGTGGACAGATATTCGATGCTGGAGCGTTTCATTTCCTGCAGCAGCGCCTCGTTGCCTCGATCCTGCGACTCCCGATAAGCAAGGTCAAATCCCTTATCCAACATGCCGACAAAAATTTGTGTCACAACTCCCAGCGGAACCTGCGGCGCGTCGGGCCTGACCTCGGTTATGGTTCGCGCCAGAAAGGCTGCCAGTTGGTCGTCGTGCATACGGTTGGCGCGGATCATGCGCCCGGTGAACTCTGTGGAAAACCAGATGGCACGGAAGGCTGGAGTCTCATTGAAAAATTCAATATGGGCTTCCACACCGGCTTCGGCCTTCTGCTTCCAGTCAGACCCACCTAAGTCGAAATCAACTTTATCCAGCCGGTTGTCAAGGTCCTGAAGGCAGGACACAAGAATTTCTTCCAGCAAGGCCTCCCGGCCATCGAAAAAGTTGTAAAGCCATCCAACAGATACGCCAGCCCGCGCTGCCACGGTAGTCGTGGTGACTGCTTCAGGTCCGCCCTCGACCAGAAGGTCGATAGCGGCTTTCAGTACCGTCTCCATCTTCGAACGGCTGCGCTTTTGTACGGCCGTCCTGTGGGCGCCGACTGTGGCGGACGCCTCTGTCAGAAGCTCGGAGAGAGAATGAGCTGGTCCCGCAGATGCAGGCGGACGGGCTCCATCAAAAGGTGCAATGGAATCACTTACTTCACGTTGCGCTGCCTGGCTCATCGTGGCGCCCCCTCCAGCCTGTCTCCTGTAAGCATGAAACTTTTCACGTTCCGTGGTCCAGTCTAGGTCTTCGCCGGGGCTCATGGGTCCTCTCCAGTAACTGACTCTTGCACTAACTGTGACTTATGCCTCATACTTCGAATATGAAAGATGAACTTGTTTCATTCTTTCGGTTTCACTGGACGCAGCGAAGCCAGCTTGACTTCATCGACTCTGCCAACTCAACGTGCGGCCAATCCTCCACGCGCAGATGGCAAGAACGATGCGGACCTACCGCGTCCCCAATTCTCGACGGTATCCGCACCCTCCCAATGTTCTTTGGCGCGCTCCCCAACAGTGCGTCAAAATTTGAAGAAGGACCCCCATGGCAACTTCCAGTGCCCTTTCCGCGTCATCTGAACAGACAGAAGTCCATCGACTCAAATCCGGTTCCCTCGGACTGGTAGGCATTCTTCTGCTGGCTTTCTCCAGCGCAGCCCCCTTGGTGGGCTGCTTGGGCAACATTCCGCTTGCGGTCGCCTTCGGCAACGGTGTAGGCGCTCCAGCCGGATTCATCGTCGCAATGGGCGTACTTCTCTGCTTCGCCGTCGGCTATGTAGCCATGACGCGACGTCTCAGCGCGACCGGCGGATTCTACAGCTTTATCAGCAACGGTCTGACTAAACCGCTCGGGCTGGCATCAGGGCTGTCTCTGATGCTGGGCTACCTATGCGTCCAGGTGGCGGTATTGGGCGCGATCGGATATTTCGGCTCGGCCGCCCTGAAGCAATCCTTGGGAATAGACGTGCCCTGGCTTGTCATCGCCGGTATCGCCCTGGTCCTGGCCGCAGTGGCATCGTACTTCGGCGTCGAACTTTCAGCTAAGGTGCTTGGCGTCCTGTTCATCGGGGAGATTATCATTCTCGCCGTTGTCAATGGTGCCATTTTCATGAATGGGGGACCAGAGGGTGTTAGCCTCGAACCGATCAACCCCATCAACGCCTTCGGCGGGATCGCCCCGGGTATCGGTATCTTCTTCGCTTTCTGGTCCTGGCTCGGATTCGAAGTGGTTCCTAACTACGCAGAAGAATCAAAGAACCCCAAAAAGCTTGTGCCGTTGGCGACTTACCTTGCGGTAATCGGCATCGGCCTCATTCTGTTCGTCACCGCTTGGGCAACAATCACGGGTTTCGGAACCGGCAAAGTGGTGGATGAGACAACCGGCCTGCTGGGTCAGTCCTACATTTCGCTCGCTCAAACTTACGTTGGTGCCTGGGCTGCCGATTGCATCAACTGGCTTGTGATAACCGGCTGCTTCGCGTCCGTGTTGGCCTTCCACCAAACTGTTTCACGCTATATCTACGCGATTGCACGTGAGGGTGTTCTGTTCCCCGGCAAGTTGGGCCACACACACCCGCGTTTTGGAAGCCCGCATCACGCTGCAGTTGCGACGTTCTTTGGAGCGGCGCTGATTCTGGCCCTTTTCACGGCTTTCTACTTTGCTGCTCCCTCGGCCCAGGAATTCGCCAGCAACGACTTCAACACTGCCGCCTACTCAGAGGTCTTTGGCTGGTTCGCGATCGCATGTACCTTCTGGGTCATGCTTAACCAGATCTTGTGCTCCATTGCCACCATCCGGTACCACCGGCTGCCAGCGCACCGCGTGCATGCTCACTGGTGGCGGACGATGTTGGCCCCGGGGATCGGAGCACTTGGTTTGGGCGGTGCCCTCTACCTGCTGTGGTCCAATCTCAGCACTCTTGGGGGCGACATCATCTGGGTCAGTCTCATCCCGTGGTTCTGCATCGGCTGGTTTGTCTTCAGCCTCCTCATAGCATTCTGGTTGAAGTCCAAGCGCCCAGCGGCGTACGAAGGACTTGGCCGCGTGCTATCGACGACAGCCGACGACGCCTAGCCAGCGCATCTCCCTCAACCATCAATAAGAAATGCCGCCCCAATCGCTTTGGGGCGGCATTCTTGGCGTCCGTTGGATGCAAGCACTTTGATGCAAGCCCTTGAGTCAGTCCTAAATTGTGAGGATCAACTTGCCGCCGGCAGCTCGATTCCCCAACCGGTCAAGGGCGGTAGCCATGTCATCCCAGGAGAGGACTTGGGCGACATGGGGGATGAGCGTACCTTTCACCACGAGCTCCAGGAGCAGTGCCAGATCTCGTCCGAAGGGAAGGGGATCAAAGAACAGCTCGAAACCCAGGATCTTGACCAGAGCACCGTTGTAAACATCACGGACATTGAAGGTAGTCGGCTCGTCTGACGAATTGCCAAAGGCAACCAACCTTCCCCGCGAATCCAGCAATGAGAGTGCGCGGCCGAGCACTTGGCCGCCCACCGACTCGATGATGACATCGAAACGATCACGAACTTGCTCGATGTCAGTTACTACATGTTTGGCGCCAATGCCCTCAAGTACTCCGGCCTCCGTGCCCGTGGAGACCAGCGCCGTAACCATGGCTCCTGCTCGTGCGGCGAGTTGAACAGCGAACTGGCCAACACCGCCGGAAGCCCCGGTGATCAGGACATGATCACCGAGGCCCGCCGCGCCCAGCCTTAGGGTGCGCAAGGCTGTGAGTGCGGCTGTCGGCAAGGCTGCGGCTTGAGTGAACGTCACTTCATCCGGAATGGCGGCAATCCAGTCACGGCGCACGGCGACCACCTCTGCCCAGGCGCCATGTTCCACTATTCCCAGAACCCTGGAACCAGCCCTCAGCTCCTCGCTGGCGTCCTCCATGAGGACGCCAGCGAAGTCCCAACCGGGGATGGTGCCTGGGGTCGCTGTGCGAAGTGCCCGCATTTCTCCTCGGTTGAGGGAAATGGCATAAACCTCAACCAGGACTTCATCAGGATTTACTAAAGGCGTTGCGACGTGCTGAATGGCGATTCGCCCGGGAGCCTCAGAGCTGACTGCCAGTGCACGCATTGTTGACGAGGCAGGTGGTGAGTGTTTCACAGATCCTCCAGAGGTGTTCTGCTGCAGGACAAGGACTAAGCCGGCGTGACGACGACACCTTCCCGGTAGTCGAAAGCCTTGCGCTGGTGCGTGGTGTCGGAGACTACCCAGATGACAGTGCAGTCCTCGGTGATCGCGTCGACAGTCGCCGGGTATTGCTCGCCAATGGATTCCCGAACCAGGACGGTCTGGGCAGGCCGAAGCCCGGACCAGTTCTGACTGATCCGGGCTTCGGTGGTGGAGGTTGTTTCCATCCTCGTGCCTTCCTAAGGAGCTTCTGCGGGGCTGTTGGCAGTGACATAGGTGGAAACGGTCCGCGCTTCGAGCTCCGGGATGATGTGGACAGCCCCGATGGTGAGGAAATGTTGCGTCTGTCGATGCAGGTCAAAGTCCTCGGCAGTGTGGTAACTCTCCAGGATGACAATCTTCCTGTCGTCTTCGACTCCACGGAAGAATTCGTAGGAGATGTTGCCGGGTTCTTCACGGGTCTGGGCTGCCATTTTCGCCAAATGTCCGAGAACCTCTTCCGTGGTTCCTGGCTTGGTTCGGTATCTGGCAACGACATTGAAGGTGCTGGTCATGATTACTCCTTTGGGTCTTGGTGGGTTGCGCCGATGGCCACGCCGGCCCCGGCAGGGAGTTCCTGGCAGGGACGGAATCGTGCCAGAACGTCCGGATCATGGCCCGCGACGACGGTGAGCCCGTGATTGCTAGCTTCTTCACGGATGAACGAGAATGCCTCATACATGGCCGGCAGATCGCTGATTGCCGTAAAGGGCATGTCACGTTCCAACTCCTCGTAGAAGTGGACAGCGTCAGAGGCCAACAGAACGTCGCCCTCCGAAGTGGGGACGTAGACAATTGCTTGCCCGGGTGTGTGGCCGCCGACTTCGACCAGTCTGATTCCCGGAGCCGGTGACGTTTCGCCCGAGAACAATTTGAGGCGCCCTTGGGTCTCGGCCAAGCGAAGCTGGTCTATTTCACCGTCTTCAGCGTAGAAGGAGAACTGGACGTGTCCAGCTGTGGGCGAGGTCCAGAACCGGTATTCAGCTTCGGCAATGTGGATCCGGGCGTTCGGGAACAGGTCAAGATTTCCGATGTGGTCGTAATGGCCATGGGTCACTATGACGTCACCGACTTCGTTCGGGTCAATGCCAAGGTGGCCAAGGGCCTCAGCGGGGTGCAGCAGCAGGGTCCGGCCGCGCCGGCGGCCGGCATCTACGCCGAAGCCTGTGTCCACAACAAGGGTGCCTTCTGGCCCTTGAAGGATCCAGAAGTAGTAGTCAACGGTGGCCGGTCCGTCGTCTTCCCCGTACAAGCGGTAGTTAAGGTAGACGTCGCTGCGTTCAGTGGCCCGGGTGCCGACGCGAACGACGACAACCCGGTAACCGCCGTCGTTCTTAGCCGGCGCCATTGCCGCCCTCGTGAACTGCCACGGACGGTTCGAGTCCGTCGGCCCCCACAACTTCCCGCCATGCTTCGAATCCGGCCTGGAACGCAACGACGCCGGCTTCCGGAAGCGAAATTTCGATCGCTTCCAGGATCTCGGTGGGCGTCAGGCCAAGGTCGAGCGCTACGCGGATGTGGGACTGGATGTGTCCCTTGGATGCGCGCATAACTGTGAGGCTGACAATGAAGATGAGTTCCTTGGTCCTGCGGTCAAGAGTGCGCTCATCCAAATAGGCAGCGGAGACCACATGATTAGCCGCCTGAAGTACGGGAAAATCGTGCTTGGCCATTACCTTGTGGTAGTCGAGGACATATCCGCGTTTGCGCGCCATGTCGTCGATATATGTCTGGGCCTCGGCGGTCTGGTCGTTCAGATCAATGGTCATACTGGTGTCCTTCCGGATGGTGCGGCGATCAGCTGGCGCGCAGCGGTGTGCCGTTGAGTTTTTCGTAATATCGGGCAAATTCGGTGTGGTCCGGGTGGTCACTGTCCAGGAGCTCGCGCGCTTTCTCGGCGGTTTCCTGTGCAGTGAGCACGATCGGCGCTTCAGCGGATTGCTGGGAAATGAGGTTCCTGGCAATCTTCAGGTCCTTGAGCATCAAGTCCATGGCAAACCCGGAATCAAAACTTCCAGTCATGATGTGGCGGGGGTACTTGACCTCTGACGCCTGGCTGCGGCCTGTGGAGCCATTGATGACTTCCAGCATCTTCTCCGGTGCAATGCCAGCCGTTGCGGCCACCGTCAGGATTTCGGCGGCGGCGGCAAGGTTGGTGGCCGACAACAAGTTGTTCAGCGCTTTGGCTGCGTGTCCCGTCCCCGGGGGCCCAACGTGTGTGATGGACTCTCCGAGGTTGCGAAGATGCCGTTTGGCGCGTTCGACGGCGGTGCTGTCGCCACCTACCATGATGGCCAGCTTCCCGGTCAAAGCCTTTGCGACGCCACCCGACACCGGTGCATCCACGTAATCGATGCCGAGGGCAGCTGCTTCCGCGGCAAGGGCTGCGGTGCTTTCGGGTTCGGAGGAGCTCATGTCAATGATCAAGGTTCCAGCCGTCAGGTGCTTCAGGAGTCCCGGACTGGTGCGCAGTACGGACTCGATGATCCTGCTGTTGGGGAGCATGAGGATCACGGTCCCTACGTGGGACGGGATGTTCTCGAGGTCCGGCAAAGCGGTGCCGTTCGTAGCCGCAGCTACCTCTGCGGCGACCGTAGGGTTCGTGTCGTAGACGAACAGTTCGCGTCCGGGGGAATAGTTGATGGCCATCGGCCGGCCCATATTCCCGAGTCCTACAAAAAGGGATGCGTGAGTGTCGGCGATTACCATGTTGATGTTCCTCCATCGACGGTGAGCACAGATCCCGTAGCGAAGCTGGACTCTTTGGCTGCCAGCCAGACAATGGCTTCGGCAACTTCTTCCGGGCGCCCCATGCGCTGCATGGGCGAACGGCCGTTGAGGGAGTCAACGAGCTCTTGCGGTTCCGGCGACTCGGCGATCATTTTGTCGAAGTAGGGCGAGTTGATGGTTCCGGGAGCCACGGCATTGACGCGAATGCCTTGATCCACGTGGTCCAGTGCCATAGCCCGCGTCAGCGCCGATACGCCGCCCTTGGAAGCCACGTACGCGGCGCGGTCGCGGATGCCAACGTTTGCTGTGTACGAGGACGTGTTCACGATCCTGCCATCACCCGTTTTCGCGAGTTCCGGGATGGCGTACTTAGAGCAGAGGTACACGCCCTTGAGGTTGACGGACATGAGGCGGTCCCAGTTGTCCTCGTCGATGTCCAGCACGTTTCCTGGGAACCCGAATCCCGCGTTATTGCACAGGACATCAATGCCTCCGAAGTTATCCACGACAGTCTTGATCATGGAACGGACACTGGCCGAGTCGCTGACGTCGACGGTGACGGCCAGTGCCTTGGCGCCGGCCTCGTCCGCAACTTCCCGTGCCGCCGCTTCATTCTTGTCAGCGATGACTATGTTCGCGCCAAGCTCGGAGAATCGAAGGGCAGCTGCCCTGCCGATACCACTGCCGGCGCCAGTGACTATGACGGTTTGGTCAGTGAAGTTCACGAGGCGTTTCCCTTGAGGTCGATGATCTGACGAATGACTTTGCCTTCGCGGAGTTCATCCATGGCGTGATTGATGTCGTCCAGGGCGATGGTGCCGGAGATGAGCTTTTCGACTGGCAGGACGCCATCCAAGTACATCTGGGCATAGCGGGCGATGTCCTCCGACGGAATCCCGGAGCCCATGTAGGAGCCGATGATCTGACGGGCTTCAACAACCAGGCTCAAGGGCGAGATTTCGAGTCGTGCATCGGGCCGGGGAAGCCCGACTGTCACAGTTCGGCCGCCTGGTTTGGTCATTTCGATGGCGCCGGAGAGCGCAGCGGGGTTTCCCACGCACTCGATCACGGCGTCGAACTTCAGGCCGGCGGCCGCTGCGTCGGCGGGTGTGTAGGCAGCAGTCGCACCGATCTCCAGCGACGTTTCCAGCTTGGAGGGGAGCATGTCGATGGCAACCACTTCGCCTGCGCCAGCGGCTATTGCCACGAGTGCAGCTGCAAGGCCGACGCCGCCCATGCCAACAATGGCAACAGACTCACCTGGGCGGACCTTAGCGGCATTGATGACCGCGCCGCCACCAGTGAGGACAGCGCATCCAAGAAGAGCGCCGACGTCGGCGGGTACGCCTTCGGGCAGCGGAACAACAGAATGCTTGTCTACGACGGCGTACTCGGCAAACGCCGAGACTCCACCGTGGTGGTCAAGGGGCTGGCCGTTGATGCGGAGTCGTCGGTCTCCGTGAAGCAGCGTTCCTTCTGCGTTGGCCTTGGTGCCTTCGAGGCACAGTGCCCACCCGCTGGAAGTACATGCAGTGCATTCACCGCAACGCGGCATAAAGGTCATTGTGACGCGCTGTCCGACCTTGAGATCGTCACAGTCTTCGCCGAGTTCCTCGATGATTCCCGAGCCTTCGTGACCAAGGACCATCGGTACGGCGCATACGCGCACACCGCTGACGCGTGAGAGGTCGGAGTGACATACTCCCGCAGCTTCCATGCGGATGAGCACTTCGCCGCGGCCTGGCGCGTCAAGGGTCAACTCAGCCACATTGATGGGAGTGGTCTCCCCCCAGGGCGTGGGCGCCCCGATGGTTTCCAGAACTGCTCCTCTGAACTTCATCGTTCTCCTCCAGTCGCCGCCGTTGCCGGCGGAATCATTCTTTGTGAGCTGCACTTCGCGCTAATCCAGTATTACAGTAATACCTATAAGCGTGTCCAGTCCCACACTTGCTGATATCACGTATGATGGTGAAACCCTTTAGAAGGAATGCCATGACTATTGACGCCATCCGCAGGACAGCAGCACCGCTTCGCACGGAAGTGGTTAACGCGCTACGTCGAGCCATAGTTGCCCAGGAATTTGCGCCGGGGGACCGCCTCGTCGAGACGGTCATGTGCGAGAAGTATTCCGTGAGTCGAACGGTGATCCGTGAAGCCCTGAGGCAACTTGAGTCCGAAGGGCTTGTGACCATGGTCCCGAATCGTGGCCCGGAAGTTGCCACGCTCAGCATTCACGATGCGGAAAGCCTGTATGAAGTGCGCCGCGCACTTGAGTCGCTGGCTGGCAGCCTTTTCGCGGAAAGGGCGAGTGACGCACAGTGTACTGAGCTGGTTTCCAGGCTTGGGGAAGTCAAGGTGGCCGTGGCTTCAGGGGATCCCGAAAAACGCCTGGCTGCTAAGGATCGCTATTACGACGTGCTGCTTGATGGCACCGGAAACGCGGAGATCGCGCGGATGTTGCGCAGCGTGAATGCCCGGACTCAGATGCTCCGTACGCTCTCCTTGGCCGCTCCGGGCCGTGATGGAAGAACCATCGCTGAGATTACCCGGATCACCGCGGCGGCAGCAGTCAACCGCGATCCCGATGAAGCCCGCTTGGCCTGCGAGGAACACGTCCGCAATGCTGCCGAGGCAGCGCTGGGGGAGATGCGCAAACTCCACGCCAGCTGATTCCAGCCCCTTCAAAGCTCCGGTTCACCCTTGGTGGACCGGAGCTCTTGTTTTGCCCGACGACGCAGTTGACGTGGATCACATACCCGTTCTAAGCTCATAACACCGTAATACGGTCTTATGACATTCCAGTATGAACTGGATCCCCAACTCTCTGTTTCGAAAGGTTGAGCGTAATGGGCGCATCATCCGCGACACTGGCGTCGCCGCCTTCACCGGCGAAGGTCGCCATGGCCAGCTTCATTGGCACCACGATCGAGTGGTACGACTACTACATCTTTGGCGCTGCCACTGTATTGGTACTTAACAGCCAGTTCTTCCCCACCTTGGACCCGTTTGCAGGCACGCTGGCTTCGTTCGCCACTTTTGCGGTGGCTTTCATCGCCCGTCCCTTCGGTGGCGCGTTCTTCGGCCACTTCGGTGACAAGATCGGCCGGAAGAAGATGCTCGTTTGGTCTGTCCTGGCCATGGGGTTGGGCACGCTCGTGGTGGGATTGCTCCCCAACTACGCCACGATCGGTATCTGGGCTCCGATTCTGCTCGTGGTCTGCCGGTTCCTTCAGGGCTTCGCAGTTGGCGGGGAATGGGGCGGCGCTGTGCTTATGTCCCTGGAACATGCACCAGCCAACAAGCGTGCCTTCTTTGCCAGCTTCCCTCAAGCCGGTGTCCCGGCCGGCACCGTCCTCTCCAGTGGCACCTTCGCGCTGATTGCACTCATGCCTCAGGACCAGCTTCTGTCGTGGGGCTGGCGGATCCCGTTCATTGCCTCCATCCTGCTGGTCATCGTTGGCCTGTGGATCCGACTCAAAGTCACCGAATCACCTGAGTTCCTGGAGATCCAGGAAAAGAACGAAGTTCCCAAGGTGCCGGCGTTTGAAGTCTTCAAGCACCACAAGCGCTCACTCATGCACGGCATTCTCTGCGGTTTCGCGCCAAACTTCACGTTCTACATCGCAACCGTGTTCCTGGTCAGCTACGGCCCCAAGCAGCTTGGCATTCCCTCAAGCACGATCTTCGTCGCACTGATGATTGCTGCGTCCCTTCAGGTGTTTACCTTGCCGTTCTTCGCCACCTTCGCGGATAAGTACAGCCAGAAGAAGGTGCTTCTGACCGGCTGCGTTCTGGTTGCTCTGGGGGCCTTCCCGGTCTTCGCCCTCTTCAGCACGGGAACCTTCTGGGGAATTCTGTTGGCCCTCGTGATCGCGCTGCCGCTTCTTCACGGCGTCTCGTACGGGGTAATTTCCGGTTTTACGGCAGAACTATTCCCCACTGAGGTCCGCTACACCGGCACCTCCCTTGCCTACCAGCTCGGCGGGATCGTCACATCAGCACCAGTTCCGATCATCGCAACTCTGCTGATTCAGCAGTACCAGTCCAGCGACGCAGTCGCTTGGTACATGGTTATCTCTGCAGTCCTTGGCTTCATCGCCATCGTCACTGCAAAGACCATCAAGCACAAGAAGGCCAATGACACTGTTCGCGTGGACGAACTGAGCATCTGATCCTTTCCCAGGTGCAAGGTAGGGGCTGTCCCCGGCCTTGCACCTTGGCACTCTGAGTCCGTTTCCCGAGCGCAGAAAGTAGTTCATGTCTTCTACCAACAACACACTCCCTGTCATATCGGACGTGTGGTTCACCCATCTCGCCAACGCGGTGCACTCTGATCGTGAGCTGCAGGTCATTGGCAAGTACAGCGACTTCTGGATTGACGCTGTCTCACCCGGTAACTGGCGGGTTGTCTTGAATTTCCAAGGTTCCAGCCTGGTACCAACGCCTTGGAAGGACTTGCCCAAGGATCACATCGCCATATCCGCTTCGCCATCCGGCTGGGGACAGATCTTCGATCCCCACCCCAAACCGTTGCTGCATGACCTGCTCGCGCTCGGGAAGAACAGCCCGGATGTAACGCTCGGCGGTTCCGACGTTGAACTTGTCCGTAATTTAAGGGTCCTCGCCCGTCTGGTCGATCTCGGAAAGGCACTCCATGTCCAGCACTGACGCACCGATAGCCAGCTTCGAAGATGTGGTTGGCCGCTATGTGAACCTGCGTTCGTCCGGCCGCGACCAGCGCATCTACTTCGAAGAAGCCGGCAGCGGACCTGTCCTGCTTTGCCTGCATACGGCCGGCGCCGACTCCAGGCAGTTCCGGCATCTGCTTAATGATCCGGAGATCACCAGCCGTTTCCGGGTGGTGGCCTTCGACCTTCCCTGGCACGGCCGGTCCCTCCCGCCCGAAGGCTGGTGGGAAGCGGAGTATCTACTCACAGCCGATGCCTATGTCGCAATTGTCCGGGACTTCGCGGCAGCCCTGGATATCGAGCAACCCACAGTTATTGGTTGCTCCATGGCCGGGTCCCTGGTGCTGGAGCTGGCCCGAAGGCATTCTGATGAAATCGGGGCAGTCATAGGGTTGTCGGGGGCGCTCAAGGTCAACGGGCGCTTCCAGGACTGGTCCTTGCGGCCGGACGTCAATGCCCAGCAGTCGGTCCCCAGTTGGACGTCGAGCCTCATGGCACCGCAAAGCCCCGAGGTATCCCGCCGCGAAGTCTGGTGGATCTATAGCCAAGGCGGCCCCGGTATCTACCGCGGTGACACCTACTTCTACTCCCAGGACCTGGATCTCCGGGGCAGAGGGCATGAGATCGACACAAATGCCTGCCCGGTGTACTTGCTCACGGGGGAGTATGACCACGCCTGTACTCCAGCCGACACGGCAGATGCAATCGCCGAAATTCCTGGTGCGAAGGGCGGTGCCATGAAGGACATTGGGCACTTCCCGATGGCGGAGAACTACCCGCTGTTCAAAACCTATCTCCTGCCGATTCTCCAAGAACTCCACACGGATGTCGTCGGTAATGATCTTGATTCACTCGCCCTGGAAGGAACCCATAATGCCTGAAACAGCTACTGTCACGCCTGAGCTTGAGCGCCTTCTGCTCTCGACTATTCCCACCGGCCTGCTGATCAACGGCGAGTGGCGCGATGCCAGCGGCGGCGGGACGTTCGCCGTCGAAGACCCCGCAACGGGAAAGAAGCTCCTGGAGATAGCGGACGCCACCAGCGCCGACGCGATGGCAGCACTGGATGCTGCCGACGCCGTTCAGGCGTCTTGGGCGCGGACTGCCCCTCGTGTCCGGGCGGAGATCCTGCGGCGTGGTTTTGAACTTGTTACCGAACGGGCCGAGGACTTTGCGTTGCTGATGACCTTGGAGATGGGCAAGCCGCTTGCCGAGGCTCGCGGCGAAGTGACCTACGGCGCGGAGTTCCTGCGGTGGTTCTCCGAGGAAACCGTCCGTGACTACGGGCGCTACCTCACATCCCCTGAGGGGAAGAACAAGATCATGGTCCAACGCAAGCCCGTCGGGCCGTGCCTGCTGATCACACCCTGGAACTTCCCGCTGGCGATGGCCACCCGAAAGGTTGCCCCGGCCATTGCTGCCGGCTGCACCATGGTCCTCAAGCCAGCGAAGTTCACGCCGCTGACGTCGCTGTTGTTCGCCCAGGTGATGCAGGAAGCGGGCCTGCCTGCCGGTGTGCTGAACGTCGTCGCTTCATCATCCGCGTCAGCAATCTCGGGTCCCCTGATGAAGGACTCGCGCCTTCGGAAGGTCTCCTTCACGGGCTCGACGCCGGTTGGCCGACGGCTGCTCGCGGACGCGTCCCACAATGTGCTGCGGACGTCGATGGAGTTGGGCGGCAATGCCCCGTTCATCGTGTTCGAGGACGCTGATGTGGATAAGGCAGTCCAGGGCGCAATGGCAGCGAAGATGCGCAACATGGGTGAGGCCTGCACAGCAGCCAACCGTTTCCTTGTGCACGAATCGGTCGCAGAAGACTTCACCTCGAAGTTTGCCGCGGCCATGGGTTCACTGACGCTGGGCCGAGGCACTGACCCGGGTACCGCCGTCGGGCCCATCATTGATGGTGGTGCCCGCAAGGATATCCACGCCCTGGTCACCGAAGCAGTAGAGCAAGGAGCCACAGTGGCAACCGGCGGTGCACCGCGCGACGGCGTGGGCTACTTCTATCCGCCGACCGTCCTGGCCAATGTCCCGCACGATGCAACGATTCTGGCCAGCGAAATTTTCGGTCCCGTTGCTCCGGTCACCACGTTCCGCACTGAGGAAGAGGCCATCCGCCTGGCAAATGCATCCGAGTACGGACTGGCTTCCTACCTCTTCAGCCGCGACCACGCACGGATGCTCCGCGTAGCAGAACAGATCGAGTTCGGCATGGTCGGCTTCAACAGCGGGATGATCTCGAATGCTGCTGCTCCGTTCGGCGGCGTCAAACAGTCCGGACTCGGCAGGGAAGGCGGAGCCGAAGGCCTCGCTGAATACACCACAGCGCAGTACATCGCCATCCCCGACCCGTACGCGGACTAATACGGTGCCCCCGCGTTCGTAGCGCGGAGCATCGCCCCCACACTGGCCCCCGCCCTTTGCTCGCAACAGGGGCGGGGGCCATTCCATGCCCAAAACGGACGTCAACAGAGAGGTTGTCTTCATGCAAAGCGCAAGCACAACAACACTTCCCGGCACCACAGAACCATCCGCAGCCACCCGCCGCAAGACTGCCCTTGCCGTAGGCATCGGCAACTTCATGGAATGGTTCGACTTCGCCGTTTATGGCTTCTTTGCCAGCATCATCGGGAAACTGTTCTTCCCTGAAAGCACCCCGATTCTCTCCCTGCTGAGTGCGTTCGCCGTCTTCGCCGTCGGCTTCATCATGCGCCCCCTGGGAGCATTCATTCTCGGACCCATTGGGGATAAGCACGGTCGCAAGGCCGCGCTTGTATGGTCGGTTCTGCTCATGGGCGGGGCGACGACTGTCATGGGTCTTCTTCCCACATACGCAGTGGCCGGACTTCTGGCCCCCATTCTGCTGGTCCTGCTCCGTTGCGTGCAGGGTATCGCTGCTGGTGGCGAGTGGAGTGGCTCTGCCGCCTACCTGGTGGAAAGTGCCCCGAACAATAAGCGCGGGCTGTATGCGAGCCTGATCTCAGGGACCGCCGCCTTGGCGTTCATCGTAGGAAGCTTCGTTGCGCTTGGCCTTAGCTCTGCACTTTCCCCGGAAGACCTATCGGGCTGGGGCTGGCGGCTTCCGTTCCTCCTGGCTGCGCCTATGTCCCTTGCCGGGCTCTACATCCGCATGAAACTGGGGGATACTCCCGTCTTCGAGAGCATGAAGTCCGAAGACCGGCTGGCTGGTTCACCTTTGGCAAAGGCAGGTACGAAGGGCCTTAAGCCGATCCTGATCACGTTTGCGTTCTCCAGCGTCTCTGGGCTCGGTATCTATTATCTGGCGACGTACATGAACAACCATCTGACCACCTCGCTTGGTTTGGACCGCGCTTCCGCGCTGACGCTCAGCGGTGCCGGCCTGTTCATCTACCTGTTGATGTGCCCTTTGGCGGGCATCCTGTCTGACCGGTTTGGCCGTCGCGGCCTGAATATTCTTGGAACTGTAGGTTTTGTTGTGCTGTCCATCCCGTCCTTCCTGCTCATGGGAACAGGGAACGGCGTGGCAATCGTTGCGGGGCTTATCCTCTTTGGAGCGTGCCAGGCACTGTGCAGTGTGACCAACGTGGTACTGCTCGTGGAGCTCTTCCCTGCCTCCACCCGGTCCAGCGGAAGCGCACTCGGCTACAACCTGGGGCTCGCCATCGTCGCCGGCCCTGGACCGCTGATCGCAGCAGCGCTGGCAAACTCAACCGGAACGTCGACGTCGGCGGCCTGGTACATGGCAGTGGTGGCACTCATTGCGGCACCCATCCTTCTGAAGTGGCTCCCGGAGACGTTCAAGAAGGACATCCATGCCGGCTAGGCAGTGCCATCCAGGGCCATGCGCGCCGTTGTTTGATCGCTGTGGTCAATGGGAGGCAGACGATGTTTTCTAAACGTATGCGGATGTGGTTAAGGGGGCTCCTTCAGGCATGTTCTGACGGGCTCTATACTTCGATGCCTATGCCGCTTCAGGATGAGGTGTCCGACAACCACTGAAGCCAGGGACTGGGCGGGCCCACCAGGCTCGCCCTTATATCTCGCGGCCGCAGGGTGTATTACGCGGAATTGGTTGGGTCGACTGCTGTGCCATTTGGGCATGGCGGTGGACCCAACCCTCCCGCACTTAAAGTGACCTTTCACCCACTGCAGTTCGTTGACGGACTCACAACGCCAACAATCGGATACTCCACTGCCGGGTAGACGTCCTTTTCAACTGATCCGAAGGAGCATCTTCTCGGCTTCGGCCTTCAGGGCGGCGAACAGCGGCTGCCGCAAAGTTGGTGCAGGAAGGTCCGCTTCCGGATGCCATTGGATGCCGACTATCCAGTTGTCGTCCACCGATTCGATGGCCTCAAGGAGACCGTCATCGGCCACTGCGGTGGGACGCAGTCCGTCGCCTAGAAGATCAACAGCCTGATGGTGGAACGACGCCACCGGGATTCGGGATTCGCCGTCGAATGCGACGGCAACGCGGCTTCCCCTCTTGAGTTCCACCTCATGGACGGAGAAGTCTCTCGAGCCTTCTTCACCCTTGCTTACATGGGAGACGCTGCTGGGTCCTAAGTCGATGTGCAGGGACCCGCCGTAAGCAACATTGAGTAGTTGCATGCCGCGGCATATGCCCAACACCGGGATGCCATGGTCGATGCCGTACTGGATGGCGGCGAGGTCAAGGCTGTCTTGTGTCGCATCGACTCCGAAAAGAGACGGATCCTCGGCCGATCCGCCGAAAAGGGCCGGGTTAACGTCCCCGCCGCCCGGAAGGACGAAGCCATGGCAGGAAGCGAAGGTTTCTTCGAGTTCCAGATCGCCGGCTGGGCTGATGAGGACTGCTTCAGCCCCGGATCCCAGAATGAGCGAGACCACTGCGTCAAAGGCCCTTTCGGCCTCCTTAAGGACCGGGTCCGAGACTCCGCAACCGAGGCCAGAGAGGCGGATTGGAATGCCAATCCTCGGGGAAATCGATGCAGATGTGGCCAAAATAAGCTCCTGAGTGTGGTGTCGACCAGCAAGTACTGGTTGCGAAATATTGAGGTATTAGGTACGAGCCAAATACCTTAACAGGATGGCGGCATCTGCTGAGGGCTGTCAACTGGAAGCAAGGACGCTGATGTGGCCCTATCTACTGAACTCTTGACACCTGAAAGTGTGTCATGTTTCATAGTTGGAAGGTTAATGGACCGCACCTCAGACCTTTACGGCGAGGATGGGTTGTCCATTCACCGCGGTCTCAGTCGCAACTGAAGGCCGCCGCCCTTTCTCACTACTCCCTGGAGCACTAGATGAAGAAGCAATCCTTAGCCGCCGTCGCTTTGACAGTCGGCGTCCTCGCCCTCACCGCATGCGGTGGCTCTGCAAACTCGAGCTCGCCCAGCAACGCCTCCGGCTTCGGGGACTGTAAAGTCACTGGGCAGCCGGACAGCATCAAGCTCAAAACCCAAAAACCAGATGTCCTGACGGTCGCCGTCGTTCTGCCAAACCCTGGGTGGTCCAATGGAACCAGCCCGGACTCGGTCAAGAGCGGATTTGAGTACTGCATGGCCGCGGATATTGCCCACCGGGCCGGACTCAAATCGGTCCAGCTTAAAAACTTCGCCTGGGACCAGTTCATCTCTGGGACCGCATCCGGCTACGACATCGGACTGGCCACGGTGACAATTACCGATAAGCGAAAGGAAGTATTTGACTTCTCGCAGCGGTACTTCTCTTCAAACCTTGGCATTGCTACGAAAAAGGATTCAAAGGTCACCGCGGACACCCTCCGTGACTCGAAGATCGCCGTTCTGCAGGGCAACGTTGGCGCACAGTGGGTGGCGGACGTACTCAAGCCCACCAAGCCGGCAGCAGTCTTTCAGTCCGCCGCAGACATCTTCACAGCGCTCAAAGCCGGGCAGGTCGACGCAGTTGTTACAGACACAACGATCGCTCTGACCAGCGTTAAAGAAACCGGGGGTGCTCTGGCCGTAACCGGGCAGATAGCCCTCGACCAGGGCTATGGGGTTGTACTTCCTCGCAACTCTGAGAATACATCCGCCATCGACAAGGCCATTGGCGAACTGGACTCTGACGGGACGCTGAAGGCTCTGGCCGCGGACTACCTTCAGCCTACGTTCGGGGTTGACCCCAATTCCGTCCCGTTCTGGGTAGTGAAGTGACCTCGGTTGCTGCCTCGCCTCTAGCTGCGGCCCCACGTCTCAGCCCTCCGCCTAAGAGTCGAGCGCTTTCATCGGCGGCGACTGTATTTGCCTCTGCGCTTCTAGTGGCCGTTGCTGGCCTAGGTGCAGCTGCGATGAATGGATCAGAGGAGGGCACCACCCCCTACGCTGTTGGCTGGCTTTTGAGTACTGTCGGTGTGCTGTTGGCTGGCGCGGTGCTGTGGATAGCGGTGCGGTCACTACGTCGGTCCCTCCGCGCCTCCAAAGAAGTGAGTGAAGGGCGGATTCTCGACGCCAGGGCGAGCGGTGCAGCATCACTGCATGATGCAACCTTCACCTTCGGCCTTGGCATTGCCGTACTTATAGTCATCACCGGTGCTGTGATGCTCACCGTCAATGACGCAATCATCCAGAAGACATTCCTCCGCTGGGATTTCATGGCTCAAAGCGCCGGCGACGTCCTTGCAGCTTTCGGCCTCAATATTTGGATCGCCGTCATCACTGAGATCTTCGTCCTCGCTTTCGGGCTGCTGTTGGCAGTAGCCCGCCTTGCCCCCGGAAAAGCCTGGCGCCCTGTACGGGCCATTGCAATCGCCTACATCGACTGCCTGCGCGCCGTGCCAGCCATCATTGTCATCTACTTGGTCGGATTTGGCCTGCCCCTGCTCCAGCTTCCCGTACTGTCAGATCTGCCGCCGGAATGGTTCGCCATCATTGCGCTGACTCTGACGTTCAGCGCCTATACCGCCGAGACGTACAGGGCTGGCATAGAAGCAATCCACCCGTCGCAGTGGTCCGCTTCCCGGTCGCTCGGATTCTCATTCGGAAAGACACTCCGGTTCGTCATTTTGCCTCAAGCCGTGCGGGGGGTCATCCCGCCCCTGCTCAGTTTGTTCATCTCGCTACAGAAGGACACCTCGCTGGTGAACATTATTGGCACGATGGACGCGTTCAACCAGGCCAAGTTCTATTCATCGGCGAACTTCAACCTTTCGTCAGTCACAGTAGTGGCCGTCCTCTTTATCTTGATCACTATCCCGCAGACCCGCTTCGTTGATTGGATGCTGGCGCGAGGCGTTTCCCGCCGTGGACGAAAGGGAAGCAAATAATGTCTTTCATTGAATTGGTTGGCCTCCACAAGAGCTACGGCGTCCATACGGTGCTGCAAGGTATCGACCTGCAGGTCGAGCAGCATCAGGTGGTCACTTTGATAGGTGCCTCCGGATCCGGAAAATCTACTCTGCTGCGATGCATCAATGCCTTGGAGCCGATAGATACAGGTGAGATCCGCATTGACGGAGACGTAGTCAGTGGACTTGGCGTGAATGTGAACAGTCTGCGCCGGACCGTGGGAATGGTATTCCAGTCCTTCAACCTCTTTCCGCACATGAGCGTCCTGGACAACGTTGCCATCGGTCCCATCAAACTCCTGGGACTTCGCCCTGAGGAAGCGCGTGAACGTGCCTACGCTCTCCTCGAACGGGTCAACCTTGGAAATCGCTCGAGCTACTTCCCGGAGCAGCTATCCGGTGGTCAGCAGCAGCGCGTGGCGATCATGCGGACACTCGCGATGGAGCCCAAAGCTGTGCTCCTGGACGAAATAACCTCCGCGCTTGACCCGGAACTGGTTGCCGAAGTCCTCAACATCGTTCGTGAGCTCGCGGCAGATGGGATGACCATGATGCTTGCCACCCACGAGATGCACTTCGCTCGCGAAGTGTCCGACCTCGTCGTCTTCTTGGAGCAGGGGCGGCTCCTGGAGCAAGGGCCGCCGGAACAGGTATTCGGTGACCCGGTTCAGCCGCGCACACGCGAATTCCTTCGGCAGATTGTGGAGGCCGGGCGCCTGTAAGCTCTGGTTCTGCCCACGAGCGGTTAAAACCGCGCCCGGCAGGTCGTCCCTCCGTGGAGGCCTGCCGGGCTTTCGTCATGGTCTTCGTTTACCGTGACCAGGTGAACCGGCTTTGCGCGGTTCCAATGGAAAGGTCCCTAGGAGACCTGCCCAGCTTCTGATTTGAGTATTCTCAGGATCTCGTGGCGCGTGTGCTCGATGTGATCCAGCATGGCTTCATGCGCAAGCAGGGGAGCCCTGTCCTTGATGGCTTCAAATACACGCTTGTGCTGTCGCTGATCGTCCTCAACAGGATCCGGGTGGTCCAGCATGTCCGCCGGACTGAAGAACTCACTGCGGGCATTTCGAATGGCAGCTTCCAGTCGCTTACTCCCTGCCGCCTTTGCTACTGCGTCATGGAAAGCAGAATCTGCAAGCCTGTATTCGGCCCGGTTGGATGCCGCCGCCTGTTGGTTGATGGCGGCCATCATGGCGTCAAGGTCGTCTTGCGTCCGCCGCGTGGCTGCCAGAGTCGCAGCATGGGACTCCATGGCGACCCTCACGGTGGTCAGGTCGTCCAGTTCTTCCTCTTGCTCAAGTATGCTGCGGCGCCACTCAGCAAGTGGCTGACTCAAGGCGGTGACGAAGTTGCCGCCGGTTTTGCCCCGCCGGACGACAATGTAGCCTTCTTCCTGCAGCTGCTTGAACGCTTCCCGAAGACTCACCCGTGCTACACCGAGGGATTCGGCAAGTTGCCGCTCTGGGGGAAGTCTGTCACCAGGGCCGAGTTGGCCTCGGCGGATCAGTCCCTTGACGTACTCTGCCACGCCTTGGGGAACTGAGACTGAATTCACTTCATTGGGCATGGTTCCATCTTAAGGCCAAATTGTGATTCCGGCTTTCACTCCTGGCCGTCGTAGTGAACTGGGAAGTTCGGCACGACAGTCGTGCGTACGCCGGTTTGATCTACAGCTACGCAGGCAGAGCTATCCCCGGCGTCTGCCTGCGTAGTTCGTAGCGCCCAATTGCACCGCTCTGCAGCCGGAAGGTAAAGTTCCTTCCTAGGCCGCGACTGTCTCGTGAAGCGGGGCTGCGGGGAGCGGTGGCTGAGTACGCTGCCACACGGAGCCGTAGCGTGTGTATTGTGCCGGCGGTTGGATCGCATGCCTGAGATCGTCCGCGGCGGTTCGTGCCCAGAATGGATCCTTGAGCATCTCGCGGCCGATGAACACCAGGTCTGCGCGGCCGTTCCGGACGATGTCCTCAGCTTGCTGCCCGTTCTCGATGCGGCCCACGGCGCCGGTGGGGATACCGACTTCCCGGCGGATGAGCTCGGCAGCAGGGACCTGGAACCCGGGAAAGGACGACACCTTAACGGGTGCGCTGCCGCCGGAGGATGCGTCGATGAGGTCTACGCCTTGTTCCTTCATCCACGCACCGAACACGATGAAGTCCTCGGGGGTGTTGCCACCGTCGACGTAGTCGGTAGAGGAGATCCGCACGAACAGCGGCCCGTGCCACTCAGTGCGGACTGCGTCGAGGACTCCGCGGACAATGCGGTAGCGGCCGGTGTGGTCTCCTCCGTACTCGTCGGTGCGCTTGTTGGACACGGGGGAGAGGAACTCGTTGAGGAGGAAGCCGTGGGCGGCGTGTACCTCGACGACGTCGAAGCCTGCCATCTTTGCGCGCGCTGCCGCGACGCGGAACGCATCGACAATTTCTGCAATTCCGTCTTGGGTGAGTTCCTCGGGTACCCGGGATTCCGGTCCCCACGCGATTGCGGAGGGCGCGACGGCAGTCTGCTCGGGGAGGCCGAGTTGTCGGCCGGCGTGGCCGATCTGCACGCCGATTCGGCCGCCGACCAGGTGAACGGCGTCCACGATGCGGCGGAGGTTCGGGATGTGCGCATCGTCCCAGATCCCAAGGTCTCCGGGCCCAATCGGCCCGTTGGGAGTTACCGCTGCAGTCTCGGTCATGATCAGACCAGTGCCACCTAGTGCACGGGATCCATAATGCAGGACATGGAAGTCAGTGGCGACCCCATCGGCTGTCGCGGAATGCATGCACATCGGGGACATCACGATGCGGTTCCGGAAAGAGACCTCACGGATCGTATAGGGCTCGAAAAGTGTTGCGGACAAGAAAACTCCTTGAAGTGGTGCGGTGAAGGCCTGTTGAGTCGGGGGGCGTGCCAGGCGCGCTAAAGCGGATAGCCGAAGCTTTAGCCCTTGGGGTGAGGGCATCGGGGCGGGTGGAGGGCCAGCCCCGATGCCAGCGAGTGTCAGCTCGCAGGGGTGGTGTGTGTGTGGAAAGTCTTCGCAACGATCTGCCACTCACCGTCAGCCTTCAGCAGGTGGAAGAAATCGCTGAAACGGAAACCATCAAGGTTGTCGGTGTCGACCCGCGCACTGGCAACACTGCCCACAATGTCGACGGTTACGACTGCAGAATTCGGGCTCGAAGGGTTGAACGCTGTTTCGATCTCGTCGAACAGTGTCTGGATCGGAACCCGTGAAACCGTGGATTCGGCGGTGGTAAACATCACCGCCTCGGGGTGGAACGCTGGCCGCATGATGGAGCCGTCAGCTTTTGCGCACCCTTCGATGTACTTCGACAGCGCCTCCAGCACGGCGTTGTATTCCTGGACGTAGGTTTTCTCGGACACCAGCACTCCTTGTGGTCAAAAAGCATTCTGTAGCGGTCGCTACAGATGATACTGTAGTGAGCGCTACAGTTAGTCGTCAACTCTGTGAGGTGCTTATGTCCACGTCCAGCGCGAAGCCCCGGGATGCCGCGCGCGGTCGACGACGGGCCTTCGATGAGAAGCAAGCGCTTGAGTCTGCGATGGACATGTTCTGGGAGCACGGCTACGAGGCGACGTCAGTAAGCCAGCTGTGCGCTGGCATCGGAATCAACCCACCGAGCCTGTATGCGGCGTTCGGCAGCAAAGCGCAGCTGTTCATAAACGTCGTTGACCACTACGAACGCACCTTCTGGGATCCCGTATGGGATACCTTCGATCAAGAACCTCGGGTCGCAGAAGCCTTCAAACGATTCTTCGAAGATTTTGTGGACGTGATAACGGCGCCAGGGCCTCACCTCGGGTGCTTGGTAGTCCACTCTGCTGTGAGTTTGGAAGACCGCGAAAGCGACGTCGCACGCGCACTCGCAGCTATCGGAGACGACGGAGTGCGCCGTTTTCAGGACAAGCTCGATCTGGGTATTCGAAGCGGCCAGATCATCGCTGGGACAGACACTCTCGCGCTCGCGCACGCCATTAACATGCTTTCCGAAGGACTCGCACTCCGAGCGCATGACGGCGTCCCGTCAGAGATGTTACGAAGGCAGATGGCTGTGGGGCTCCGCATGATCCCGGAAGCCAAGTAGCGAAAATATGGGGAGTAGGGGGGGAGCCCTATAGGCGAAGCCGCAGACTCCCAGTCAAACCACAAATGGTCTGTTGGAGGCCGTGACGAGCTAGCTGTAAGCTGACCGCGGTCTCGACCTACGGCATGTCGAAGCGTGTTTTGTAGGCGGTGTCTTTATTGGTGTTCCAGCCGGCGATGATTCCGGCTCCGAGCATTTGGTCGGTGAGGCGTGCGAAGCGGTAGCTGGGGTCTGTGTCGAGGGCGAGTTGCATGTATTGGTGTGCTTTGGATCCTCGGCCTTCCCACCAGTTGATGTAGCCGATGGTGGTGAGGATGGGTGCTGCGTGTTGTGGGCTGGTTCTGGTGTAGGCATGAATGAGGAGCTGTTGTGCCCACTCAACCCTCGACCATTTGGGCGCGGACTCCGTTAGCGCGAAAAGTATGTGCTGTGGTGGTTCGTCGATGCCGGGAATGTCGGCCATGAGCCGGTCGCGGATGTGCGGGAACTGGAAGTTCGCGATGAGCGTGGTGCAGTCTTCGTCGGTGGGGAAGTCGCTTGACTCCAGCATGGTCGACCACAGTTTGCTGGCTTGTTCTGCGGCTTGATGAGGTGTCTGGGCTCGGATGGTGTCCATGGAGTTTTCGACGGCGGTGGCGTGGTCTGCTTCGTGGGTTGGCGTCGGGAGGATGATGCGGTTGGTGGGTTCGATGGTGCTGCCGCGGTAGATGAATTCGGCGTTGACGCGGCTGTATTCGGTGGTGCTGATGGGCAGACTGATGTCCTGGCCTGGTTCGCTGTCGTAGGGGGAGTAGGTTTCGTCGCTGACGAAGATGCCGTCGCGGATGGTGATGCCGTTTTCTGCGAGGACTCCGGTGAGCGCGGCAATGGTAGCTGCATGTGGCTTCGGTTGCCCTGGTTGGCAGTCATGAGAGGTGTAGAGGGCGAATACGATGCTTGTCGCGTTGGTGTCGCTGGTGAGGTAGCTGCTGACGGTTCGGGCGTAGGGGAGTTCTGTTCCGGGTTGGCGGGGGAGGTCGATGCGGAGTGTGGCGCCGACCTTGCCCTTGTCGAGGGTGATGCAGACGAGGCTTTCCTGGGGCCAGAACCCTAGGGTGTGCCCTATGAAGCTGAGCAGATCTGCTGGATCTTTGATGGTGAGCGCATTCATTGTCCCGTTCCTTTGCCCTTATTGGTGAGTCTGTGGTCGTTGGTGCTGTGGGCCGTTCTGAAGGAGTCCTGTGCGCTGGGGAAAGGCTGGCTGGAGCACTTGGGATGACAGGACAGGGTCGGAAGTCCCCGGGAGGAGCTAGGAGTCCGTTGCGGAAGCTCCCTTTTTGCGCGAAGGGCCGTTCACCGATGATCGGATATCAGAATGACAAACAGCGTTGTTGCTTCTGGCTATTCATGGGCAGGCTGGGGTGGGGCGTCATGACGTGAGCTGCCCTAGTATTTGGCATGTGGCATCGCTTGGCGGGATCGCTTTGCCCGAAGCGGCCGGTGGTGCGTCCGGTCCGGCATATGCGCCGTTATCGGCCCGGTTTCGGGGAGGTCCCTCTTGCCGATCCGCATCGTCAGCGCGACTAGTGCTTTTTTCTCATATCGGACACCGACATCGAGTACGCCGTCCGCAGCGGCGTGCGAAAGCGGTGGCCACTGACAGTGTCTAGGGCCGGCTGCTACAGCCGACAGTGGTGAGGATCGGTGCTGCGTGTTCGGGTCTTATTCTCGTATCGGCATGTTGGAGGCGTTGTTTGGCACATGTCGATACGTGATCGGTTTGGGGGAGCAGGGTCTCCGGAGACGCGAGGCGCCTTCAGCTGGTGTTTGCGAGGATCAGTCGTTTCGTGGGTCGACTCAACGCGACGTACAAATGGTTGTGAGCCGTAATCGTTCTTGGATCGAGGATAATCACGTTGTCGAACTCGAGTCCTTTTAGCCTAAGTGTTGTGCCCACCACCGTTCCAAAGGGTTCCCACGACGATCGATGATTATTGCGCTCAATCAACCGGGCGGCATGGTCTTCAAATGACGGCGCCGGATCAGTGATGCTCATAGACAGAACCTTGACGAGTAGCTTCTGCAGTTGTGGTCTATAGGTGTGGCCGTGTTCCGAGCTGATGAGATGCCTGAAGAACGTTAGCGCTGCGTGTGTGCTCCCATCGGCGAGGTACTGAGATGCCGAGAGAACAACTGGTTGCGTTGACCTGCTCGCTATGCCTTTGGACTTGAGGTTCTTCCTCAGAGTTTGAACTACCGCTGTTGTCACGGCTGTCCTTGTGCTTGAGGCAAACTCAATAATCCCAATAAGTACCGACGCCCTGTCTGAGGTTCGGTCAATGATGCGGGCTATGGCCCTTAGCTCTGCAAGGTCGGCCTTTTCTGCTACTCTCACTTTCCCCTTGTAAGAACGCGCAATGTTGTGGAGTACCGTGGGGTTTGCTGAGTCCGGCGAGATAATTGCCGTAGTGCCGCTTCGGGGTATTAGTCTCGCGAGGCCGCCTTGGGTGGCCTCGCGATCCAGCGACTCAACTTCAAATGGGTGCGGCGTGTTCGGGCCTGGCCTTCGGCCGGCAAGCAACTCCTGGCGGCAATGCAGAAGCCATTCGCCTAGGCGGGGATTTGACTGCTTCCAGCGGTGGGGAGTGCTCAGTGATGCCACCTGCGGCAGTACTGCAGTCGCCCCGTTCCAAGGAACGGAAGGTGTGGGCCCGAAGTTGAAGATTGCTTGCAGTGGATCCCCCAAAACAACCGTCCGTAGGACGCCCGCCAAGAGTTCGATGACCTGAGCCTGTTCGATGCTGCAGTCCTGATACTCATCAACGATCAACAGATCGTAGCCCATGGCTACGATCTCGAGGATCGTAGCGCTTCTCAGTGCCTTGACCGCGGCGGGATGTATCTTTGCAAAATCAGTGTCTCCGTCCTCACGCCATTCGGCCCGACCCGGAAAGGAGCGTGCCAGTCTTAGGCAGAATGCCGATATCGTTTCGATACGGACGTTTAGCGCTCCATGTGCCTTGACTTGACGTTTGATGGCCGCAATTCCGGCGTTCGTATGTGTGAGGACCAATATGCGGAGCTCAGGGTGATCAACAATTGTCTGTGCGATGGAGTACGTTTTGCCGTGGCCGGCGGGGGCAATGACGCTGCCCGTCCCCAGGTTAGCGAGGTCGAGGCTGTCAGACACCCGCACCCCACTCCAGGAGCTTGCCGACTACTTTTTCAGCGTCAGACCCCTGCCGTTTGGCATCTCTGTCCGTCAAGGCGATGTTCGCGAGGATCTCTCCGCCGGTTGTGGACTTGAACCAGTCTTTGCCCTCTTTCTTGGCAAGTTGCCAAAGTGCCTTTCTTGCTGATGCGAGCTCCGCCAGTTCAACGGGATCGCCTGCACGGATCTTTTCGATGATTGAACTGTTGCAACCCCTAGCTGCTAACGCGTCCACAATTGATTGCAGCGTCGAGTTGGTGAGTCCGTGCTCAAGGGCAAGACGGACGCCGTGTTGGGAGAGCGCCCCGATGACTTGCTGCTCTGTACATTTGGAGTCATCACAGCGAATCAACGTCGTGGTCAGTGGTAGTTCTGAAAGATCCAGATTCGTGTCGTGGTCGCAGAATACTGCAGTGCGATAGCCAAGTTCAGCGAAAGCTTTTGCTTGGGTAACCACAAATCCTTCTCCGCCCGCGTCTGCAGTGGCCACCGCTGTAATCAATTGTGGATCGCGTTCTTCAGCGTGAGCGTACACTCCCCGAGCGAAACCAGCCTCCGTCGCCCCCTCGCATATGAGAACATTGGGCGCAAGAAACGATTCCGCGTTCTTTCTCAGTGCCCCCTGAAAGGCTGGTCCCGGAGTCGTTGCCCGGGTATGCCCCTTCTGGTCCTTCCTAATGACGTTCAAATTGGAGTAGTCCAACTCACGAAGCACAACAGGAGAATGTGTGGTGACAAAGACTTGAGTGAGCGGTGATGTGTCAGTCACTCGGGTTTGGAGGGCTCGTAGGAGGTGTCGGATACGGAATGGCTCAAGGCCTGCTTCGAGTTCGTCGAGCAGGAGTACGCGGGCATTTTGCGCTCCCGAAAGCTGGACGCCGACGCTGGTGAGCCGCCTCGAACCCAATCCATGCCGTTCAATCGGAACATCGCCGCTGTGGAGTGAGACGGATCCTTCCTTTAACTGCATGGAATCTGAATTCAAAGCGGCGACCAATGTCGCCTTGGGGTGGATGCCGCGCAGCATGCGGGCCTCGGCCTGAATTTTCCCAGTGATGCCGTTGAGCTCTTCGAACGCATTCGTCGTGGCATGCTTGGCGGCTCTGGAAGCGTCAATCAGGGCGTGGGCGGTGGGACGTTTCTCCTCTGAACCTGTCATTCGCAGCAAAGCAGAATTTCGGGACCAGCGGAGATCACTGGGGTTATCGCCCGTCACTCTAACAACGCCAAAGGCCGCTCGGTGAGATGATCGAAGCACGCCAGGGACGTCCTGCCGATCAGCAATCACGTACCATATGGGTTCCAAAAAGCGATCAACTCGAAGTTCGACTGTGAGTGCTGGCCTTTCGGTATCGGGTTCATCAACGATGGTCCCCGAGACTTGATCGACACCACGTATGTACGGCATGAACGCATCGAAGCCGAGTAGCTCGACGGGCGGATCCACCACTGTTGCCTGAATCAGGAAGCCACCGGATCCGATGTCTTGACCATGGAAGTCGTTGTCTGTGAATGCATGGCTCCAGCGTGGGGAAAAAAGTAGTCCCAGCGCGTCCAGTATGGTCGTCTTGCCCGAGTCTCCGGGACCAATCAGAGCTGTGATGCCTTCATGGGGACGCCAAGTGAGATTCTTGATACCCCGGAAGTTCGCAATTTGAACTTCATGAATGCGCACCGCTGCTTCCCCCTGATTTCCGGGGCTCAATACGTACAGAGCCCAGACCAACTTACAGCCCTCCAAGGGGACTGCTTGCGTTTTGGGGCAGGGTAGCTATCGTGTCGCTCCAACGACCATGAGAACGGTCCGTTGATCGCGTGGAGCCTCGCGCCCGACTTGAGCATTTAGTAACCAATGAGAATGCCTTTCGCTTGCTCGATCACGCCGCGGGTGGGGTACGCGTTCACCAACGCCGAAGTGGCGGCATGACCGCTTTCGATGGCAATAGCCCGGGTCAAGTCACACCTTGGCCGCCATCAGGGGTTAGGCGCGGATGAGCTGCAAGGGAGCGTCCCGGTCTTCTGGATGTTTGTGCGCGATCACGAGCTCGGCGGTGTGAACCGCCTCACCCCGGGCATATCCGTGCAGACGAAACAGGCCATCACGCCACGAGCTCAACCCGGTCTCTAGTGACAGTCTGAAGGACCCTGTAGGGCTCGATTCCCCCTCAGGGAGGGGAAATGATATGAGACACGGTCCTTTGACATCACAAACTCCTTGGCACGGATCGGGCCGGGGCGGGACTGCGCCATGTTCTTAACGCCTGTTCCGCCCAGCACCCGCCCTTTTTCTCGGTGCCATTACCTGCGGCAATAGTGACTCGGTGGCTGGCTGCCGGCAAGTTACTTCGGGCACGTGCAACAACACCGATAACGGACGTTCTGTCGTCAAACTGCCCGGAAAGGCTTGGTCATGTTCTTCGGTGCAGCCTGGACCATGTACTTGATGAAGGAGGTGCTTCCACTGTGTCGAGCAATTCATTGTTCTGGCGGGTAGAGTTCCGTCGAGTTGTGGGTTGCTCTACCGACCCGGCGGGAGCCACGCGTTGGAGGGCGGGGCCTCATCCTGACCGGAGGCTTCACGCGGACTCAGAGGGGTCATCGAGCCGACAATCTGCAAGGCCGCAGCGGCCCACTGCAGCCGCGGGATATGAGTGCGGAGGGAAAGATCGGGTTCTCGTTGTCGGTGGTCCATCGAGCCAAAAAGGAAGTGTGCACAATGTCCACACTTTCCACCTCGGACTGGCTCGTACGCCCATCGGATTGGCCCGGATTCCGCATGTTTCCGCGACTTCCCAGTAATCACAGGGCTTGGAATCCCGTTCGAGTCCCACCTCGGGCACGGCATAACCCCTCGTCAGAGGGGTTTTTGCTTTTAAGTGTGGACAAAGCTTGACATGTGTCTCTGCCTGATCTTCCCGGATGGTGCCTGGCCGCCGGGTTCGGCCTATTCAGTTTGAGTGGGGGAGCGGGGGTCAGCGCCCTGGCTGGTGGGCGCTCCGCTTGCTGGGTTGTGTGGTCATTCGGGCGTTCCTCCCTGGTGTTTCGTCGGCCCCTGTTGGCCGCTCACTTCTTCATGGGCAGTGGTTGTGGTGTTGACATGACTTTTCGGGAATCCTGCTGAACTTTTTCTTCGAATCGATCTTGCTGCGGGAGCATGTGTTGAGGTGGCGTCCCTGGTTGTCCGGCCAAAGGGGGTGTGGACAATGTCCACACTTAAAGCAGATAACATTTGGGGCCGTCCTGGCTTGGTTTTCGGAGTATTCACCTCTTCATCGGGTCCCTCAGTTCGTGGCAACATGACCTCGTTCCCAACGGGAATCATCATGTGTGGGTCCAGACCCTGCAAGACCAGGCCCCTACCTTGTCCGGGGGTTGAAGGCGCGGCCATGCCACGGCCGGTCGTGGACGCAACATGCGGGTTAGAGCCGTCGAAGAACGGCTGCTTGCCGTTGCCGTGCAAAACCGTTTTGCGGGTGCGGGCTGCTGCCGGCTTACTGATCGACGTAACCGGCCTTGTACAGATGGCTGTGGGGGTGCCCTCGCCCACAAGCGTCGACAAGCTTGGTGTCGTGCTGGTGAACACAGGGTCCTATCTGACGATGGCGGGCCACGGCATCGCCGATGGGGCGCCGTTCAACGAGATCCACCAAAGCGACCCCACCTGGCAAAGCACCTACGCGAAGGCGCTGGCCACCGTGGACAAGAACGCCCGTGACGAACTGGTCAAGGAACTGATGAAGTTTGACTACGACAAGGGCGGCTACATCATCCCGGTCTACTTCCCCGGAATCGAAGGCATGACCTCCCGCGTTGGCGGCGTCAGCGAGAACATCACCGGCATACCCATCAACGGCGGTTCCGGATGGCAGAACATCTGGCTCCAAGGATCATGATGAACGCACAACAAACCATCAGCGCCGGAAAGGCACCGCCGGTGTGATTGAGCGGTCTACCGCTTCATGCCGTCGTTAGTCTTTAGAGACGGGGATATTCGTCCTCGCAGTCTACTCCCATTGCTTGGGCGTTGACTGTGGGGATGGATTGTTTAAGGACTAGAGGCGTAGGTGGCTCTTTTCCGACGTCCCGATAGGTCCAAAGCCGTCCTCGGCGCAGATGGCGAGAAGTAGATCAGACTACAAATATCTGCGCTGCTGTTATGGATCAATTGGGCCTCGTATTCTGATCTAATTCCGGGCGTGGGCTTTATGTTCGAGCCTAATGGTGTGTGGATCGCATCACCGTGACACTTTTCACATGGTTTATCGATTGGAAAACACGGTTGCGCTTGTTACTGGTGCCGCGCAGGGCCAGGGTGCCGCGCATGTCGAGCGTCTTGCTCGCGAAGGTGCCCGGGTTATTGGAACGGATGTGCTCGATGAGCAAGGGGAGATGCTCGCCGAGC
>Ga0308158_10000679_pt1 | contig 48363 bp, 43 predicted proteins | sample PhyBR2_FD_201038 | JGI IMG/M metagenome (GOLD analysis project Ga0308158, IMG submission 201038) | Phyllosphere microbial communities from UC Gill Tract Community Farm, Albany, California, United States - DLSLB.R2 | ecosystem: Host-associated > Plants > Phyllosphere > Unclassified | place: USA... | reverse complement strand
GCGCATTTTTCAATGCATTGTTCTCTCCACCTGCTAACTCAATATATTTTTTTGCAACAGCTTTTGGTGGCAATGGATCTAAGTTGGAAGGATGGGCATCGAACCATCCCATATAATATTGGTATACCGCTTTTACATTATGCTTAAGGGTTCCATAATAGCCATGCGCGTATAGTTTTTGATCAAGCGCAGCTGGAAGCTTAATTTTCTCGGCAATTTCAGCACCATTAAAACCAGAGTTCATATATCTCACCGTCTGATCATGGGTGAACTTATAAACATCTCGCTGGGTTTTAATAAAATCTTGAATATTGTCATTGCCCCAAACCGGCCAATGATGCTGTGCGATCAATACATCTGATGCTTTAGCATGCTGCATTGCTTGGTCTAAATAGCCCACCCATTTTAAGGCATCACGTACTTTAGCACCTCGAAGGGTATAAAGATTATGCATGGTATGCGAAAGAATTTCTGCGCCATTATAAAGTTTCAGTGATGGAATAGAGAATGTTAATTCAGCAGGTGCTTCTGAACCTGGCACGTTATAGAACACAAAATCCAAACCATCAATGCTCATTTTCTGTTCTGCTTGGGTGATCAGTTGTGTAGGCTCAAGGATTCCCATTTTTCCCACAGCAACAGCCTTACCTAAACCAGTATCCACCAATCCTTCGGCATTCTTAGGTAAAAAAGTTCCATACATATAAGTCGCACGACGTATCATGGCTGAACCTGCCATCACATTTTCACTGGTCGCTTCTTCCATAAAACCTTGTGGCGCAATAATAGGAGTTTTTCTTGCGTTAATTTCGTCACTAGAAAGAACCCCTAACGCCCCACCAAAATGATCGATATGGCTATGGGTAAAAATAATGGCTGAAATTTTTTGCTCACCTAAATGTTGCCTAGCAAATTTAAGTGCCGCTTCAGCCGTTTCTTTAGAGGTTAATGTATCCACAATAATCCAGCCAGTATCACCTTGAATAATGGTCATATTTGCCAAATCAAAACCACGAATTTGCCAAACTCGATCTGTCACTTTAAACAGACCAACATTGTTGTTTAGCTTTGCTTGTCGCCATAGACCTGGATTTACTGTATTTGGTGCTGGATCATTTAAAAAATTAAACGCATCAAAATCCCAGATGACATTGCCTTTCTCACTTTTAATTTGACCCGTAGGCTTGGCAATAAAGCCTTTTTGCGCATGATTAAACTCTGTCATATCGTCTAAATTATATTTACTTTTATAAGCATTATTTGATTCAATGACCGCTTTTTCGACTTGCCCATTTGCTGCAAAAACAGAAAATGGCAAAATAAACATCAATGAGACCGTTAAAAATTTAATTTTCATTGTCATTCCTTTTTTCAAAATATCCATAATTTTTGATTTTCTGATCCTTACTGTTCTTTTCATTCGGCATCTAAGACAGTATCTTATATCTCACTATAAAATCCTTTTCCCTCCATCATTTAATTCATCGTTGCTTTTAGCTGACATGGCTTTTAATTTACATCACTTTTAATTGGCTATAATTTTGGCTTAATCATAACTTTGATTTACCTTAAAACGGATTCCGCCTTCAATATAGTCTTTTAAGTATTTACCCAGTAGCTTGTGGTCTTTCACATTGGTCGGCCAAAAATGCTCAAGACCAATATCACTAACCACATTGAGAATGGTATTGAAGGTAAACAGTACTTTTAATGCAATCGCATCAGGCTCTGCATCGGGCAAAGCCAGTTGTAATAAATTGACCGCTTTATCTGAAATAGGTACTAGCGTTTTTACAACAATGATCCGTCCTTCATCTCCAGCACTAATGGTTTTAGAAAAGAATTTTAAATAATGTATGCCATTTTCCTGTAAAAGAATCTTCACCATCGGTTTCATCAAGGCATCTACCACATCAGAAACTTGTATCTGTTCAGGTTGAATCGCATTTAATAGCGCTAGGCTGTCGGTGACATAAGGTGTCATAACATGATCTAGCGCAGCTTCAACCAATCCCCATTTAGATTTGAAGTGGTAATATAAAGCTGATTTGTTTGCTACTTTTGCAGTTTCATTAATTTTCTGTACAGACAAAGTTTCGATATTATTCTGAGAAAACAGAACAATCGCTGCCTCGATAAGCTTTTCTTTGGTTTGATTACTCATCACATTCCATAGAGAAAATAAAAAAGAGAGGTCTCTTTTATATCAAAAATGATAAAAAATAAACCAATCCCGAATCAGATTGGCTTATTTTTAACGGATGAATTACGAACAACCTTTGGCTTCAAATTCCTCTTTAGAGCTATAGTTAAGCTCTGGTAAATAATCACCCATCACCGTCTTTTCATCTCCCCAAACTTTGGTATTTTGAATGGCTTGATTAAAGTTTGAATACGGTAATAAATTTCTCATAATCAAGAAACCGACATCATTATGCCCTTTTTCCACCGCATCTGGACCAGTATAACCATCACCACGCGGGCTTAAAGGCAAGTAAGAAATCCCACATTCTTCTGTGGCATTCTTTGGTCGATCTTCGGGTAATGATACAACAAGGGTATAAAAACCATTTTTGTCTTTATGCTTCATTTGCTCGTCATAAATACAGAAGTTGGTCGCTGTCGAGATCAGCTCATTGGTACAAATCGACCAATAACGAATATCGCCTTTTGCTAAAGTGGTTTCATTACCAGAAGTTGCTGCGATTTGTGGTAGTTTACCTTTCACCACAACCACCTTACCAAGTTTACGACTAATCACCGAAAAGGTGTATTCATTATCTGGTGTAGCCCATTGATTTAGCTTACGTTCAGTTTTAAATCCTTCACACTGATCTAGGTTGTGTTTATAAATACAACTAATATTCGCAGGTCCGTTATAGGCGGTATACCATGTTGGTTTTAATTGTGCAGGGAAACCTACATAAGGCTGTTTATTGTATAAACTTAAAATTACACTCAAAGGTGTTTGTACATTATCCAAAGCTTTTTCTTTCACTTTAAGGACTTTACAGACTTCTGCGCCTGTTTTGATTTCACCGTTGGCTAACTGTACTTTATAACGCGGAAAATTGACTCCACCTTTCTCATTAAAGCCTTTATTCGGCACATAAACACGATAGATTAACGCCACTTCATTGCTGTCTGTTTTAGGCGCATATAAGGTATTTTCTTTAGGTGATGCAGGTAGATCGCCTAACACCAACTCAGCTTTAAATCCTCTTTCTTTATTTAAGCGGTTATTACCCACAATAAAGGGATTGGTCACACCTTGATTGGGTTTAATATTGACATCTACCAGAGAATTAACACGCTCTCCTTTGGCTGTATAGCTAACCAGAGAGGTATGACGGGCATAAGGATAATCACCATCGATAAAAACTTTTGCACCTTCTGGCACTGTAAATTCACTCGACCAGTAATTTACATTAGAGTCTGGAAGCGCATAATTCATTGGATTGGAACCACCTGTGCCATCCTTACTCGAAACAGCATTTTGCCACATACAATCCGTCAGTTCTGCTTTAGGCGGTTGAGTTACACGTTCTGAATCATCATTGTCATTACAAGCACTTAAAGTGATTGAACCCATAACCGTTGTCAGCAGTATCCCTACTTTTAATTTATTCATATTTTCCATAACTTACTTCCCTATGTACCATGTCCTTCAATCCTAGAACGATGGTGGCTTCATTTTAATTTTAATTGATCACTTCAATGGACTGGTTTTTAATCCACTTAGATTAAATATAATAATCCACTTAGATTAATTTTCAAGCGGTTTTTTTCTGATCTATTTAAAAAGTGCTTTTTGACATGGATCAACAGCATTTACTATTGGTGTTTAAAGCGATTAAAAATGAGGAGAACCTAACAGCTACGATGTTTTAATTCTTCATCCATTGCTTAGACAGATGAAGCAAAACCCTTGCTAAATCGCTTAAAAATAACGGCTCTATATTGAATTCTTCATTTTAAAAGAAAAATAAAATAGGGAAAAATGGTGATAAAGTTTCTTTAATTTGAAAAAAAAATACATTCGATCTTTTTATAAAGCAAAAAATGATCATCTGGAGTAAATCATATGGATATTGAAAGTCCCTTCTCCCGTTGGGAGAAGGCTAGGATGAGGGGAATTCTATGTAGATTCATGCTTATTCAGGTTAAAAATCATCCATCCAATATATCCACCCTAGAGTACCCAATAAAAATTTACTGAATACTCTAGGTATAAATTTCTCTCAATTCAGGTTAATAAAATAAAAGCGGACTAAAACATATTAAAATAAATAGGAAAAACCCCTAACAATCGAAGCTCTTCAAACAATTGTACAAACGCAGCAACCCAGAAAAACCAGATCACCTGAGCTAAGAACAACCTAAAATGTTTGGATGACACTTGGCAATATTGCGGTTCAGAATAGTTTTTAAAACTCGGCCAAAAGCGTGGTGTAGTTTGAGTATAATTCAAATACAATTGATCAAATTTTTTCCTCAAAAAACGCTCTTCTTGACGTATGACAAAGTAATAATAAACTAAAAAAAACAAACTAAAAGCCAAAGGAAAGAACAAGGTTTCAGTTAAAAACATAATCCCCAGTGCAGCTAAAAAACTAAAGAAATAGAGTGGATTTCGGCATATGGAATATGGACCATCCATAACTAACTTCGCGTTTTTATGACCTAAAATATAGATACTGCACCATATCCGTCCCATCGCACCAATTCCTACTAAAAACCAACCGAGCAACCATAAAAGATGCTCAATCAGTGGAAAAGTGTCGTGCCATAGGCCAAAACTAAAAGCAATAATAAATGCCAATACAAAACCAATAACTCTTGAACCCATGGTCCTTATTCTGGAGGAAAATATAATACTCACACTATTTCCTCCCACAATAAATTGAATGCTTATTTTCTTCTAAATAAAGTTCTAAGTGGTTGCTCACTATAATTAAATAATGTGCAACACTTATTTTAAAAATAAAATTTAAATACAATGATTCCACAAAATAACATATAGATTTTTTTTGACTAAACATTTAAATACTCCTCAGCATATACAAAAATGTAAACTTTGGTGGGAGCTACTTTAGCTAGCCACCGTATAGCTGCTTGAATTTAGGAGGAGGAGATAAATTATTTAATTCAGGGGATTGATATAAATTCAACCATCTGTATCGCTGAAAAGTCAGAAGATTAAAAAATGGATTAAATGTATTTTCAAAATAGCGTTCAATTTTTAAATCAGCAAAGTTCGATATAAAATTACATTTATCACTTAAACAAATATTTTGACAAAACTGATTTATTTCATTGCTATATCTTATTTTTTCAATATTTCTTTCAGCATCACTCATGGCAATAAGCGATTCTTTATCATCAATATTTTGTTTTATATGGGTTTGATTCGAAATTTCATTAAGGCATAAAGATTCAACCACATACCAGACATTCTGAAATGCAAATTGAAACACCAATAGCCAAACAAAAAACAGCTTCTTTCCCATTACAATTTTCTGTAAACAATATTCATGATATTTAAAAAACCTAATCAAGTCAGTTGCAACGCTACAAAGATAAAATAGATTTCAATAAATTAGTTTAAAATAATACTAAAGCGATTCCATACTTGTTTAAATTTTCACAACCCTACTCATTTTAAAAATTAATGATTAATTTTATATAATAGTTTTTTAAATTTACAATTACATTTATACAAAAAAGAAACAAGATGTTGGTAAATATTCGATAAAGCATTTTTATTACAAAACTGTCATTAATTAAATGTTTGATTAGAACGCTTTCATAAAGCAAAAAATGATCATCAGGAGTGAATCATATTGGTATTGAAAGTCCCTTCTCCCTCTGGGAGAAGGCTAGGATGAGGGGCTTTTATGTTAATTAATGGTTTTAAAAAAGACTTCTGAAAGGAACTTATAGATCAAAATAAATTAGATTATCGATCTAAAATAAGCACTAACCATTTTCTCGTTCATATTCCGCAATCGCTTCTTTCGCAATACGGAAACTATCCACACCAGCAGGCACACCACAATAAATTGTGACTTGTAATAGGACCTCCCTGATTTTTTCTTTGGTAACACCATTACGTAACGCACCTTTCACATGTAACTTAAGCTCATTTGGGCGGTTAAGTGCAGAAATCATAGCGAGGTTAATCAAACTTCGTTCAGGTTTAGTCAACCCTTCTCGTCCCCAAACCGCACCCCAACAATACTCAGTGGCTAACTCTAGTAAGGGCAAGTTAAAATCATCAGCATTGTTCATAGATTGATTAACATATTCTTCGCCGAGTACTTGTTTACGGATCGCCAGTCCTTTTTCAAATTTTTCATTACTCATTTGCTTAGTCCTCACAATTGATTATTTGCTTAATCCAGCTAACAACACATATTTAATTTCCAAATAGTCTTCTATTCCATATTTGGAGCCTTCTCGTCCTAATCCTGATTGCTTTATCCCACCAAACGGCGCCACTTCATTGGATAATATTCCTGTATTCAGTGCCACCATCCCATACGCTAAGGCATCAGATACACGCATTGCCCTGCCTAAATCCTGAGTATAAAAATAAGATGCCAAACCGAACTCAGTGTCATTGGCATAGGCGATGACCTCCTCTTCTGTTTCAAACTTAAATACAGGCGCTAATGGACCAAAAGTTTCTTCTTTGGCAACTTTCATTGCAGCAGTAACATCTTTGACAATGGTCGGTTCAAAGAACAGTGCCCCACATGGGTGAGGCTTTCCACCCAATACAATCTGGGCACCTTTCCTTACTGCATCGTCAATATGTTCTGTCACTTTGCGAATCGCCACAGCGTCAATGACGGGTCCAAAATCTACGCCAGTCTGCATTCCATTACCGACCTTGAGTTGTTTAACTGCCTCAACTAATTTTTCGATAAATAAATCATAGATCGCTGATTGCACATAAATACGATTGGCACAGACACAGGTCTGCCCTGCATTACGAAATTTACTTGCAATCGCACCTGTTACAGCAGCATCAAGATCGGCATCATTAAATACAATAAATGGAGCATTCCCACCCAACTCCATCGACACCTTTTTCACCGTTGATGCACATTGTGCAATCAACTTTTTACCCACCTCAGTTGAACCTGTAAAACTAAACTTCTGCACGCGTTCATCTGTAGTCAATACCTCACCGATTTCGCTAGAGCTTCCAGTGATAACATTGAATACCCCTGCTGGAATACCTGCACGTAGTGCCAACTCAGCAATTGCAAAGGCAGATAATGGCGTTTGCGAGGCTGGACGGACAATCATGGTACAACCTGCCGCCAATGCGGGCGCAACTTTACGGGTAATCATGGCATTGGGAAAATTCCACGGGGTAATTGCGGCACAAACGCCGATGGGTTGTTTGTTGACTAAAATTTTCTGATCAGCAGCATTTGAGGGAATAATGTCGCCATAAATCCGTTTGGCTTCTTCTGCAAACCATTCTATATAAGCTGCGCCATATGCAATTTCAGCCTTGGCTTCTGCGAATGGTTTTCCTTGTTCCAAGGTTAAAATATAAGCCAGATCTTCTTGATGATGCATGATTAAGTCAAACCATTGACGTAATATCTGACTGCGTTGTTTGGCAGTTTTTTTACGCCATAGCGGTAAAGCCTGTTCAGCTGCAGTAACGGCATTCAAGGCTTCCTGCTGCCCCATTTTCGGTACAGTGCTAATAATTTCACCTGTGGCAGGGTTGATCACATTAAAAGTTTGTTTCGTGTCAGCATCTCGCCACTGACCATTGATCAATGCCTGTGATTTTAATAAACCCACATCGTTCAGTTGTGCCATTTTATTGTTTTCCTATTTTTAAATCTTTGCCAAACACCCAACTTTTTACATCTTCAACAATACTTTCCCGATTTAAATCACTTGCAACGAGAGCTTTTGACCCAGTACTGAAAAATGATATTGCCCTACGATTAAATCCATCGGGCGAATGATGGAACCTGTTAAAATCACATCACCTGCGTTTAAGCTTTTAGCCTGTTCCAAGAGGGTCCGAATCAACCAAAGATAGTTGCGGATTGGGTGATCTTCAGGTTGTGTGGTCACAATGATGTCGAGGTTGGCTTGTTCAATAAGCGGGTAAATATCTAAATCAGCTATAGAGATCTCTATTTCATCACCCAGTATGTAAAACTGTGCCGCAGCATTATCTGCCAAGAATTGAGCGAGATTAAAATGCCAGTTTTGCCAGCGCGTATCTGCAATTTCAATTGCTGGTCGTATTTGCCCTACTTTTGCCAGTAATTCTGCATCCGTTAAATCCGCAGTGGTGATGGCCTGTTTTAAAATAAAGGCCAATTCAACTTCTAGTTTAGGCTGGTACAGATTTGCAAGCGCTATACAACTGCCATTTTCCAATTGCATATCCGAGCAAAGATGACCATAAACAGGATGTTGCAAAGCATATTTAGCTTGAGCCAGCGCACCCGAAAGAGCCACTTTCCAACCTGAAAGTGTAGTGTCAGTTTCCTGACAATAGTGTTGGATCAGTTGAGCCTGACTGAGATAAGCCTGATCGGTTTCAAGAGATTCAAACTCATTGGCATCCAGTACATGTCGCGCAATTCGAGCATCTAGTAAGCGATGTTGTAACTCGATTAATTGATCAACTGACATGCCAATTTCTCCAAAGTTTCTTCAAGCTTTTCCAAAGCGCATGTGGCTGCGATAAAGCGGTCAGGACGTACAATCACCACCTCATCACGGGCAAGATCAAACCAGTCTTCTAGTTTTCGCTCCACATCCTCTACACAAATCACCTGTTCAGAAGCATTTAAAGGTTGCTTACGATTTAAACCACTTTTAGCGCGATTGATCTGAATAAAACGCGTCTCACGACTTTGCCAAAATTGTCGCGTCTGCTCGGATAAATGCTCCAGTGGATCTTTTCGGAATGCAATCACGGCATACCATTGACCCAGAATCTCATCAAATTTCAGCTTATTGGCATGAGCATCTTCGACATAGGGTTGAATAAATATTTTCCCAACCACATCGGTTTCCTTGATGTGCGGACGTGGATGATAGACCAAACCTTTATGAATAAAGGGTTTCGGTTTAAATTTAAATTCAACCAGATGGCTGCGTAAGGCATCGACATTGTTAAAAGCTTGAAATAGCCAATCACGTACCCCTGCCATAAGTGGATTGGTCAATCCCAAAACCATACCCATATTGTCTGCCAAGGCAACTAATTCTGTCGCGTGGGTACGGCGCTCATCATCATAACTGGCGATGATTTTTTCCGAGGCGTAGTTTTTTAATACCGCAGCCAATTTCCATGCGATGTTCCCTACATCTCGAATACCTGAATTTAAACCTTGCCCTGCCCAAGGTGGAGTAATATGTGCCGCATCGCCAATCAAGATAATTCGTCCGTCAATAAAGCGGTTGGCAACTCGTGAATTATGGGTATAGGCACGAATTCGAATGATTTCCAGTTCATCTACTGCATCACCAATATGATTACGGATCAATTGGCGAATGTTGTCTTCCTTACACATGCTTTCTTCGTCTTCACCATCAAACAGCATAAATTCCCAGCGGCGCTGTTGATAAGGCAAATATATACAGACAAATGGGCGGTTAGGATCGGCATGTAAGGCGGTATATGGTGCATCCAGAGAATCATGTGCAGCATCCACCACAATCCATTTATGTGGATGAGTTAAACCCTCGAGCTGAATCCCAGCTTTTTTACGCACACAGGAACGTCCACCATCTGCACCAATCACATATTTGGCTGAGATTTGGTAAATTTCACCATCGCTGTCTTTAACGTTGACCGTTGCCGATTCTTCGGTTTGGGAAACATCAAGCATTTCATGCCCAGAACGTAATTCGACCTGTGTATAGGGTTGCAACATTTCCCGCATAGATTTTTCTAAAAGCTGCTGCATAAAGATATTGCGCATCGGCCAACCATAATCAGCAACAGACGGTTTTACTTCAGCAAAACAAATTCCACGAGCATTGTAATAACGCAACGGTACATTTTGGATCATGTCTTTTACAACTTCATCAGCCACGCCAATGCTTTGCAAAACACGTAAGGCCTCATCGTCCATGCCCACTGCACGAGGGTACGGTAAAATATCTGGACTCATTTCAAGCACAATGCTTTGAATCCCATACATTCCCATATAATGCGCCAGCGCAATTCCATTTGGCCCACCGCCAACAATAACAACCTTTGTGTGTTCCTGCTTCATCCCTATTGCTCCCTTCCTTTGACTTCCTTATACCGCTAAGCAAACTGTTTTAAAAAATCCTGTACGGTCTGATTAAATTGTTCAGTTTGATCATCATGTACATAATGTGATGCCCCTGCAATTTCCACTGTTTTGACCAGTTTGTTGTTTTCCTTAATTTTTTCGAGTATCTCAGTGGTTAAGAAATCTGACAAGCCACCCTTTATAAATAGCGTAGGACAAGTCAAACTTTTAACAGCAGGCCACAAGTCGATCGTTGGAAAACTCAAACGTGCCTTGGCAATCCCTTCCTGATCATGGCGCCAATGAATCTGACCATCTTTTTCTAGCAAGGTATGTTGCAAACGTGACTGAATCCCCTGCTCATCAATCAATGGGCGAAGCTTTTGCCAAAATGTTGTGGCCTCATCCCACGAAGCAAAAGATAAGGGGGTGCTTTGCATTTCATGTCGAATCCGTGCTGCACCCTCACCTTGTATAGAAGAGCCTGGACCAATATCCTCAACAATCAATGCCTGAACCTGCTCTGGGTGCAAACGGGTAAATTCAAGTGCATTAGTTCCACCTAATGAATGACCCAATAAGATGATTTGATCCACCTTTAATTCAGCAATCAAATCTTCAAGATCATGTACATAATATTCAGTTTGGTAGCTTGAATATTCCGCCCAATCACTTTGTCCACGTCCACGCTGATCCAGTGCCACCACATAAAAATGCTCCGCAAGCAGTGGTGCAAGCATGTGCCATGTTGCGGCGTAGGAACGCAATCCATGCAGCATGATTAAGACAGGCTGCTCAGGTTCGCCCCAAGTTAAATAATGCAGACCAAGTCCACTGCGGTTTTTAAAAAAATGGCTTCCTATTCGCATAATCTCATGTCCTTATATGCATGTGCGATGCCTAAGATTGAGCTGCGTTATGCTGGCTTAATTTAGACCATCTTCGCCTTTAATTTCAGAGGCTTTTAATCCACCCAAACGGGCATGTAAGCGTCCACGAGTCGCAAAAGCCCAGATCACAATAATTTCATCGTTATTGGGTGCATCATTAAAAGATAAAGAAAATGTGTCATAGTGCGAACGTACATAAAGCGCATCTTTATGTGCTAAAGGAACATCAATAATCGTTCCTGCAACGCCACGCTTACCTGTCGAAGGCACCCATGATTTACCACCACCAATAGCCTCACGTACTGGGTTGGCCGCAGGATTGGTCAAAAAAGCATTGCCATGTTCATATTCACTATTCATACCGACCAAAATGGCTTTGCCATAACTTTCAATAGCGCGACCCTGTGCCAAAGCCTGTATACGGCGACCAAATTCACGACCCAGTTCAGGTGATTTTTCAATCAGTGCATTGAGGTCTTGCTGAAACTTTCCTGCAAATGGATTATAGATCGCAACAGCAACCGCATATTTATAAACCGGTTCGCCATCTGCCAACACACCGCTTTCATTTGCCAGTGTTTCTTCTACAAAGCTGTACCATTTACGAATATGGTAATATTCAAAATTTGCTTTTTTCATATCAGAACCCTTTAAAAAATAGGCTTAATTTCAATCGGATTGCTTGGAGCACCTGTATCATGAAAAGCTTTAATCGCTTCGGCATCGTCATGAATCGTTTCTAAAAAAAATTCTAAACGATTGCCATCTGGGTCATTGAAATACAGGCCATTGCCTACGGTATGGTCTGTGGTTTTGACCACTTCCACGCCTTTTTGGATCAGCATGCCATGCAATTTTTGCAAGGTTTCAAATGTTCCCTCGATTTCCAAACCATAGTGCTGTAAGCCAAGTCCACCTTGCTGTGCATCAGGCGCTGCCTTGATCAACGCAATGTCATGATGCTTTACACCAAAACTCATCATGATCCATGCTGGACCACGCGCATGCTCTACCATTCCCAAGACATCGGCATACCATTGAGCAGATGCTTCAGGATCTCTGACAAAGAGTGAAAGATGCGTACGTAATACTTTTATTTTCATCTTTAGCTCGCATTATTTTTCAATCACAGATTGATGTAGCGCCTTGATTTCAGTATTTGCAGGCGTCCATAACACGTCTGCAATTTCACTAAATTCACGCCAATGTTTAATCCAGCTATTACCGCCATTTTCACTGGTAAATAGATGACCATACTTTGTGCCAGCAACCATCTGCGCTGGATTGTTAAAGTTTTGCTGAATCGCCCAGATACAAGAATTGGGTTGTTGTGGTAAAGGCAAGACTTCCCATGTTGCTGCTGCATCTTTGGATAGCAGAATCTTACTGGTGGTTCCCGGTGTCCCATCCGAAATACTGATATACACAGTACTCTGACTCTGATGATGTGCTGACATTGCACGTACGTAATACAAACCAAAAGTTTCTTTGGCAATGATTCCTGTCCATGTCTGCCCGTCATCAAAACTGCGATACACCGCATTGACACAGACCACCACCACCACTTTTTGACCATGATTCGGCAACACCGCAATCGCATGAACGTCGGAATTAAAATCCCAAAGTAAACGATCATCTAGTCGCTGCCAAGTATCACCACCATCTTGTGAATGAAAGAGTCCGCCTTCTTCTAAACCAAACCAAATTTTATTGGCATCGGTTGGATCATAAGCAAAAGCCAGTAAACGTGGACGACTGACCCCTGCACAAAACTCTGGAATTTCAACAGGCGCAGCATCCCAAGTCTGACCACCATCTAGACTACGCCAAAGCACAGCGCGTGAGGGTGCTCCTGTTCCAGCAAAAATTCTTTGTCGATTTTGCGGATCAACTGCAACTTTCCACACAGTTTGGCCTTTAAACGGCGTATCCATTTGCTGCCATGTCCCACCACAATCATGGCTGACACATAAGCCAATATCTGTGCCTACATAGATGATGTTGGCTTGTTCAGGATCCTGTGATAAAGCGCGGGTAATCGCATCAAATTCTAGATCTTGCCCCACCCCCAAACGATGCCATAACCTGCCATCATCACCACTACGGATCACCGCTTGCCCAACGGTCGCCACTAATAATGTTCCATTTGACATAATGCCTGCTCCTTAGATAAAGATGCCACGGGTCAAACCACCATCAATACCAATCGACTCTCCTGTGATCGCACCCGCTTTCGGTGAAGCAAGGAAACCAATCAAGTAGCCCATTTCGATAGGTGCAAGTGTCCTGCGAATTGGCGTGCTGTCGATATAGCCCTGACGAACTTGCTCAGGTGTTTTGTTCTGTTTAACCCCTTCACGTTCATAAAGCTCTTGAATATGTGGTGTATCAACAACGCCAGGATGAATCAGATTTACAGTAATACCCGATGGACCAAGTTGGTCGGATAAGGTCTTTGTCAAATGGGCAATCGCGAGATTACGCATCCCTGACATGACCTTACTGCCACGACCTGTTAAGCCACCTATATTAATTACCCGACCAAAACCAGCCTTTTTCATATGCGGTGTAACGGCTTTGATACAACGAAAATAGCCAATAACCTTGGTGTCTAAATCACCCAATAACTCATGATCTTCTGCATGTTCAATATCATTACGTACCACACCAGACGGGGCTGCTGCGCCATTGACCAAAATATCAATTCGTCCAAAATGCTGCATGGCCTGATCAACCATAAACTGCACCGCTTTCATATCCGTGGTATCACAAAATAATGGCAAAACCTCATTACCTGTTTCAGTTGAAATCTCTTTGGCTGTTTCATTCAGATAACTCATACGACGCGCGCAGATCACGACTTTGCAGCCTTCTTGAGATAAAAGACGGGCAACATCTTTACCAATTCCCATCCCACCACCAGTAACGATTGCAACTCGATCTTTTAATTCTAAATCCATTTTTTAGTCCTTTTTTGAGTCAAAAATCCCCCATTCCCACTTTGAGTGGGAAAGTAACACCCTTTTTCAAGGGAGCTTAAGAGAGATCTTAATTAATACAAATTCACGCAAACATTTTTGGTTTCAGTATAAGCTTCAATCACATCATGGCTCATTTCACGTCCCCAACCTGATTGTTTATAACCACCAAATGGAGAAACTGGATCCACCACGTTATAGCAATTTACCCACACAGATCCTGCTTCTAACTTGGCTGCAATTTGATGTGCCTGAGATAAATCCTGTGTCCAAATTCCAGCAGCTAAGCCATAAATTGAATTATTGGCGCGCTCTATCAACTCATCCGTATCGGACCAACTCATCACCGTTAATACAGGACCAAATATTTCCTCTTTAGCAATACAGGCTTTTTCTTCTCGATCAAGGAAAATGGTTGGCTCGAGAAAATAGCCCTGATCAAAACCAGTTGGACGTTGACCGCCTGTTAGTAATTCAGCACCTTCCGCTAATGCTTGCTGAATATAACGATTGACTGTCGCATATTGGCGTTCAGACACCAGTGGCCCCATGGTTGAGCTTTCATCTAGGCCATTGGCAATTTTCATGCCCTGTGCCTGTTTGCATAAACCATCCAGCACTTCATCCAGCACTTTTTCATGCACATACAAACGGGAACCTGCGGTGCACACCTGTCCTTGGTTATAAAAAATGGCTTGTGCTGCACCAGGAATCGCTTTACTCAAATCCGCATCAGGTAAAAAAATATTGGGTGACTTACCGCCTAACTCTAAAGTGACACGCTTCATATTCGAGGTTGCCTGTTGGGCAATCGCTTTACCCACCGCTGTCGAGCCAGTAAATGCCACTTTATTCACTTGCATATGTGCACTGAGTGGTTCACCAACATCACGACCTGTACCTGTGACCAGATTGACCACCCCTGCTGGAAAGCCCGCTTCTTGAAAAAGCTGCATTAAGCGCACTGCAATCAATGGTGTTTGTTCAGCAGGTTTTAAAATTGCAGTACAGCCCACAGCCATTGCAGGCGCAAGTTTCCAAATACACATGGTCAGTGGGAAATTCCATGGCACAATAAAACCACAAACACCCACAGGATCACGTAAGGTATAGTTTAAAAATGTGCCTTGAGGTGCACCTGAAACTGGCACTTGTCGACCTTCAACCTTGGTCGCAAAACCCGCAAAATAACGTAAAATATGTGCTGCACCACCACACTCATGACGTGAATACAATAACGGCTTACCATTATCCAGTGTTAAAATCTGTGCCAACTCTTCAGTGTGTTTTTCCACTAAATCTGCCAATTGATACAACAATTTGGCACGTGTTGCGGGGATCTCATAACGCCACGTTTTAAACGCTTGATTGGCAGCATCGACTGCCAAATCAACATCCGCTGCACCGCCTTTTGCCACTTGAGCAATGACTTCTTGTGTCGCTGGATTTTCAACATCAAAGGTCTGTTTACTGACTGAGTCCGTCCATTGACCGCCAATAAATAATTGTTGTGGTTTCGCTAAAAAACGATGTACTTCTGGAAAAATCTCATTTATAGCCATGGGATACACCTCATAATTCCATTACGATTAGATGGGGTTGCATTGCTTGATTGGTTTGAGTCAATGCAGTTTGTAATTCTTGATTGGTTCGCGCCACAGTAGACGCTAAGCCATATGCTTTGGCCAAAGCTGTCCAATCTATTTTGGGTTGATTAAGTTCGGTTAAAGACAATGCCGTTTCACTAAATTCTTCTACACCAAAACGTCTTAATTCATTTTGCAAAATGGCATAACGATGATTGGCAGCAATGAGAATCGTGACAGGTAAATTTTCACGAGCAATGCTCCACAATGTTTGAATGGTGTATTGCGCACTACCATCAGATTGTAAACAGAACACCCGTGTGCCTCGTTCAGCCAGTGCAGCACCAAAACCAGCAGGAATGCCCTGTCCAATTGCGCCACCCGTATTGGTCATGACCCGATGTTTTACTGCATCATTCGAAGCAGTAAAAAATGGATAACCACAAGTCCCCCCCTCAATAGAGACAATACAGTCCTCAGTCAGACTCGCAGATAAAATTTTCGCAATAGATGCTGGGCTCAATGCCGCTTGTGCTGGTGGTAGTTCTATCGCTTTGCTTACGACAGGCACAAAGGCAGGTGCATTCAGTTCATCCGCCAGTGCATTAAGTGCCGCAGGTACATCCTCACCGACATCAGCCAGATAAAGCAAACGATCTGGTTCAGCTAAGCGTGATGGCAATCCTTCATAGCCAAAATAGCTAATTGGATCAATTACACCCGCACACACCACATAATCATAGTGTTCCAACACCTCAATCGCCTTTTCAGGAAAATATGGCAAGCGATCTAGATCTGGTAAGCCACCACCTCGATGACTAATCCGTGGGAATGTTTCAGCAAACATATGCACATGCGCCAATTGCGCCAAACGTCCTGCTGCTTTTAAACCCTCATCATTCACACCTGTGTCTCCCACGATAAATACCAGCGATTTACCTTGCTGATAATACCGAGCGACCTGTTCAACCTTACTGGCGATAAAGTGACGTTGTGGTGCGGTGACATGAAAATGCTTCCCGATATCCTGAATCTGTTGGGCTTGAAAATCCATTGGTAAGATCAGCGTAGCGATTTGTCCTTTTGCCTGCCAAGCGGCTTTCATCGCATCCTGTAAATCATCACCAATACTGTTGGCATTGCGGGTCATGCGTACCCAACCTGACACAGTTTTTGCCATGCTTTCAATATCACTGGCAAGTGGTGGATCATAGTTCACATGCCATGAAGCATGGTCACCAATAATATTCACTATAGGTGTATTAGCACGACGAGCATTGTGTAAATTCGCCATGCTATTGGCAAAGCCCGGTCCTAAATGGGTCAGGGTTAAAGCAGGCTTTGCAGCCACCCGACCATATCCATCAGCTGCACCAGAACAAACGCCCTCAAATAGAGAAAGTATAGGTTTGATTTTAGTTTCCGCTTGCATCACCGCAACCATCGGAATTTCTGTTGTTCCTGGGTTAGCAAAACAATATTCAAAGCCAAGTTGCGCAGCCGTTTTTACAAAATATTCCGCACCGATCATTTTCTTCACCAGAAAAATTAAATTATTCCCTTATTAAGAGATTTATAAAACATAAAATTTATTATTTCAATAGTTATTTTCATAATACGGTATTTTTTATAATTTTAATATTTCAATTGACCAGATCGCATAACTCGTGAAAGATATAAAAAGTAATTTGCCGTTTTAATCGAGAAAATATGAATAGCAGTCTGGCCAGAATACTGAATGTACTCAACCTCTTTGGTCCTGAACAATTAGAAATTGATGCTGAACTCATCGCACAAAAGTTTGATTTATCAAGAACTTCCTCTTATCGCTATATCAAAGAATTATGTGATGCTGGGCTGATTGTAAAGCGTGGGCCGGGCGGTTATGCCCTTGGCCCTCGTGTCATTGAGCTTGACTGGATGATGAGAAAATATGATCCAGTGTTAAGTACAGGCCGTCCATATCTAGAAAACTTAAGCCAAATTACTGGACTCACTGTTTTTGTCAGTGCTTTTTATGACAGTAAAATTATTAACACTTTTATTTTAAGCCCCAATAATGACATGCATTTTAGTTTTGGACGTGGACGACCTCTGCCACTGTTCAGAGGGGCACAAGCCAAAGTTTTAACTTCATATCGAAGCATAAAAAAAATTAAGCAACTGTATGAAGCCCAAATTTCAAAAGATCCACTGAATATTTATTCACTTGAAGATGTATTAAAAATTTCCAAGAACATTCGTAAAAATGGCTATTGTGCAACCAATAATGAATTAAATGTGGGCAATATCGGGATCGCAGCCCCGATTTTTTCAGATTTTGATTCTAAAGAAGTGACTCATAGTGTCTGTGTGGTGGGCTCTGATCAACAATTTAATTTATTACGCCAAGAAACCATTATTGAGATTTTATTGGAGACTGCAAAAAATCTAACTCAATCGATTGTCTCATCTCCAAAACCGAAGCATCACCCCATCGAAGTGGATGAAATCCAAATTCAACGAGAAGAAGTTGAGCATCTAGAGCAACGCTAAAGCCAAAAATAAGCATAAATTTAAATATACGGCGTTATCAGCATAAGCACATAGCGTCCGTATATTCGAATTTTAAATAAACCACCCATGTTTGAGACCTAGCGAGACTGAATCAATAAATCAGCACCTTTTTCAGCGATGGCAATCGTGGGTGCATTGGTATTGCCACTGGGTATAGCTGGAATAACTGAACAATCAATAACGCTTAGCTGGTCAATTCCATGTACTTTTAAATTTAGATCCACCACTGAATCTTGCGGATTTTGCCCCATCCGACAAGTTCCAACTGGATGATAAGTGGTTTTACAGTATTCTCGAACAAAAGCCTCCAGTGCCGTAGTATCATCCCGCTTTACGGTGTGATTGGGTGAAAAAATCTCATCAATTTCATTCAACAAAGCAGGCTGCTGGAGTAAATCCAGACCAAATTGAGTCGCTCGAATCAAACCTTGTACATCATCAGGATGTTCCAATAAATTAGCTTCTATCCTCACCTTATCTTCAGGATTTTTACTGCGAAGATATAACTGCCCCCGTGACTTTGGCCGTAAATGACACATTTTTAAGGTAATACCATGGGTGTAATTTTTACCTTGACCACTTGGATCATCAAATACATCTAAAACAGGTAAAAACATGGCTTGTACATCTGGACGCCCCTCATGGTTGGTATCCATGAATGCACCACCTTCCAATACACTTGAAGCAACCACACCTTCTCGAAATAACAACCATTGCAAGCCATGCTTGTAGCGGCTAATCCCCTTATCCTCAGCATATAAAGAAATCGGCCGTTTAATCGTGGCATTAATTGAGGTATGTAAATGATCATGATAGTTTTTGCCGACAGGAAGGTCTTTTTTCACCTCGATTCCAAGGTCTTCTAGATGCACTTTAGGTCCAATACCAGAGAGTAATAAAATTTTTGCTGAACCAATTGAACCCGAACTTAATATCACAGCTTTTTTCGCCTTAATGCTTGTACTTAGACCTTTTATACGACATTCAATACCTATCGCTTTTCCATGCTCAAGCAAAACTCGATCCACTTGGGTATTCAATTGCACAGTTAATTGTGAACTTTGGCGTACTGAAGTCAGATACGTTTTTGAGCTACTTCCTCGTTCACCATTTTTGATATTATGCTGGTAAAAACCCACCCCTTGTTGTGACTGAGCATTAAAATCTGTCACGTAAGGTAAACCGAGTTCCTGTCCAGCTTTAATAAAAGCACGTGTTAAAGGGTGTTTAAGTCGGGTGTCGCTGACCGCCAAATGCCCATGCCCACCATGGTATTCACCAGACAAACTTTCATTGTTTTCTGCCTTTTTAAAATAAGGCAAAATAGACTGAAAATCCCAGCCTGTACAACCATACTGATTTGCCCACTCATCATAGTCTTCAGCTTGCCCACGTAAATAAATCATACCGTTGACGGAACTACTTCCACCCAAGACTTTTCCTTGTGCACAGGACATTTCCCTGTGATTGGTTCTGGCATCAGGCTCAGTGGTATAATTCCAGGTACTATTAATAACAACGGGGATACCTGCCGGAATCTTATAATTAAAATTTTGATCGCTCCCGCCTGCTTCCACCAACAAAACACTCCCTTTGTTCTGTTCAATGAGACGTGTTGCAACCACACAGCCTGCCGACCCAGCACCACAAATAATATAATCAAATTCTTTTATTTGCATAGATTATGCCCTCATGCAGCTTGATGATTAATACATTGAATCTAAATTGAATACTGATGCAATATACTTTGTGACGTTAATTTCTTAGCAGAAATAAAAAAAGAGGTAGCTAAATTGATACAACGCTATCTCCTAGAAAAACAATACGATTGTTTAAAAGTTCTTGGTCACACTGACATACAAACGGTCATCATACATATTCATTTGACTGTCAATATTATTGCCAACCCACGCCAATTCAGTGGTTACACCTTTATAATCACCGCGTACTCCCACTTTATAATCAAAGTAGCTACTTTTCTTTCCATCTGGGACTGAACCTAGCTGAAATTCAGCAACACTATCCTGCTTGGTATAACCCGCCGAACCAAACAGTTGTACATTTTCAATAACAGGAAAGCTGTATTCACTACTAAAATAATATTCGTTGCCTGAACCAAAAACATAATTCGGTGAATAGTAAACTGCTGCACTGAAGTTATCTTGGGTAACAAATGTGCCCGTACGCTTGTACATCATCCCATATTCACCAAAATCAGCCGATTTTCCATTTGGGCTAAAATTTCCTCCGGGATAATTCACATCTGCATAAAAGAAATCCAGACTATTTTTATCGTTGATACGCCATGTATATCCCAATATTGCATCTGCTTCTATGCTGCCCTCATTTGGTGTTGTTGCACTTGCCCCCCATAGCATTAAATAAACCCCTGATTGATGTGCCAAAATCATCCCCCCTTGTACTGACGGTTTTTGATCCGATTTGGAAAAACCACGACTGCGATAATCTGAGGATAAAGTTAATGTGCCGTGTACAGAAAACTGATCCATAAATGTTTCTGGCTTGGATGTTGCTTTCTCTACTTGAACTGTCTCTGCTTGTAATGCCTGTGCACATCCTAGCGCCAGCATGGTAGCTAAAACGAAATGTTTCATATTGTTCTCCTTTCATCCTTGTTGTTCTACCTCATCACACATCACCCTGAACATCTGTGAGATGTGTCTTCCTAAGAGGCACGCTTTATAAAAAATAATTATTCCCTATTACGGGATTTTATATATTTGAATGATTAAAAAAACAACAACAATTTTAAATATTTTCATATTACGGTATTTTTTAAAATTTAAACCAATTAAATACAATAGCATATGCCATTAATCTAGGAATCTCACAAAAAACTTATTTTTAATTTTTATCAAAATAAAAGATTTTCACTTATTTACCTATTGTTTATTTTTCAAAAAAGTAATATATATCCCACATTAAGGGATTTGTTATTAAAATGGATTTTAAAAAATGAAGCAGAAAAAGACTGGGTTTTTCTCTGATGAGTGGTGTTTTTGGCACACCACAGGATTGCATGCATCGGTATTACCTGTAGGTGGATGGGTACAGCCCCCAGCAGGTGCAGCGCATGCGGAATCGCCAGAATCAAAACGCCGTTTTAAAAATTTATTGGATGTCTCGGGTTTAATCAAACAGCTGGAGAACCTTTCAGCCTCTCCTGCCACTGAAGAAGACTTAGGCCGTATACATCCTCAACATTATCTCAGTCGGTTTAAAAATCTCAGTGATCAAGGTGGTGGCCTACTGGATGAACATGCCCCGATTGGCCCAGGAAGTTATGATATTGCCAAGATTTCGGCAGGACTTGCCTGTGCAGCGGTCGAAAAAGTATTTCTAGGAGAATTAGACAATGCCTATGCATTGTCACGTCCACCTGGCCATCATTGCTTAGCAGATAAACCAATGGGCTTTTGTTTTCTTGCCAATATTCCAATTGCCATTGAACGCGCCAAAGCCAAATTTGGCTTAAACAAAGTTGCTGTGATTGATTGGGATGTGCACCACGGCAATGGTACACAGCAAATCTACTATCAACGAGATGATGTGCTCACCATATCTCTGCATCAGGAGCATTGTTTTCCACCAGGCTATCACGGCGCTGAGGATTTAGGTGAGCGCAAAGGTCTTGGCTATAACATCAATATCCCACTGTTGGCAGGTTGTGGGGATGAAGCTTATCTATATGCCTTTGAAAGCATCGTACTACCAGCTTTGGAAAAGTTTCAGCCTGACATGATCATTGTTGCTTGTGGTTATGATGCCAATGCTTTCGATCCATTGGCACGGCTTTTATTACATAGTGAAAGCTTCCGTCAATTGGCGCAGCTGACCAAACAGGCAGCAGAGAAATTATGTCAAGGCAAATTAGTCATGGTCCATGAGGGAGGTTATGCCGAATCCTATGTTCCATTCTGTGGTTTAGCTGTCGTTGAAGTACTCAGCAATACAAGAACCAGCGTACAAGACCCATGTATAGAACTACTTAAGTTACAACAACCCAGTGATCAGTTTAATCAGTTCCAGAAACAATTGATTGATCAACTCGCTGAAAAAATAAATACAAACCCATAACTCAACGATTCATTGCAAGGAAGCAAATGGCTTCAAGGAGAATGTTATGTTAGATCGGATGTGTTACGTCTGGGTGGTTTTAGATAATCCGCCCCACCATGAAACTGAACAGCTCTATTTTTTACCCATTTTTTATTTCACTCAATTCAAAATTGAAAAGCGCAGTAAAAAATTAAAAACTTGGGAGAATAATGATGAATACTCAAGCTTTTTTTGATTCTAAGGGACATATTTTTGCACTGTGTTTGTTTGCCGCCATTGGTCCTTTGGTGATGATGACCACTCCAGTGCTGGCATACCAACTTGCCACTGAATGGCAATTTTCTCCATCTCAGGTTGGCACTTTTTTCTTTTATGAACAGATCTTTATGGGTATTGCTGCTTTGCCTGCAATTTATTGGGCAAAGCGTTATTCACCGCAACAGGTCATGAAAGTCTTTATTGGCTTGTTTATTTTGGGAAATTTTCTGTCTTTATTTGCCAATAATCTAACCATGTTGGTACTGACACGTTCATCAGCTGCTTTTGCAGCTGGCAGTATTATGATTGTCACGATGGCTTCATGTAGCATGACCTCCAAACCTGCTCGAACCTTTGCCTTGTGGCTGCTTGGGCAAACTATTTTTGGCGCCTTAGCCATCTTGATCTTGCCAAATTTGTTTGCACAGTTTGGCTTAAAAGCATTCTTCGTTCTTTTAATTGTGCTGATGTTGGTTGCAGCACCTTTCTATAAAAAGCTGAGCAATGCTATACCACAAGACCCACAACCGACCGAACAACATGCCAGCAATTCATCAAAGTATTCCATCATTTGGAGCATCATTGGAGTTGCCTCAGTTCTATCTTTCTTTATGTCCATCAGCAGTATCTGGACATTCCTCACCAGTATTGGCCTAAACTCAAAAATTCCAGAAGCATCCATTAATGGTTATTTATCCTTTGCCACTTTATTTGGCATTTTAGGCTGCTTTATTGCAACATTTATTGGGCATAAGGTCAGCCGTATGGTGATCGTGATCAGTGGTTTTGTCTTGTTCTTTATTTCACTCTCTTTAATGTTTGGCACGATTACGGCGCCAACATTTATGACCGCCATTGTTGTGTTTAAATTTGCCTGGATGTTTACTTTCCCATTTATCTTGGGCAGTTTAGCCATCATGGATCATACGGGCAGTATTATGAAATACGTCAGTTTAATGATTGCGATTGGTATGGGGGTTGGACCTGGCGTATCGGGTCAAATTATCGAACATACAGCAAGCTTTAATACACTGGTGAGCTATGCCATGTCGATGTTCCTGATCTCTTTAATCTTGGTTACTTTATTAAATCGTAAATTTGATCAACAGCCAAATAAACAGAAAAACTCGACAGAACATTAATCTCATACATTGCAGTTAGCCAGTCGAGTGATTGGCTTTGCTGTTTTTATTGATCTAAATAGATTTCTAAATACGACTTATTCTTTTGAATTGTTGATGCTTTATTTTAAAGTTCAGTAATGCACACCAATCAAACCCTATATTTATTTACACTGTGCCAATGTTTGCGATGGTGTTTCACCAAACAATTTTTTATAGTCTGTGGCAAATTGTGATAAATGCCAAAAACCCCATTCACTAGCCACGTCACTGACCAAAGCAGATGTAGCATTTTGAATAAAGCTGCGTCTTACCCCATTGAGTCGCAAGTGTTTTAAAAATTGCGCAGGACTTTGTCCTGTAATCAATTCAAAACAGTTTTGCAAGGTACGGCGCGAGGTATTGGTGAGCTGACACAACTCATCCATGGTCAAGGGATTATCTTGATAAGATTGCATTGCATCAAGTGCGCGTTGTACCACAATTTTTGCCTTCCGTGCGGATAGACGAATCTCATTTTTTTGCTGCTGCAAGGCTTGAACATACCGAAAACCCAGATCTAGAATCTCGGACTTTGCCTGTTGCATACTGGCTAAATTTACTCCACAAGCATGTTTAGATAAGTTATTTAATAAAGCAGTCAGTTTAGAATAAATTTCTTGTGCCAAGGGCTGATGTGTCAACATACTCGCCCCTTGCGGAATATCTCCCAGCTCTTCTAATAAAGACATGGGTAGACTTAAGGATACAAAGGAAGACTGTTGCGGTGTTCGCATCATAATTTCACCGCCTTGACATAATGAAATAATTTCTGCGCCTTGTAATGCCTGCCCCATCCACAATGCTGGATCAGATAAATTAGAAAAAACACCTAAACACAATGAGTCCGCTTTGCCTTCTCCACTTTGGAAAATTGAGGGACTAATTTTTTCTTCATAGATTTGAATATCATCCAGCCAAAGTTCATTCAAATGACTTTCAAAATGACCTGACGAAAGTTGATCATAGGATAAAGACCAGTCCTTTAAAATCTGGGTATGCTGTAAAGACTCTCTTATTTGAAAGCCATGCAACAAACCTGTATTTACATCTGGTTCAACGACTAACATCCATGCCTCGCTTTTACCTAAAAATGCAAAAAATTTTCTATTAAATTTCAATTTGTTAAATTTCAATCAAAAATGAAATCTAACTTTTATTGTAAGGTGAATCCATGAATTGGCAAGCCTTTAAATGTAACGTTTTCAATACTATATTTACTGGCTATTCAACAGATAAAACAGGATCAAAGTGCTGCATACCACAGACACTTGATCCTGTTTTTAAACCGATAAATTTGCAGTGTTATACATCAACTTGTTCAAATGCAGTCTGTAATGCATTGACCAATAGCTCACACCCAGCTTGATCAATCACCAACGGTGGAGCAAGCACGATTTTTGGCCCAACAGGTCGAACCACTGCGCCCGCATTACGGCAGGCTTCTGTAATACGCCAAGCCAAGTTATTATCAGGTGCAATAGATTCACGAGTATTCTTATCTGAAACCAGATCAATTGCCAGCATCAAGCCTTTGCCACGAACATTACCAACGGATGGGAATTTTTCTTCAAAACTTTTTAATTGATTCAGTAAAACATCCCCCATTTTGGCAGCATTGGCAGGCAAGTCTTCTTTTTCAACAATATCAAGCACTGCCAGACCTGCTGCACACCCCAAAGGATGTCCACCATAGGTATAGCCCTGCATCAAAATCCCCCGATGATCTTTGTTGTGTAAAAAGGCCTGTTCAATTCGATGATTGATCAAAGTTGCTGAAAGCGGGACATAGCCTGCGGTTAACGCCTTGGCAAATACCATAATGTCAGGTTTTACTCCCCAGCCTCGCGAACCAAACATATTGCCACTACGACCAAAGCCAGTAACCACTTCATCTGCAATCAGTAAAATTCCATATTTATCACAAATCTGACGTACCAAAGGCCAGAAATTCGTTGGAGGTACAATTACCCCACCCGCACCTTGCACAGGTTCCGCAATAAATGCGGCCACACTGTCTGAACCATAATATAAAATGTCTCGTTCCAGCTGTTCAGCAACCAACTGCCCTAATTGCTCAGGATCATCACAGTTCCAAGGATTGCGATACAACCACGGTGATTCAATCTGTGAACAACCGTCCAAAACAGGGCCATAGTTCATCCGATAAATAGACAAACCTCCGACAGATGTCCCACCGAAATGCACACCATGATAAGCATTTTTCAATGAGATAAAACGGGTACGCTGCGGTTGTCCCTGTAAAATCCAATATTGACGGGCTATTTTTAAAGCGGTTTCAACGCCATCTGAACCTCCCGTGCCATAGAGCACCCGAGCCATATCTTCCTGAGTTGTCATTTCAATCAGTTTATTGGACAAGGCTTCTGCTTTAGGGTGGCTCACGCCATCAAATAACTGGTAGTACGCCAGTTCGTCCATTTGTTGAGTAATGGCCTGTTTGACTTCAGCTCGATTATGTCCAACATTGACACACCATAAACCAGCAAAACCATCTAGCATTTTACGGCCCTGATCATCCCAGACAAAAAGTCCATCTCCTTTAACGATTCGTAATGGCGCCTTGTTTTCCCAATTATTGGGATGGGTCATTGGATGCCAAAATTGGTAATCTTTTGTTTGAACCATTGGACTATTCATACAGAAACTCCTTGCCTATTCGGACATTAAGAATGGGTAACAATATTTGCGACATCTTCATATTTTTGCGGATTAATATGTTTCAAGACACGAGCTGTGATCATGCCAATGAGCATACAAGCCAGCAGTAACCATGGTAAAAACAGTACAACTGGAGAAGATGAACCACTCAACATTTCCAGATTTCTAATCACCACATACAGTATGACCAACATGCCCAACGCGGAAATAATGGGTGCGATCAGACGACTCCACAGCGAAACAGGGAGTTGTTTATGTTGGCGGAAATATTTAATCACTGCGAATGAAACACCGATCTGTAATACCAAAATCGCCATACTTCCCAGAACAGATGCCCATGCAAAAATATTGATCATTGGATCTAGTTTAAACAGCCCAAAAATGACCAAAGCAGCGATCATAAAAATACCTTGTGCAATACTGGCCATATAAGGTGTTTTATAAACAGCATGCGTTTTGGCCAATTGGGACCACAACAAACCATCACGACTAATGGTAAATAGGTAACGGGATAATGAATTATGAAAAGCTTGCGTTGCGGCAAATAAACTGGTGATCAATAAAATTGAAATAACTTCAACCGCCCAACCACCGAGCAACTGCTCAGCCACGTTGTAAACATAGACACCTGGATCTTTGGCTGCTTCTGCGGCAATTTGACTGGCACCGGTATACTGAACAAATACCCATGACGTGAGTGCATAAAATACAGTGATTAGAATCACAGCAGTAAAGGTTGCTTTAGCCACAACTTTTTTAGGTTCTTTACATTCTTCGGCATAAATTGCGGTTGCTTCAAAACCAATAAACGAACAAATCGCAAACACCATAGCAATACCAAAATTGCCATTTAAAACAGTGCTGGGTTGAAAAGCGCTAAATTCCCATGTTCTTGGTTGGGTCATAAAGACGGCATCCATCAACAAGACGATGGCGATCTCAAGCAACATCAGTATGCCGAGGACTTTTCCACCAATTTCAACTTTCGCGATACCCAAGCCAATGACCGCCATTTGCATAAATGCTGCATATGCCCACCACGGTAAACTGCTACCAAAATGTCTAGTGACAAATAGTTCGGTAAAGAAACCAAACATCGCACTGCAAGAAAGTTGCATCGCTGCATAGGCAAGTAAAGCGACATTGAAACCTGCTAAACCACAGGTAAGCCCTAAGCCTTGGACAATATAAGAATAAAATGCGCCTGCATTGACCACATGACGACTCATTGCAACCAAGCCAAAACTAAAAATAAGCAGTAAAGTGCCTGCAACGATAAATGTACCCGCGACACCTGCTCCATTACCTGCCATAAAGGCCACAGGTAGCGCCCCAACCACACCAGTTAAGGGGGATGCTGCAGCCACCACAAAAAATACAACGTACCACAGCCCTAAACTTCCTTTTTGTAATTTATATTCTTTTGACATGCTGATCTCCTTCCTTGATCATGTCTTGAGTCTATAAAGGAAGAACTTAAAGGTGTTATCAAAATATGGCAATTTTAGCGCTTAAATTATGATGGGGCTGCTCGGAATGCGTCAGCCCTATTTTTTGAAATAACCGTAGATAAGAGAGCTTGTTTCATAAATCAAAAAAAGATGATTTAAAACTTGTTTTGATTATTTTGTTTGAGATGGCTGTTTTTCATCTTCTTATGTACAGTAACTTGGTAAAATCGACATGGTTTTGAAATCTATATACTCACCACAGATCTCTCGACCATTTTCAACTTGTCTACGATCTAGTTGTTTCTTTTGTTTTTCAGTCATCGTATCGAAATAATGATAAAATGACGCTACAGAATAACCAGCGCAATCCGCAGAGCCATTTTTTATCATTTTAAAACTCATTTAAACTCAGGCATATTGTTTAAATATGCCAACGCTTGCTCTGTTGAGCCTTCATTGAGTGGGCTATGCTTGGGATTAAAATAACGTATACAGGCACGTATCATATAACCAGCTCTAGGGACTCGGTCTTGTCGAGCTGCTCGAAAATAATCCTTAAAACGAAAACGATGCGGTAATTGCGGGTCTTGTTGGACCAAGTTTTCGACAGCAATATAAGCCAATACAATAAATAATGGAAAGGTAAAAACAGCCGCACCTGTTCGCAACAAAATATTATTGCTCAAGTGCCTAAACATGGCATCTGCCACTTCACGATGTTCAACCTCTTCAGCGCCATGCCATTGTAATAAACGTAACATTTGTACATTTACAGGTGCAGTTTGTAAGCCCTCAGCATTTAAAACCCAATGACCCAATACACCTGTGAGATGCTCTGCTGCTGCAACCATAGCCAATCGTGTCGTCAACCAAGTTGATTTTAAGCGTGGATGTTTTAACTCATAACCGAATGGTTTAGGACCAATCATGTCATTAAATATCCAGTTCATCATTTCGGTATAACGACTTAAATCAATTCCTAAAGCTTCTATATGTCGCGTACCTAAGGTATGTCCATAGCTGTGAGCACCCTCTTGTTTAATAAAGGCCATGGCTACAGCTTTTAATTGCTCATCTTGAACAAACGGTAATGCGTCTCTAAAAGTCTGACAAAACCAACGTTCTGGTGCTGGTGTAATTGGGTTAATTAAATTCAGCATTTGCGTCGCCATCGGATCATCATAAATCCAATGACTGGGAGTTTCAGCAAAATCAAATACTGGACGTCTTGGAACAATCGTATGGGTTTCTTTGATTAAACCACTCATGATAAAACTCCTTGTATCGCAAATCGTTTAACGATTAGTCCTGTGTCAAAATGTTAAAACCCATACGAGGGCCAAAGGCGATCAATGTACGGAATAATCCCTTAATTGCCTTGGGTTGCTGACCGCTGCTAATCCGACGAAATTGGGCAGCATGCCAAGCCAGTTGTAGATAGGCGTCGACAGGTTTGTATCCAACAGCAGGAATGTTTGCAGGATCAAGTAGTGATTTTCCAGCTAAAAGTTGTTTGGCTAAATCTGGTTGCAAAGCAAAAGGACGAGCCAAACCAATTAAATCAACAGTACCATCAGCAACAATCCGGTTCATCAAATCGACATCACGCAGTCCGCCTGTCAGCATTAATGGCAGTTTGCTCTGCTCACAAAGTGCAGTCGCATAATCAAGGAAATAGCCATCACGCTGAGCCTGTCGATCAGGTGCATATCCCAACTGTGCAGGAGATTCATAATTGCCCCCTGAAACCTCTAATAAATCGATACCCTCAGCTTCTAGAGCTAAGGCAATTTGAAGAGATTCTTGCTGACTTAATCCGCCCTTTTGAAAGTCAGCAGAATTTAGTTTGACACTTAGGATCTTATTTTTGCCGATGGCCTGACGCACTGCACGCACCGTTTCAATCAAAATCCGTTGTCGATTTTCAGGATTCCCACCCCATTGATCTGTACGTGTATTTGCCAATGGAGATAAAAATTGTGATAACAAATAACCATGTGCAGCATGAACCTGTACACCATCGAATCCAGCTTTCACAGCCAATGCAGCCGTGGTCGCAAAACGTTTAATTTGTTCCAAAATCTCTGCCTCAGTCATCGCACGAGGCATACGAATAATATTCATTGCAGGCAGATCTAGCCCAACTGCGGATGGCGCGATTGGCTTTTTTAATAATGGAAGTACAGCAACACGACCAGGATGGTTAATTTGCATAATAATCTTGCTGCCATTTGCTTGTGCAGCTTGGGCCCATAACTTATTTGCCTGTAAGAATTGTTCATCTTGCAAAACAACATTGCGTGGCTCAACAAATGCACGAGAATCAATCATGACATTGCCTGTGATTAATAACCCAGTTCCTCCTCTTGCCCATACAGCATAGAGTTGTTGTAAGTCTATGGTTGGTGAACCATGTCGATCCGCCAATTGCTCACTCATGGCCGATTTTGCAATACGGTTTGGTATCGTTATACCGCAGGCCAAGGTTAATGGTTGCTTTAACGGAGATTTTGCGAGTATACGTTGTGCCATTGGATGAATTCCTAAAATAATTGGGTGAATGAGTACGCTGTAAATTTCAATTTCTTGTTTATTTCAGTTACTACTCATTGAAATATTGATTTTTTAATAGGCGCATCATGTTTCTATTGTCATGCTGCCAAGGATGAAAATCGGTTGAGAAGAAGTCGAGATAAGCTTTGCTGATATTCCTCACTAAGCCTTTGCGACCAAACAAATAACCTAGCCCCTGATATAGCCCTTTTAAATCTCGTTGCATTCCTGAATGACGCAAAAGCTCTATCGTTCCACGCCCTGTGACCAAAACAAAAGAGAGTGTAGTTTCAAGCATGACTAGGCGTAGAAAATAAGGCCGATTCACTAAGGATTGATAAACATCAAATGCCACCGCCTTATGTTCAGTTTCTTCAATCGCATGCCATACCCATATTTTTCTTAAATGTACATTGAATAATGCGAGATCTTCGGGGGCGGTACTGATGAAATAATCAGATAAAATCGCAGTCAGGTGTTCCATACAAACTGTGCATGCCAATTGATGTGCTGGAGAAAACTGCGTCTGCATCAAACGATTCATCTTTTTAAATCGTTTATAAATTCGATCGACTGGATAGCCCTTTTTCAGCATGACCCCATTCAATACATCATGCTCTTTACCATGGTGTGCTTCCTGCCCAATAAAAGCGCGAACTTGCTGAAGCAGAATCGGATCTTCAATCTTATTCTGATAATGACGCACACTATGAATAAACTGCCGCTCTCCATCAGGAAAAGCACTAGATAATGCAGTCAATAACAGGGTAAGTAATGGATTATTGCTAAACCAAAATTCAGGAATTTCATCTGGAAAAGTAAAATCCATGCTTCTGACTGGAATATCTATCGATGCAGAAACGTGTCTATATTGAATGGCTTTGCTTGAGGAAGGGCTAGCAAACATATTCATCGCCATGCTCCCTATTTATAAAATACGTGGATTAAACTGACGCATTAAGAACAAAGGAGTCCGTAAACGCGGAATCTGAATTGGAGGAATAAAACCACCAGATAAATCCACGCGATGCAATCGTGCATCAACCACTTTACCGAGTCCCATGTCATGTAAAGGATCATTTACCGTACCTGTAAAACGTAAGTTCATCTCCACACGGCGAACTTCGACAGGATGTTCTTTAGGGGTAAATCGAACTTCCCGTGGTAAGCCCAAACCTAATCCTCCTGTGATATTACGATGTGGTAAACCTAGAATTGGCGGTGCATCATGAATGACCTCTCCAAGTTTGGCGTCCATTTCAACTAACATAGTGCCACGACGTGATGCTTTGCTAAGAATACGAGTACCATCATTATCCCAACTGATCTCTCCCATTTTTTTGGGATAACCCAGCAATTCACGCCCAATGATCATGGCCCGATCATCATCCAGAATCATCCATGGACAAAAAATACCTGTTTTATTACCCACCTGTATATGTACAAACAAACCCGCCTCATGATATGCCCCTGTATAGACATTTTCAGGGAAATAAGCACAGAACAAATCGGCTCTGGCAGGTTTTACCAGTTTCATTCCAGCAGGTAACCAGCGTGCCATTGCTTTTTCATTGACCTCTACCACAGCCGTTAAATATTGAGCATTGTGGTAAAGCTTATTGCCAAGGTTTGCTAAACCAATGGGGATGCGTAAATCATTGATCAGCTGTCTCATGCATTTAATCTCGAAAATACTTGTTTTAATATGGGTAATAAAATAACGCGTGGGGTATAGCGTCCACCCAGTGTTTGAGCCTGTGCAATAAAACCTGGGATCACAATACGGCGGTTACAATTCATTCCTTGTATCGCCTCTTTGGCTACCCGTTCTGCGGTTACCCAAACAAAACTTCCACCTACACCATCAATTTTTGTAATCCCCGCCACTTCATTAAAACCAGTGATCGTCGGCCCAGGTGCTAATAAGGTACATGTCACACCAGTACCACTCAGCTCACTATGTAGAGATTCAGCAAAGGAGTTCGCGAAAGCTTTACTTGCAGCATAGGTTGCATTGGCTGGTGTTGGTTGATGGCCTGATGTCGAACCCACAATCAAAATTGCACCCGTTTTACGTTGCATCATTTTAGGCAATACAGCTAAAGTTAGATCCTGTACCGCAACAGCATTAACTTCCGTCTCTTCCCGCTCTCGGTCAGCATCCAACTCATGTAATCGGCCAAAAGTGGCAAAACCAGCGTTATTGCATAAAATAGCCACATCCATCTTTTCCAATTCCAGACGGAACTGGGTTCTTGCCTCACGGTTCGCGAGGTCACATGGGCGTAAACTCACGTCTACCTGATATTTCTGACGTAAATGGGTAGCGAGAAGCTCAAGCTTATCTACACGTCGTGCAACCAAAATAAGCGGATAACCACGTTCAGCAAACTGTTTAGCAAGTTCTTCACCAATACCTGAAGATGCGCCAGTAATCACCACTGGTGAATTTTTAAGGGGACGAGGTAAGCTCATCGCAAATACTCAGATCAATAGAATAATCTTAGTATCACGTAGCTAAAACTTGAGCGTGAGATGGAGTTAAGACATAATGCTAATCATTTTCGGCCAACACATAGAACAAAAATGAAAGATCCGTATGGGTTATCAAAAGCCAGTATTCCAATTTCTTATGTTCATTTATTATTAGAAATCATGGTCGAAAAGGGCTTTTCCGCTCCTGATATTTTGCAAAAGAGTAAAATTCCTTTAACACTGCTTAACCAACTAGATGCACGTATTACGCCTTTACAATGGTCGAAATTAGCCTGGATAAGTTTAACCTTGGCTCAGGACTTTGGACTTGGATATGAGTATGGCTTAAAACTGCGTTTAACCGCTCACGGCCCAATGGGATATGCGTTAATGAGTAGCCCCTCTTTGCGTCATGCAATTGAGCTTGCAGTGCAATTTTTTAATATGCGCTTAAAAGATTATCGAATTGATTTTTATGAGGAAGAAAATTTATCTGTCATTGATATTCAAGAAACTCACCCTGTGATCAGTAACGATAAAGAGCAAACTGAAATTTTAAGACGGTTTTTTTATGAATGTTTAATGATCGGAATTATTCAGACAGGTAGATCATTAATAGAAAAAGATTTTTCTCAAGTTGAGTTAAGAGTCGACTGGCCAGAGCCCCGCTACCATCAAAAATTTCAACAGCAACTTCCCTTGATTCATTTTAATCAAAATAAAAATCAAATCCGATACATCTCATCACGGCTTGACCTCTCCCCACAAATGGCAGATCCGACGGCGTTTCAACAGGCATTGGCACAATGTGAAGCAGAACAAATCCGTTTTTCTGAACAAATTCAAGATATTTGCTTACGTGTAAAAACAGAATTGGTGCTTATTCCTCAAAAAGGCTACCCTTCTTTAGATGACGTTGCCGAACGTTTACATATGTCGAGTCGTACATTGAGAAGACATCTCAACGAAATAAATTCGTCTTACCTGCTTCTGTTAGACGAAGTCAAATATAAAGAGGCTGAAAAACTTTTACTGAACAGCAATATGGAAATCCAAGATATCGCCAATTATCTTGGATATATTCAACCCGCTAATTTTGCTCGCGCATTTAGAAAATGGAGTGGCGTAACGCCGATTCAATTTCGTAAGCAAGCGATACAATAAAAGCGGCGAGCATTAAAGCAAAAATAAACAATTCATTTTAGATAGATCAATTAAAAATCTCTGCCACGTTTTTACTCTCTTATATTTGCTATTTTCAATTATTTCTCACTGACAACGCTGTTATTTACTCAGACTCAAACTTGCTTTCGAGCTTATGGTAAAGCCATTTCTCTAACTGATCTTGGCGCAATACTGTTGACAATTTCGCCAATAAAAATTAAATTGAATTCAATTCAGTTTTTTTAAGAATAAAATCATGACCGAAAAAAAGATGGTGACTTACCAACGCTTGATCACTGCAGCAGAACAGGAATTGATTGCTAACAATGGACATATGGAGATCAGTGCCATAGCCAAAAGAGCGAATACATCAGCTGGGCTCACCTATCATCACTTTGGCTCAAAAACAGGTCTGATTGCCGCTGTTGTGGATCAATTCTATGAACCATTGAGAGCGCTTGCTTTGGGTGACAGCATTCCAACAAATATTGAATGGAGAGAACGCGAAAAAACCCGTACCAAAGCAATTATTGACTATTTCTATAATCATCCTCTGGCACCTTTGATTGCTGGGCGACTTGCCCGTGAACCTGAAGTGCTTGATATCGAACGTGCACACATGGAGGCATTATTAGAAGCGGGTGCACGTAACATTGCTCAAGGGCAAAAGTTGGGAATAATCAGTCCAGATCTTAATCCGCATACAACAGTAGCAATGCTGATGGGAGGTCTGCGTCTGGCGATTGATCAAGCCATCCTTGCCAAAGAAAGGCCCTCGAATGTGGAACTATTCGAACAACTCTGGAATCTGACAAGCAATACCCTACAACTCAGCCCACTGTCATCTGGAGAAACAAGTAAAAAAACCAAGGCAGGAAACAATATGAACTAAGCGTTTCGTTCTGCCCAGCACGTTAAATCTAGGAGCTTTCAATGTCTAAATTAGATATTCGTCAATATAATAAAAAAGATCACGCAAAGACCCATCGACAATTACAACCAGGGCCTGAGCGAAATACGCCAGAAATCGAACGAGATTTCCAAACCTTAATGCGTGATGGTTATGTCATCATCAACAACCTGATCAGCAAAGAAACCTGCAAGCAGATTAAGCAAGAAGGCCTTGCTCTTCTCGACCAAACTGGACGCAACCCGTTTGAAGGTCAGCAAACCCAGCGTGTCTATAATGTTCTCTCAAAAACGCGAATCACTGATCAACTTGCCGTACATCCTCACATTCTTGGTCTTATGGATCGTCTGTTTCAACCCAACTTCCTGCTCTCTCAGAGTCAAATCATCAATATACTTTCAGGTGAAATCGCTCAAAGTCTGCATTATGATGATGCTTTTTATCGCCTCCCCCGCCCTCGTCAGCCACTTGGTGCTGCAACCGTCTGGGCAATTGATGATTTTACCGAAGACAATGGTGCAACAGTAATTATTCCTGGCAGCCATCACTGGGGAGATGATCGATTTGCACAAAGATCAGAAGCGATACCCGCAGTGATGCCTGCAGGTTCGGTGATCTTTTTTCTCGGTACGACTTGGCATGGTGGCGGTCAAAATCATTCGAAATCCTCACGCTTTGCGATTACTCATCAGTATTGTGAAGCTTATGTCCGACAACAAGAAAACTATTTGCTTGAACTTTCCAAAGATACGGTAAGGTCGATTTCACCTGAACTTCAAGCCTTGGTTGGTTACTCAATTTACCCACCATTTATGGGTATGGTTGAGGGCATGCATCCACTGCGTACATTAGAACAATCTGAATAAGCTTGTTTTATAAGTCTTTTTTAGAAGTATAGATACCCCTCATCCTAGCCTTCTCCCAAAGTGAGAAGGCTCTTTCAATAACAATATGATTCACTCAACATGACCATATTTTAATAGATGGAAGCGTTCTAATATTCCAGTGTTCAATATCTTTTAAAATTGCCTCAACAACATCGTTTTCAAACTAGGTTATCTATAGCCAATCTATTACAATGGCTTCTTTTATTCAGCACAGCATATTTTGAATCGCTCATCTTCCCAATTAAAACGTGGGCTTAAAAATCGTCATATCCAATTGATCGCTATGGGTGGCGCTGTGGGTACAGGATTATTTTTAGGTTCTGCACAAGTCATCCAATCTGCTGGTCCTTCGATTATTTTAGGCTATGCCATTGTCGGTTTGATTGCCTTTTTAATCATGCGCCAAATGGGTGAAATGATTGTAGAAGAACCTGTTGCAGGTTCATTCAGTTATTTTTCACAAAAATATTGGGGAAAATTTCCTGGCTTTTTATCTGGCTGGAATTACTGGGTAATGTATATTTTAGTCGCCATGACTGAACTTACAGCGGTGGCTAAATATGTGCATTATTGGTGGCCGCATATTCCCGCTTGGGTCTCCGCTTTATTTTTCTTTGTCATCGTGACTGGTTTTAATCTAGGCAATGTTAAATTTTATGGTGAATCAGAATTTTGGTTAGCCATTATCAAAGTTGTTTCTGTGATTTCGATGATTGTGTTTGGTTTATATCTTTTGCTCACAGCAGGTGCGGATTCAACTGCAACTGTGGCAAACCTCTGGCAACATGGCGGATTTTTCCCACATGGTTTTTCAGGGCTATTTTATATGCTGGCCTTTTTAATGTTTGCATTTGGCGGCATTGAATTGATTGGGATGACGGCTGCCGAAGCAGAAAACCCTGAAAAAAGCATACCACAAGCAGTCAATCGCGTGATTTTCCGTATTTTGGTTTTTTATGTGGCTTCTCTTGCCATCATCATGTCCTTAATTCCATGGAATCAACTTGATCTTGGCGGTTTAGATAAAAGTCCCTTTGTAATGATTTTCAGCCAACTGGGCTTAGGTTGGGCAGCACATTTACTCAATTTTATTATTCTAACTGCCGCGCTTTCGGTATATAACAGTGGTATGTATGCCAATAGTCGTATGCTGTATGGGCTTGCAGTACAAGGCAATGCACCGAAGATGTTTGCAAAAGTCAGCAAACAAGGTGTACCAATCACTGCGGTGATCTTCTCTTCTATACTGATTTTTGGTTGCGTGTTACTGAATTATTTTGTGCCTGAAGAAGCTCTAAGTCATCTGATGTATTTGGCCGTTGCTGCTTTGGTTTTAAACTGGGCACTTATTAGTTTTACCCATTTAAAATTTAAACGTGCTAAAAAGCTGGAAGGGACAAGGGTAAAATTCCCCTCATTGTTTTCACCTGTAAGTAATTATATTGTTTTAGTTTTTATCAGTATGATCCTATATATCATGTGGGTGCAAAACTTTAAAGAATCGGTCATTTTGATTCCAATCTGGATTATTGTGATGTTTGGATTATTTAAAATTTTGAGTTGGAATAAATCACGTTAGTATTTTAAAGGCTTATTTAGGATCTGTTGACATTTCATATCTATAACATTCAAATGTTAATATCCATAAGCTCAAGTGGGTATGAATGAAGCAGGGTCTTTTGGAAAATTTTATGACACAAGATACAAAACGAAATAAAGGTTCATCGATCACACGAGTACTTGAGATTTTAGAAGCCATTGGTGAAGCAAAACATCCCCCTTCCCCACTTGATCTCTCTTTAGCCCTTGATATTCCAAAGCCCAGTATTCATCGACTCATCCAACTATTAGAAAAAGAAGGTTATGTCAAAGTAGATTTACATGGTGGCTTGTTGGTGGGTGGAAGAGTCAAACAACTATTATTTAATGTTTGGGAAAATGAAAAATTTAGAATTGAACGGTTTTCTATTTTAGAAAAACTGTCAAATAAGATTGGCGAAACCTGTGGTATAGCAATCCTACAAGATAATCATATGCTGTATGTGGATCGTATACAGACGAACTGGCCATTACAGGTATATTTACCCGTCGGTTCAACAGTGCCTGTCTGGTGTACATCAAGTGGCAAACTTTTTTTAAGCCATTTATCCGCAGAAAAAAGGAAAAATATTCTAAAAAATATTCCAATCACCCAGTACACCAAAAACACCATTACAGATCTTAATTTGCTGGAATCTGAAATTCAGCGTATTGGCGTGACAAATTTAGGCACCGATAATGAAGAGTTTATCGCAGGGATGGTGGCCTGTTCAGTACCCATATTCCATCCCAATGGTGAAATCATTGCTTGCTTATATACCCATGCGCCAAGTATTCGAAAATCCTTAGATGACTTAATCAGCTATCAAGATGCATTAAGAGATGCAGCCAATGATTTAAACATCTATATAAAAAATTCAATCGATTAAATAATAAAAGCTAGCGACTTAGAAGACCCAAGTCTCTAGCTTTAAAAACTCAAGCCTTAAAATGATCCAAAATAAGTACCCAGCGTAATCACTCCGATCAGCGCAAGTAGTGGAAAAATAACTGCGACCACAAACATGTCGTAATAAGACTGTTTATGCGTGAGACCACAAAGTGCAATAATTGTAATCACTGCACCGTTATGTGGAAGAGAATCTAAAGATCCAGAAGCCATAGAAGCAACTCTGTGCATTAATTCAGGTGAAATGCCAAAATCTTGTGCTAGGTTCATATAGGTTTCACCCATCGTATTTAATGCGATACTCAAACCTCCAGACGCAGAACCTGTAATCCCAGCCAGTACATTGACCAAAATTGCTTCGGAAACCAGCGGATTACTTGGCGCTAAACCAACTAAAAAATCTTTTAAAATGACAAAACCCGCTAAAGATGCAATAACTGACCCATATCCGACTTCTGAGGCGGTATTAAAAATAGGTAAAAATGATGAAGAAACACCATTTTGAATACTGTCTCGAATATCGTTAATCCGTTTCCAATTGAGCACAATAATGGCAATACATGCGATCACCAATGCTGTAATGATCGACCATAAACCAATCACAGAATTTAGATTGGTGTGACCAAATTGAGCCGTGGCCAAATATGAAGTATCCATACTTGGAAAAATCACTTTAGATAATATTAAATTAGATAAAATTACCAATACAATCGGGATCATTGCAATCAGTAAACTAGGATCTAAATGCGTTAAAATTTCTTTATGATGTTCAATATGATTGCCATAACCTTCACCTTGTTTTATCGAATGTTCAACTCTTCTATTCAGCCACCACATCCCCGTGATTAACATAAAAATCGAGGCAATGATGCCAAGCACAGGCGCAGCATATAGGTCTGTTTTAAAATATGGCATTGGAATTGCGTTTTGAATCGCAGGCGTACCAGGCAATGCGGTCATTGTAAAGGTTAATGCACCCAGCATGATTGCCGCAGGAATGAGTCGTTTAGGAATACCCAGTTCTTTAAATAATGCCGAAGCAATTGGAAATACAGCAAAGCCCACCACAAAAAGCGAAACACCACCATAGGTTAAGATTGCACAGGAAATCACAATCGATAACATCGCGCGATGATGCCCTAAGCGTTCAACAAAAAAAATTGCGATTGTGCGAGCTGATCCACTGTCATCCATGAGTTTGCCAAAGACAGCGCCTAACAGAAAAAGTGGAAAATATTTAATGATGTACCCACCTAGACCACTCATAAATACTTGCGAATAAAACCCTAATAATTCATGCGTCATTCCACTCCAAATGACCGCAAACAGTGCAAGTACAGGCGCCAAAATAATGACACTAAAACCTTTGTAAGCTAAATACATCAGCAATACCAAGGACACTACTATTCCAAATAGTCCTATCATTCTAAACTCCATTTATTTAATTATATTGATACATAATGTATCGTTATATATGTATAGCTAATTTTTAATGATGAATCTAGACAAAATTCTTTTTCACTTTGAAAAATAGACTAAAATACTGTTATTTATCACTAAATAATTTTATTTAAATAAAATTCATAAAAAACCTGTTTACATATAATTTTATATTGATACGATACATATCAATATACAAATATTATAAAGCCAATTTACAGCATGCAACTTGGTCTTTTTTTAAATACAAAATGCATGTAACTGGAATGAAACTAAAATGGAGTTCGCTTATGTCACATACAATTTTATTGCCCAGATTTCTTGAAGTCGGAAAAAATGCCCGACAGAAAATTCCTCACATTTTAAAAAGCTTAGGCTGTAATAAACCACTCATCATCACTGATCAAATGATGGTGAAGTTAGGCTATATCGCGGATATTCAAAAGATTCTTAAACATGAAAATATTGAAGCAGACTTTTTTGATCAAACCATTCCAGAACCCACCTCAAGTTCTATTGAAGCTGGGGTTCAGTTTATTCAAGCACATCAATATGATTCAATTATTGCTGTGGGTGGTGGTAGTCCGATTGACAGTGCAAAAGCCATTGGCATCTTAGGTCGCTATGGTGGAAAAATCCGAGATTATAAGTTCCCTAGACAAGTCAATGAACAAGGCTTACCAATTATTGCTGTTCCAACAACAGCAGGTACAGGTTCTGAAGCAACCAAATTCACGATCATTACCGATGATGAAAGTAATGAAAAAATGCTCTGTGTCGGTGCTGGTTTTATGCCCATTGCTGCGATTGTGGATTATGAACTGACGTTAAGTTTACCTGCCCGTACCACAGCAGATACGGGTATAGATGCTTTAACCCATGCGATTGAAGCCTATACCAGCAAAAAAGCCAATCTATATAGCGATACTCAAGCATTAGAGGCCATGCGCTTAATTGGCCCAAACCTTAAAAAAGTCTATTTTGATCCAAATGATGAAGCTGCCCGAGAAGCATTGATGCTGGGTGCAACATTGGCTGGTGTGGCTTTTAATAATGCATCTGTTGCCTTAGTTCATGGCATGAGTCGGCCTATTGGCGCGTTTTTCCATGTCCCGCATGGTTTATCGAATGCCATGTTATTGCCCATGATTATTGAATATTCAATTCCAGCTGAACCTGAAAAATATGCGAACTGTGCCAAGGCCATGGGGGCAGCGCAGCAAAATGATTCTATTGAATCTGCCAATGCCAAGTTAATTGAAGCATTAAAAGACATTAATACATCCCTTCAAGTGCCAACTTTAGAAGCTTTTGGAGCAGATAAGCAATATTTTGACGAAGTTGTAAATACTATGGCAGAACAAGCACTTGCTTCAGGCTCACCAAGTAATAACCCTCGTCTTCCAACCAAAGAAGAAATCGTAAAACTTTATCAGCAATTATGGTCTTAATTTTTAACCAAAATAAATCAGGAGATCTCAATGAATACAATCGGGCATTTTATTAATGGACAACTTTCAACAGAAGCGAGTCGTAGCCAAAAAGTATTTAATCCAGCAACAGGTGAATCAAATTCTCAAGTGGCCATTGCCAGCCAAAAAACGGTACTTGATGCAATAGCGGCAGCAGAAAATGCCTTTCCGGCATGGCGTGATACCCCAGTGATCAAACGTGCGCGAGTCATGTTTAAGTTTAAAGAGTTGCTGGAAAAAAATGCCGATAAAATCTGTGAGCTGATTGGTTTAGAACACGGCAAAATTTGCCATGATGCAGCTGGGGAATTACAGCGTGGCATTGAAAATGTTGAATATGCTTGCGGTGCACCCGAATTTTTAAAAGGTGAATTCTCCAAAAATGTTGGGCCGAATATTGACTCTTGGAGTGAATTTCAACCTTTAGGTGTCGTTGCAGGAATTACCCCATTTAACTTTCCTGTGATGGTGCCACTTTGGATGTTCCCAATGGCAATTGTCTGTGGCAACTGCTTTATTTTAAAACCTTCTGAGCGTGATCCATCTTCAACATTATATATTGCTCAATTATTAAAAGAAGCAGGACTTCCAGATGGTGTCTTTAATCTGGTCAATGGCGATAAAGTTGCAGTAGATACACTTTTAAATGATCAGCGTATTCAAGCGGTTAGTTTTGTAGGCTCAACACCAATTGCTGAATATATTTATAAAACGGCTACAGCTGCAGGCAAACGTTGTCAAGCTTTAGGTGGGGCAAAAAATCACGCCATTATCATGCCCGATGCAGATGTTGATAATGTGGTGAATTCCCTCCTTGGAGCTGCTTTTGGTTCCTCAGGTGAACGGTGTATGGCGCTTTCTGTTGCGGTTGCAGTCGGTGACGAAATTGCAGATACCGTCATTGCTAAACTTCAAAATGAAATCAGTAAATTAAAATTCGGGCATTATGCTGATAAAAATAATGATTTTGGACCTGTGATTACGGCTGAACATAAAGCTAAAGTGATTGGTTTTATTGACAGTGCGGAGCAACAAGGTGCAAAAATTGTTGTGGATGGCAGACAAGCAAGCGTTGGCGATTATCAAAATGGTTTTTTTGTGGGGCCCACTTTAATTGATCAAGTTACCGCGAATATGCATAGCTACCAACAGGAAATTTTTGGCCCAGTCTTACAAATTATGCGGGTAGAGACCATGCAACAAGCCATGGATCTGATTGATAATCATGAATATGGTAATGGAACATGCATCTATACCCGTGATGGAGAAGCAGCACGTTATTTCTCAGACCATATTAAAGTAGGTATGGTAGGTATCAATGTTCCTTTGCCTGTACCTGTTGCTTATCATAGTTTTGGTGGTTGGAAACGTTCACTCTTTGGTGATTTATATGCGTATGGTCCAGATGGTGTACGTTTTTATACACGTCGAAAAACCATTACTCAACGCTGGCCTTCTGCCAACATCCGAGAAAACAAACAATTTTCAATGCCGACTTTAAACTAAGACTATTCAAATTAAGATGATTCAAATCTAGACGGTTTATTTATCTATAAAGCGTCTCTGGCTATTTGGGAAGTATTCAACACTATTTTTTAATACTTCCCAAATGTTTTGACATTTAAGTTTTAAATTGAGCTTGTAACTTTCTAAATCACATACAAATATTATTTTAATAAAAATATTTTAAACCTAATAAATACTTTAACCCCTTAAATACAATTCATCAAATTCAAAATATAAATACCCACCCTCCTTTTACGAATCATTAAATCAAGAAAAATTTAATTTAAAAAACATACAATAACTCAATAATAATATTTAAAAAATTACAAAATAAAATCCTCACTTTAGAAAAAACTGATTGAAAATCGATTCATTTAAAATAAACTTTAAAATACATTAATAATAAACAAACCAATATGATATCAAAAAAACATTTTAAATTTTATTTTTAGGCAACAAACAAATCAACTACAACAATATACTTTATCACACCACAAACAAATCAAAATTCATGATCAAACAATGACTTATTTAGATCCAAAAAATATAAATCAGAACCATATAAAAAAATAATCATTTTCCCTCATGTTTAATCCCTTGAACCCTATAGTTGATCAAACCATTTATCGACTTTATTTCAATACTATAATGACTCATCAATTTTTTTGCTTTTTTGGGATTTACTTGTCGTAACACATAAACCAATTGGACAATAATTGTTTTGTTAAAATCAGATCTTTTTTGCGCAATTGCAAATCTACTTATATGATTTTTTTGAAGTTTCACACCCCTCATTTACTTTTCATCACTATTAATGACATCAGAAGATTTTAAAATTAAACGTTGGATGACTGTTCGAGTAACTGAATAATGCTTAGCAATTGAATAAACAGTATGGCCTTTTTTAAACTTATCCAAGGCTTCTTTCTTTTGCTTATCAGTTAAAATCTCAGGACGACCAACACGTTTTTTTGCTTTATTCATAATGCTCTTTTTAGAAAAACTAGATTTTTCTTCAAAATCAGAACATAACTTTAAAAAATGCATAAATAATTTCTTAAGATCTCCCACAATTTCATTTTTAGAAAAATCTAAACAGATTAATCGAATTTTTTTTTTAAAAATCAAATTTACACTTGAAGATACTTCGTTAAAGTTACCACCTAATGAATCAATTCCATTGATTAACAATAAATCACCGCTTTCCATCGCATAATTCACTAAATTAATAAATTTATTTCTATATTTTAATGATATACCTGCTTCGACCTCTTCAAAAATTACTCGCTTATTTGGTATTTCATAACCAGCGTTTGAAATATAGGAGACATAGTTACTGTCTTTTATAGACAAATCATCAACTCTAAAATATGCATAGACTCGCACAACAAATAACCCTCTTATAATTAAAAACAATTATTATAATCTTACACTAATAAAAAAAACATCTGTTGAAAATTATATTGGTGTTTTAAACACTATTAATCATTTAAAAACGTAAAATCACATTAATTATTAACAAACATAAAAAAAATAGCAGAATTAATTTAAGCACACGAAATAAAAAAATCATTTAATAAACAAATACAATAAATTAGCGACAAAATAAATAATATGATGTAAGAATTTTTTCAAAAAAATAATTATTTATTTCACTAACCTTTAATATAAAAAACCACTTAAATAAATAAAAAAATATAATTTAGGTGTTTTTAATAGTGTAAATTAATAATTTAATTATATGTATTCTTTTTTATAATTAACATCATGATAAAAAATCATGATGTTATTGTGAGTATCTCTTAAAATTCGACCTGTACAGTTACAGTATCACTATATTTACCAGCAGGCAGACTCAGTGAGTTTGTATCGAGAATTTTTGTCGTGAAAGCATAACCTTGCTGCGTATTTGCATCATAAATACCAGGATTTGTAGTCGCTACATCACTCGACCACTGCTCGTTATTTCTTCCCCAACGTTCTGTGGTTGAGTTTTTATAAATTTCATAACTCATATAGTTATTCCCCGTTTCTGACTTCATTGCACGTTGATTACCATTTTGTGGATAAAGACCATCATTCAGGCTCACTTTATAAGGGGTCTTGACTGAACAACGTATTCCCATCGAGGTTTTCACTGGTTGAAATTCCGACGCAAAAGCAGCTGTCCCAAAGTTCACATCATTAGTCGAAATGCGACAATCTGGTAAAACTTCAACACTCAAACTTAATGAAGCATCACTACCAGTCCCCCAGTCAGTCAAGAACCCTAAAAAATTAAGTTTCAAACCAGGGCTTTGAAAATAGAGAGAAATTGGACCAATTCCAATAGCTGGCACAGAATAATACCATTTGACTTTAAATGGTGATTCAGCTCGGTATATCCCAGGTGATACAACCTGACCTGAATTAATTTTCGCCTTAAATTGTAATGCGCCAGATGGACCACTAAATAAATTAATCAGTGAAAATCCACCCAATTCAACTTCTTTACCAAGTGAAATTGGGTTGTCTGCGGTATCTAAATAATTCACAATAAGACGTTCACCAGTGACAATATTGATATAGTTTACTGGCATCTGATCGACCCGATATTTTATATAATTTAATGTTGCAAAGGTCAGAAATGCCTGACACCTTAAACCTGCACTAAACTGATTCGACTGTATTCCACTTTCTGTCAAGGTGATTGAAGGAATCTTACCAATGGAAACATCACCACTTGAGTTAACACTACAATCAGCCTGACTCTGAGTTGTAATCAATATCAACCCAGAGAATAATAGACCTGCGGGTATTATTTTTTTTAAAGTAATCATGGTTTAGCCACCTCACGACAAACAACCGACTTAATCACTGCAATCTGTTGTTGCGCTTGTTTTAAATCCAACGAAAAGTTTGCTTCACATACGCTCTGATCTGGCAGTTGCACTCTAATGCTATTCTCTGCTCTCAGATCTTCAAGATAAGCAATCCCATCCATCCCCACATAACTCGATTCTTGATCCGCACGATGTACCACCGCACCCACAGGAATCGCTTGCCCATTGCTTTGCACTAAAGACACATTGGCCGCATAAGACTGTTTGATTGGGAAGCCAATCACAACACCTGAGCCTCGTTTTGCCGCAATCCGATTTTCAACTTGGGTTGCATTAAAGTTAGAGGGTAAATCGATCGGGTTAATACTGTATTTAGCCGCGTAATAAGGCGTCACTGACGGTACAAATACATATCCTTTCGCGTTACTCCGCCCCACCAAGCTGTTTTCATAATGCACGGGTACATCTGCAATTTTGTTGGTATCAATCAAAGCAAACGACTCACCCAATCGATTGGCAGCAAAGACATTGCCTGACATCAACACCACCGAACCTGACAGTCCAAACCAATAGTTGTAATCATTGCTACCCGACATGCCGACATCGGTATTAAAATATTGGTTACGGTAGCTGACGCGTGCCTGATTAAAGTCATCACTGTTTTCATTAAAACGTCGAGTTAAATCAACACCAACACCACCATCCAACGGTGCACTACGGTTATAGTTGATATAAGCATAATCACCACTGGATTGTTGGCTATAACCTAGATTAGCTGTGGATCTGCTCTTGGAAAATGGAACCGACAACTGAAATGCTGCACTCCACTCTTTTTCCACAAAATCCCGGTTGGCACTTAACGATACTGTCGCACCACGCAGATAGGACGGTAATACCGGTGCCCAAGACAGGTTCATCAGTTTATTTTCAATGTCTCGGCTCTTGGTTCGGATATATGCCACCCCAAAAGTACCCGACTTTTCTGTCGCAAAATAAGTATTGGCAACCAAACTTTTATGACTGTTGGCTGAAATCAAATCTGTATATTGCAAGCGTGAAAGATCATAATAATCCTGATCTCGCTGGGTATGATTGAGACTAAATCCAAAGCGTTGTTGGTTATAGCTATAACCGAGCGTGTATTGATTTCCCTTGAAGTTTTTATTTCCGTTCAAGTTATTATTTAACTGATTAAGCTCTCCATCAGCCCAGCTTTGGGTTGCCGAACCACTTACAACACCAAACCGATTCAACTTAAGCACTGAACCTAGCCCAGCCAACTGAATTGAATCGGAGAGTTCAACTCGTCCTTCAGCCGTGAGCCAGTCGTTAATCCCGTAACGCGCATCCGCTGAACTGGCAAATTTGCCATATTCAAAGTTCTTGATCCCATAATCTTCGCGGATTTGTCCCATAGACACCGAATAATCCAATAACCCCGGTTTAAGCAAAGTATTCGAAATATAAAACGGCACCGAGGTTGCCACCTGACGGCCAACACTATCTGTGGTGACAATCACCGCCTCGCCTTTACCATTGATAAATGGAACATTATTTAGAATAAAAGGGCCAGATTGTACATCGGTTGAATTGGCTTTCTGTCCGTTAATCAATAAGTCCACGGTGCTCGGTAAAGCCGCTTGTCCTTTAAACTGAGGTAAAGGATAGGTAATCAAATCTGGACGCGTACCAAAATTACGCTGTAACTGCAATCCACCTAAACGCACTGAACTTCCCCATGCGTTTTTACTTCCCGTAATTACATCACCCGCTAAAAATGAAACTACCCGGACTGGGTCATCATATTGCCAAGTGGTGTCATAGCGGCGGTAGCCATCATTATCTTGAGTTGAGTCGTTTCCAATCCCATCAGATTTAAAATCAGTTTTGCTATAAACCCCTGAATTTCTCAGTACCCCATAAGGGGAGAAAAACCGTTGTTCTGTAAAGAGTGTACTGCTATAGCCACCATTCTCTGGGCGGTAGGTATAAAAGTCATAGTTATTTAATAAACCAATACCCGACTGCGCTGTTTCAGGTTGATACCATGAATCCAAGCCGCGTATCTGCACCGGCATCCAGCTGGCAGGAAGATCTAGACTAAAATACTGTTGCGCTGAATTGTACTCATACTTCAATTCGGGAATCTGATTGAGGCTGACCCAATCCAAGGCCTTCCCAGAAAATCCTAAAGTAAATACATCCAGATCGGTCAGGTTTTTTTCTGACTGTTGCTGCAGTGCATCCGCAGGCAGCTTAATCTGTAACTCATCCAGTTTCGATTGCTGGATAAAGTAATGATCGCCTTTGACAATGACCGGTATCACTTGTCGCGTCGAATATTGATTGATCACCAAGTCAAGATAAAGCTTAAATAAGCTATTCACTTCTGAAACATCTCGTGGTGGCGGTGGTAAACCATTTGCATAGACATTGCAACTCAGCAATGGAATATTCGCAACCAATATCAATGTCAAACTTTTGCATAAAAAAGAAGGGGTATGTAACCCTGATAAATAACCCATTTATCCCCCTCCTTCTTTTTTAATCTCAACCAATTCCTGTTTCACCCCTGAACTGTCAACGCCATACAAACTGCTTTGACCACTCAGGCTGTTGAGTAGTTTGTTGTCCAGATCAAACTTCATGGTGCTGTTTGCCAACACATAACCAAAGGCAGTTTTGCCAAAAGCCATTTGCTCTGAAGTCGGGGTTAATTTAATTC
>Ga0308158_10000676_pt1 | contig 48532 bp, 35 predicted proteins | sample PhyBR2_FD_201038 | JGI IMG/M metagenome (GOLD analysis project Ga0308158, IMG submission 201038) | Phyllosphere microbial communities from UC Gill Tract Community Farm, Albany, California, United States - DLSLB.R2 | ecosystem: Host-associated > Plants > Phyllosphere > Unclassified | place: USA... | reverse complement strand
AGCAACGCCAGCACCAGAGCATCAATGCGGAGTTGCGCCTGCTGATCGAAGTCGTGGCCCGCGCCTGCAAGCGCATCAGCTATTCGGTGAGCAAGGGCGCGCTGGGCGAAGTGCTCGGCAGCGCCGACACTGAAAACATCCAGGGCGAAGTGCAGAAAAAGCTCGACGTGATCTCCAACGAGATCCTGCTCGAAGCCAACGAGTGGGGCGGCCACCTGGCCGCGATGGCGTCCGAAGAAATGGAAACCATCCGCCAGATCCCGAGCCGCTATCCGAAGGGCGAGTTCCTGCTGCTGTTCGATCCGCTGGATGGCTCGTCGAACATCGACGTCAATGTGTCGATCGGCACGATCTTCTCGGTGCTCAAGGCGCCGGAAGGCATGCAGGACCCGACCGAGCAGGACTTCCTGCAAGCAGGCAGCACGCAGGTGGCCGCCGGTTACGCGGTGTACGGCCCGCAGACGATGCTGGTGCTCACCACCGGCAACGGCGTGCACTGCTTCACGCTCGACCGCGAGCAGGGTTCGTGGGTGCTGACCCAGAGCGACATGCAGATTCCGGCAGCGACCAAGGAATTCGCGATCAATATGTCGAACCAGCGCCACTGGCATCCGCCGGTCCAGCGTTACGTCGACGAGCTGCTGGCAGGCTCCACTGGCCCGCGCGGCAAGGACTTCAATATGCGCTGGGTCGCCTCGATGGTGGCCGACGTGCACCGCATTCTGACCCGTGGCGGCGTCTTCATGTACCCGGCCGACCTGCGCGACACCAGCATGCCAGGCAAGCTGCGCCTGATGTACGAAGCCAATCCGATGGCGATGATCGTCGAGCAAGCCGGCGGCGCGGCGACTGACGGCCAGGGCCGCATCCTCGATATCCAGCCGACCAAGCTGCATCAGCGCGTGCCGGTGTTCCTGGGTTCGAAGGAAGAAGTGGATGTGGTTACGGGCTATCACGCGGCCTGATGGTGCGCCTGATCATCTGCGTATAAATTAGGCAAACCGGAAATCTTGCGAAAGTGTCGCGATACACACTAGCAAGGTTGCCGGTTTGTTTGCTAGAATACGGCTCTTTAGTGAGCGACGGCTTGGTTGTCGGGCACGATGGAAGGCGAAGCACAGGTTTCGCCGCTGTAGCTCAGTCGGTAGAGCAGCGCATTCGTAATGCGAAGGTCACCAGTTCGATTCCGGTCAGCGGCACCAAAATTAGTTAGTCAGAAAAAAGGGTTACAGGCTTCGGCCGGTAACCCTTTTTTCTTTTCCCTGCACTTCGTCTGATCGTGTAACCACTCGGTCAGCAAGTCAGCCCTCGCATGCTTTTCCCTGTCCGAACATCAAGGCCGACGTAGCACGAGTACCCTTCGCTTTTCGTCCAGATGCAGCTGAGATCGCCTTTGCCACGTTGCCGCTGATCGGGTCCGGCGCCACAGGCGTCCTTGATATCGGGGCCAAGATAGTCGAACAAATCCTTGGCAAGCGGCCCTGTCACCATCAACGATAGTTTTCTGTCCTTCTCCGTCGGTGGGGTAGAGTCGCCGAGGCTGCCGCCGTACATGTAAAAATCTCCGGTGAGCGGTTTGGCCAGGTACCGGCTCTGGCTCTTGCTCTCGCCAGCAGAGGCGACTGAAGCCAGCGCAATAGCCCCAGCAAGACAGGTCAAGCGAACGTTCATGGGCGCTCCCAAAGTCCGATATGAAGATGATCATCATGGTCACGCCATGGCTTTACCAGCGGACCGCACACCTCGCGCACCTTGGCATCGTTGAAGTAGATGAGCTTGACGAGGGGGTGTCGCAAAAACAGGCTGACCAGTTTGATCGTAGCTGCCTGATCGTAGATCGCGTCCCGGTACGAGCACCGTGCGGCCTGGCCAACCAGTTTGTCTTTGCGTACCGGGCGGATGTCCATGTCGATGCCCTTCATGTGGGTGGCATGGTCGAACCTGAGTCCACCCGCCACACTGATGTTCCCGATGCCAAATTTTCGGTCATCGATTGCCTGCCACTCGCGTTCAACCTGAAATATCACGGTCAGCATAGTGGGGTGGGCGTATTGGGCCAGATGACCAGTGCCGGCCACGCCTTTGACATTGCCGTATACGTAGTAGCCCGCTTCTTCCGGCGCTTGCGGGAGCATGAAGTGGCCAAGTTGATCCCTTGGTTGAATGGGTATCGGCATGGCCCGGCCTCATGCGCACTTTTTGGCGGCGAGGTCCCAGCCCCCTGATGTACTACCGCTGGCTCCGCCACCGATCTTCTGCTGGACGTAGGTCCACTTGACCTTGGAGAAGCATAGTCCGATCTCATCTTGGAGCAGGCCACCGTCATGCATCACCTGGTCCATATGGCACAGCAGCACGTTCTCCAGTTCGACCTGGTAGTACTTCACGGGTTTGCCATCGCTATCGGCACGCATGAACTCCAGCTTGGCCTTTGGGATGGTCTTGCCCATCGAGCAGTGCTGCATGAGGACCGGCGAAGCGAGGTCGGCCAGTTTGGTGAGCGACAGGGTGCGATGCTCGCAGTGCCCGGCCGTGTGGCCCCCTGCGGTCGACACGCTGGTGACTCTGGGTTGCGTCACGCCCCAGTGGGTCGAGGCGACTTCAATCCAGCCTTGGTGCGCTGAATCAGCCGACTCCCCTTTGATGCCGTCAATTTGCAGATATGCGTCGAGTGCCATGTGCTGTCTCCGATGGGTTGAGTGCATCGGCTATTCTTTACCAACGACAGCAACAAGGGTTGTGAGCGCGCAATGGATTAGCGACGTATGCCGTCAGCCGGGCTGGGTCTCTTCAGTCGCGGCTTCCTGCAGGCTACGTGCCAGGCTCGATACGCTCGGATTGTCGACGAACACGCAGCGCTTGCCATGGCGCTTGCAATGGTCTTTCACGCGCCAGTAGGCGCTGTGGCTGATGCAGCCGGTCTGGCAGATCACCAGGTCGGCAGCGGCCAGGCTGGCATCGAGCTGGCTGCTGCTGTCTTCCAGGCCGCCGTCGTGGTGCGCGAACTGGGCGCCGACGCGCTCGATCATCGTGCGATAGATCGGCACGCTGCTGCTGCGGCCGCCCACGCACAGCACGGCGCGGTTGTGCAGCCGTACCGGCATCGCAACGGGCACGGCGACGGGTTCCGGTGCCGGCGCGGGAGCCGCTTCGGCATCGGGTGCGGCGGGGCGCAATGTCTTCAATTCGGCCACCTGCGCGCGCAAACCCTGCTCGCGCGCTTCCAGCTGTGTGATGCGTTCAGCCATGCGCTCGCGGGTGTCGAGGTCGGGGACACTGGCTTGCAGACGCGCCAGCTCGGCGCGCAAGGTGGCGACATCGCCATCGCGGGCAATGGTGGCTGCGCGCGCCGTCATCAGGAGTTGCTCGTGACGCTCGGCGTCGAGCGCTTTTTCTTGTGCCAGCGCGTTGCAGCGCTCCTGCAGGCGGACGACTTCGCGTTCGAGCCGGGAATTGTCGGCAACGACTGCATTGAACTTGTTGATGTCGGCGCGGGCACAGGCGCCGGCCTGGTGCTGCACCATGTGGATATCGCGGCACATCTTCTCTTCGAGCGACACCGTGCAGCGGGGATGCGACAGGCCGGCCCAGAACGCGCCAGCCACATCACCGGCCGCAACGGCCGCCTCCCACATCGCCTCCACCTGTTCGGTGGTCTTGGCCGTGCGGAAGCGCTGGATATGCTGCGCATAGCGGCGTTCAAGCTCTTTCTGAACCGCATCGGCCACCGGCGTGCGCAATGCGCATTCACTGACGGTGCCGACGTGAATATCGTAATCATCATGCAGCACCTTCCCGCCCGTCACCTTCTCGACCAGCTTGCGCAAGCCAGTTAACGGCAACCCCACGCCCACCAGCGGACAATGCGACGCATGCGACAACTCCCAGACGCGCCGCCGGCGCGAGCTCTGCGCGTTATCGTTGGAGCAGGGTACGGTCGAAGCATGTTTATCGCACATGGCAGATCCTTGGCACAGAAGGTGGCAGGAGGACAGTGCCTCCATCAAATGATAATGATTCTCATTCATTCTATCGCAGTCTGCGCGTCGTGCAAGCAGAATTTACAACGCCCTTACGATTTCCGACAACGCCTCTGACGTGTTCATCCATGCCCGCGCGCGTGAATGAGCAACTTTGCTTTCCGGATGGCTCTGTTACACTGAGCCGATCTTTTCCACAGCCCGCCGTCGTTCGCGTGATCCACATACATACTCCCAACGGCCTCCCATCTGTCCTCGCCGGTCCTCTGTTACGCCGCCTCGAACCTGGTCGTCTCGTCCTCTGGCTGGTCGGCAGCACGCCGTTGTCCCTGACCCTGGTGGTCGCGCCGCATGGCGGCGAGACGCAGCGACTGGTGGTGGATGAGGACTCGTGCCGCATCATTCCGATCGGGCGCGATGCGCACATTCACTTCATCGATGTCACGCTGCCCGAGCCACTGCCGCAGGACACGCTGATCGACTACGACCTGTTGCTGACGGACGTCGCAGGTGTCGAACAGGGCATCGCTGCCTGGGCGCCGCACCTGGTGCACGAAGGCGCCGCGATGCCGAACATGGTGCTGCGCAGCCGCTCCGACAACATCCTGTATGGGTCGTGCCGCAAGCCGCATCACCCGTCGCGCGACGGTTTGGCGCGGGGCGACGACCTGATTGCCGAACACCTGGGCCAGGCCGGCGAGCGCCCGTCGATGCTGCTGCTGGCTGGCGACCAGGTGTATGCCGATGACGTGGCCGGCCCGATGCTGGGCGCCACCCACGCGCTGATCGAGCGCCTGGGCCTGTTCGGCGAATGCGTCGAAGGCGCCGTCGTCGCCGACAGCGACGAGTTGTACGCCCATCCCGACGGCTACTATGGCCGCCAGCGCCTGCTGCCGGCCCATAAGTCGAGCGAGGCGCTGCGCGAGAAGTTCTTCGGCGGCGTGGAAAAGCCGATCTTCACCACGGCCAACGCCGACAACCACCTGATGACGCTGGGAGAAGTGCTGGCGATGTACCTGCTGGTCTGGTCGCCGGTGCCATGGCAGGTGATTGGCGAGATCGCGATGCCCGCACTCGACCCCAAGCACCAGGAGCGCTGGCACGAGGAAGCCGGCATTATTCACGGCTTCTGCGACGAATTGCCGCGCGCCGCGCGCCTGATGGCGCACGTGCAGACCCTGATGATCTTCGACGACCACGACGTCACCGATGACTGGAACCTGTCGTACAAGTGGGAAAAGACCGCCTACGGCCACCCGTTCTCGCGCCGCATCATGGGCAATGCGCTGGTGGCCTACATGCTGTGCCAGGGCTGGGGCAACCGGCCCGACGTCTTCGGCGAGGTGCTCGACGACATGGCGGCGATGGCGACCAAGCCGGATTCCAGGAACCGCCTCGAACCCGAACCGCATGGCGCGCTGATCGAGCGGTTGCTGACGTTCCGCCAGTGGGATTACATGCTGCGCACGCAGCCGGCCGTCATCGTGCTCGACACCCGCACGCGGCGCTGGCGCAACCAGCGCCGCCCGAGCCATCCGTCCGGCCTGATGGACTGGGAATCGCTGACCGAATTCCAGCATGAACTGCTCGATGAAACGGCGGCAGTGATCGTCTCGGCGGCGCCCATGTTCGGCGTGAAGCTGATCGAGGTGGTGCAAAAGATCGCCACGCTGATGGGCCAGGCCCTGACCGTCGACGCCGAGAACTGGATGGCGCACCGCGGCGCCGCCCGCAGCCTGCTGAATATCTTCCGCCACTCGCGCACGCCGGGCAATTACGTGATCCTGTCGGGTGACGTGCATTATTCGTTCGCCTACGACGTCGAAGTGCGCGACGACACCCGGCCGCCGCACATCTGGCAGATCACCAGCAGCGGCTTCAAGAACGAATTCCCCGAAGACCTGCTCAACTGGCTCGACCGCCTCAACCGCTGGCTGTATTCGCCGCGCTCGCCGCTGAACTGGTTCACCAAGCGACGCGCGATGTCGATCACGCCGCACCTGCCCGACCAGCGCAAGCACGGCGAGCGCCTGTGGAACGGCTCCGGCATCGGCCAGGTCTGGCTCGATGCGAAGGGCCGGCCCGAGCGCATCGTGCAGCACAATGCCGATGGCCGGCCTTCCACGCAGTTTTTGAAGCTTGGTGAGGAAAAGGCGGCCGAGCGTGCAGTCGAACGGCCGAAGAAGGCCGCCTAGCCCGGCTGCCGGCCTACCAGCGCCAGCGGCAACCCGCGCGCCCAGCGGTTCGACGACAGCGAAAACTCCAGCGCCCGCACCTGGTGGTACCAGCCGGCCGGCACATACAGCATGTCGCCCGGCCGGACAATCACTTCCACCAGCGCCGCCTGGCGCGCCAGCGGAAAGCGCGCGTCGTCCAGCGCTTCCGGATCGACGGGCGAGCCGAACAGGAGCGGATTGGCTTCCCGCGTATACAAGAACGCGTCATGGTGGGGCGGGGCCAGGAAGATGCGCTTCACGCCGCGGATCTGGGCGAAGATATTGTCATCGTAGTCGCAGTGCAGCGGCGTGATCGTGCGTGCCGGGCCGATCCAGAAGCGGGGCGGGCCCATTTTGTCGAAATACGCCGGCCAGTGACACAGCCGGTTCAGTTCACGCAGTGCCAGGTTGCCCACGTACGGCGGCAATCCCGATTCGACCGGCGTGGACAGATCCAGATAGTCGCGCAGCAGCATGTCCTGCATGGCCCGGTCCGGCGCGAATGCGGTGTGCACGTAGTCGCCCACGCGCGCACGCACGGGCAGGTGGCCGTACTGCGCGCGCAGGGTGGCGACGTCCAGCTTTACGATCGGCCAGCGCCCGACCACGTCCGTCACCAGGAACGGCATGCCGGCCAGCGCATGCGCGCGAAACGCTGCTGCATCGAGCCGCGCAAGGCGTGGCACGTGCGTGAATGGGGGCAGCGCCCGCGCCGCTTCCTTGATGGCCTCGCGCATGGCCGGAATCGAGTCGACGCCGCGCACCTGCGCGTCGCGCTGCGCGCGCGCTGCCGCGTCTTGTTCCGCCTGCGCCACGTCCGTACGCCGCAGCGGCGGCAGGCGCGCAGCGCCCGGGTCCTTCTCTACTGCCATGTCGGGCGTTCCTGTCTGTGATGAGGGGGCGTATGGTACCGCCAGCTGCCGTAAAGTGCGCCTAAATCACCCAAAATGACCGCTTTATGAACCGATGTGATGGTTCTGTTAGTCAGCGCACGGTCTGCGCAGGGTGCCCATTGTATTTTTTGTATCGCGACGCAGTGAATCCGATACTGCGACTCGGAAAGTTGCCGCAAGGTGGCCAACCGGGATGGGACGCAAAGAAAATGTACAGAGACGCCGAGTCAAATCGATGTTGATGTAGCGCAGTACAAGATCGTTCCCGCTTGTTGTATCGGACTTATTCAATCAAAGATGTGGTGCTAGTCGAATTTCGTTCTACTCCGCGTTGATCACTATTTTATGAGGGTTACATCATGGATAATCAAAAGTCTACCGAGGGTAAAGGCATCAACGCAACCAACGCTTCGAACCCAGGTTCGGGCAACCAGCAAAACGCGTCGTCGTCGAGCACCGGCACTGGTTCGCTGGGCACGAGCAGCGTGACCGGCAACAGCGGTCTGGGCAACAGCGGCAGCAGCGCCAGCACCGGCGCCGGCAACACGTCGGGCTCGACCACCGGTTCGTCGTCGACGCCATCGACCTCGTCGACCGCATCGTCGGCCGCATCGTCGATCAGCGACGCCGCAGCAAACACCGCCGGTGGCATCAAGGCAGCGATCTCGTCGATCACGCCAGAGAAAGCCCATGGCGCCATCGACAAGGCAGCGCAAGCCGCTCAGCCAGTCGTTGACAATATCGCTTCGAAGGCACACGCCGGCGTCGAAAAGGTCACTGGCCTGATCAGCACCGCGCAAGAAAAATTCGGCGACCGTTCGACCCAGATCACCGAGAAATACTCGGACCTGTCGGCTCAGGGCAAGGAATACGTCAAGAACAACCCAGGCAGCGCACTGCTGGCTGCAGTCGGCGTCGGCTTCATCCTGGCCAAGCTGCTGGGTGGCTCGAGCGACCGTAGCGACTATCGTGACGATTATCGCAACGACTATCGCAAAGACTACAACTCGTACCGCGATTAATTCCACGGCTTAATACCGTGGATTGATTCCGGCGCATCATCGATGTGCCGATCCAAAGCCTGACCAGCATCTGCTGGTCAGGCTTTTTTCATTCCGGCCTTAACGCTTTCTTAACGTCTGATTAACGTGACGATGACGGTGGGCAATCTAGCATCCATACCGCATCAGAAGGCGCGTTGGATCCAGGTCCGCGTGATCGATTCATCGTCGGGCAACGCATGGCCCGGCTTATCCGACGGATTCATGAAGACTGACGAGCTTTACCTGCATGGGGCGACCACCGCTCCGACACGCGCTGTATCGTCCTGGCTGGCAAGCAGCACACGTATCGCCGGCCCATTTGCACCGCTGGTGCAGATGCTGCTCATCGGCCTCGTGCTGCTCTCGGGCTTTCGCCTGGCGATGCTGGCCTGGCAATGGGAGCGCGTGCGCCCCACCGGCGCCGTGCTGGAGATCATCGTGCAGGGTGTGCGCGCCGACCTGATCCTGCTTGGCTACTGCCTGGCCATTCCGTTGCTGGTGGCGCCGCTGCTGGCACATCGCCGGACGGCCCGCCTGTGGCAACGCTTCACGCTGGGCTGGACGACGCTGGCCCTGATCTTCATCCTGTTCATGGAAGTCGCGTCGCCGCAGTTCATCATGCAGTATGACGTGCGCCCGAACCGCCTGTTCATCGAATACCTGAACAATCCCCGCGAAGTCTTTTCCACGCTGTGGCACGGTTTCCGCACGGCGGTGCTGCTGGGCTGCGCGGTGACCGTACTGCTGGGCGTCGCGCTGGTGCGCCTGCTGAAAGGCGCCTCCGCCAGCACGCCGATGTGGCCGGGCCGCAGGCTGCTGCTGGTGTGGCCGGTCCTGTGCGTGCTGGTGTTCATGCAGATCCGTTCGACCACCGGCCACCGGCCCGCCAATCCGGCCATGTTCGCCCTCACGGGCGATGCGATGGTCAATTCGCTCGTCATCAATTCGACATGGTCGGTGCTCGACGCGATGCGCTCGATGGACAACGAGGCCAAGTCGTCGGACATCTATGGCGACTTCCCGCGCGCGAAGGTATTCGCAGAGGTGAAGGCGGCGCCATGGCTGCGCGACTACGGGTTCACGAACCCGGAACAGCCGACGCGGCACTACCAGAGCGCGGCCATTGCACGCACCAAGCCGCTGAACCTCGTCATCGTGCTGCAGGAAAGCCTGGGCGCGACGTTTGTCGAGTCGCTGGGCGGCCTGGCCGTCACGCCGGAGCTCGAAAAGCTCAAGGGTGAAGGCTGGTGGTTCGAGCAGTTGTACGCCACCGGCACCCGTTCGGTGCGTGGCATCGAGGCGGTGGTTGCCGGCTACGCGCCCACGCCGGCGCGCAGCACGGTCAAGCTGTCGCTGTCGCAGCAGAATTTCTACACGCTGGCATCCGGCCTGGGCGACCAGGGCTACCACACCGAATTCGTCTACGGCGGCGAAGCGCACTTCGACAATATGCGCAGCTTCTTCACCGGCAACGGCTTCCAGAAGATCGTCGACATCGGCGACATGAAGCCGAAGTTTGTCGCCAGCTGGGGCGCATCGGATGAAGACCTGTTCGACAAGTCGCTTGAGCGCCTGAACACCCTGCACGCCGCGAACAAACCGTTCTTCAGCCTGATCTTCACGTCGTCGAACCACGAGCCGTTCGAATTCCCGGACGGTAAGATCGGGCTGCATGACCCCGACAAGCAGACCGTCAACAACGCGGTCAAATATGCCGACTACGCGCTGGGCAAGTTCATCCGCGCAGCCAAACAGCAGGCCTACTGGAAAGACACGGTGTTTTTGATCGTGGCCGACCACGACAACCGCGTGTATGGCGACAGCCTCGTGCCGATCAAGAAATTCCATATCCCGGGCCTGATCCTGGGCGCGGACATCGAACCGAAGCGCATCACGACCATCGCCAGCCAGATCGACCTGGCACCGACACTGCTGTCGCTGCTGGGCGTCTCGAGCACGCACCCGATGATCGGACGCGATCTCGTGAAAGACAGCACGACGCCGGGCCGCGCGCTGATCCAGTTCAACGATTATTTTGCCTACCTCGAAGGCGCATCGGCCACCGTGCTGCGGCCCGGGCAATCGCCGCTGGCGGGCCGGTATGACGCAGACAGCGGGCATTTCAGCCCGGGTAGTGGCAGTCCGACCCAGGCGCAGGTCGACAAGGCGATGGCGCACGTGATCCTGCCGTCGATCCTGTACCGCGAGCAGCGCTATCGCCCGCGCTGAAAACGGCGACCGATTCGCCTTACAATGACCAGCATGCGCATCCTCATCGTCGAAGACAACCCGGACATCCTGGCCAACCTGTACGGGTTCCTTGAACCAAAGGGCTACGCCGTCGATTCGGCGCGCAATGGCTATGGCGGCCTGGCGCTGGCCTCCGAAAACAACTACGACGTCATCGTCCTCGATGTCATGCTGCCCGGCCTGAGCGGCCTGGAGCTGTGCCAGAAGCTGCGCACCGAGTTGTCCAGCGCGACGCCGGTGCTGATGCTCACGGCGCGCGACAGCCTGCAGGACAAGGTGCTGGGCTTCGACAGCGGCGCCGACGACTACCTGGTCAAACCTTTCTCGCTGGTCGAACTCGACGTGCGCCTGAAAGCGCTGGCGCGCCGTGCGGGCGGGCAGCACGCGTTCAGCCGCGTGCTGCGTTTCGGGCCGCTCGTGTTCGATCCCGACCAGCAACAGGCGTCGCGTGACGGCGTCAGGATCGCGCTGACCAAGACCGGGTACGTCCTGCTGCGCAGCCTGATGGCGGCGGCCCCGCGCATCGTGCCGCGCGAGGCGCTCGAGCAGGCGGTATGGGGCGAAGACCGCCCCGAGAGCGACGCGCTGCGCACGCACATCCACGCGCTGCGCCAAGCGGTCGACAAGCCGTTTGCCTCGCCCATGGTCCATACGATCGCCGGTGTCGGCTACAAACTGGCGATGCCCGATGCGCCCGGCTAGTTCGCTCAGCCGGCCGATTGTCGGCGCCTTCATCCTGTTCGGCGTGGTGCTGTCGCTGTTCTTTGCCGTGCTGGCTGCGCTGGTGGTCGAGGGCATCGAAGTCCACCTGGTCGACGAGCGCCTGGCCGAAGTCGAGAAGTGGGCGCGCCCCAGGGCCGCCGCCGGGCTGCCGGCCGATCTGCCGGCGGGCCTGCGCTTCCACCGGGGCGACGATATTCCGCTCTCGCTGCGCGCGTTGCCGGCCGGCGTGTCCGAGGCCGAGGTCGATGGCATCGGCCTGCATGTGCTGGCCGGCGCCGACGAACGGGGACCGTACGTGGTGGTCGACCATGAAAGCGATTACGAAGAGATCGAGATCCTGGTCTACTCGATGTTCGCTGCCTTTTTCGCCGGCTTCGTCACGCTGGCGCTGTTTCTTGGCCGTTTTGTCGGCAGGCGCATCGTCACACCGCTGCGCGAACTGGCCGACGCGGTCGGGCAGGGCGCGTTTGCCTTGCCGCATATCGAACGGGGCGACGAACTGGGAACGTTGGCGCGCGCGCTGGCTGCGCACACCCGTGAGTTACGTGAATACCTCGACCGTGAACGCCTGTTCACCGGTGACGTCAGCCACGAGCTGCGCACGCCCCTGACCGTCATCATGGGCGCGGCCGAGATCCTCGTTGAAAACGGCAGGAGCCCGGCGGTGCAGGCGCCGGCGCAGCGCATTTACCGGGCGGCGCAGGAAGCGACGGAGTGCGTGACGGTGCTGCTGGTGCTCGCGCGCGCACCCCAGCTCGGCCTGTTTTCGCCGGTGTCGGTCAACGAGATCGCACGCCGTGAAACCGAGCGCTACCAAGCCATGGTGGCGGACAAGCCCGTCACGCTGCGCTGCGTCGGCGATGCGGCGTTTCGCATTTGCGCGCCCGCCGAACTGTGCGTGTCGGCCATCGCCAACCTGATTCGCAATGCCTGCCAGTACACCGAGCAGGGCGAAGTAACGGTTGTGATCGAACCGGGGCGCATCACCGTCGAAGACAGCGGGCGCGGCCTGCCGGAAGCGGTGCGCCAGACGCTGGGCGAGGGTGCGCGGCCCATCCCGTCGAGCGGTTCCGCCGGCACCGGGCTGGGTCTGTCGCTGGTCAAGCGCATCTGCGAATACCTGGGCGCCTCGCTCGTGTACGAAAACCGTCCAAGTGGCGGCAGCCGCTTCACGATCATTTTTCCCGTGTCGTTCACGCCATCCTAACGCCGCGTTGACGGTGGCTTGCCATCATCCTTTCTATCCTTGAAGCACTGCAGCGACGTCCGCTGCGCTGTTGACAAGGGCGTGGAATGGATAAGCTGTTTGCAAGACGGATCGATGCATCGTTGCTCATACTGGGCGTGGCGCTATTGCTGGCAAGCCTGGGCAACGTTACGTTCTGGACGGTGCTGGTCCGCGCCATCGGTGGCGTATCGCTGGCCAGCCTGCCCACGCTGGCAGGGACGTTTTTAATCGTCGTCCTGTTCTTCAATGCCTGCCTGACGCTGGCCAGCTTTCGCTACTTCGCCAAGCCGGTGCTGATCGCCCTCGTGCTGGCCGCGTCTGCCGCAGGCTACTTCATCGCGGCCTACGGGATCGTCATCGACAAGGCGATGATCCAGAACGTGTTCGAGACCGATTCCCGCGAAGCGACCGAATTGATCAGCTGGCAGATGGCTGCCAGGATCGGCTTGCTGGGCGTGCTGCCATCGCTGTGGATCGCGCGCGCCAATATCCAGTTTCCGAGCGGCGTGAAAGGGCTGCTCAAGCGCAGCAGCAATGCCGGCGGCTCGCTGCTGCTGGCGTTCCTCCTGCTGGCGCTGCTGTTCAAGAGCCTGGCGCCGACGCTGCATGAGCACCGCGAACTGCGCTTCCTGCTCACGCCCACCAATTTCATCCAGGCCGTGCATGGGTATCTGCGCAGCCGCTGGGCGGCCGACATCGTGGTTGCGCCGCTGGGCCGCGATGCCGTGAAGGGGGCTGCCTGGGCCGGCCATCACCGCAAGACACTGACGGTAATCGTCGTGGGCGAGACGGCGCGGGCGGCGAATTTTTCGCTCGATGGCTATGCCCGCGAGACCAATCCGCTACTGGCACGGCAAGCTGGCTTGATCAATTTTTCGCGTGTCAGCTCGTGTGGTACGGCGACCGCGGTGTCAGTGCCGTGCGTGTTTTCTGCCTTCGGGCGCAACGACTACAGCCAGTCGAAGGCGGCGAGCCAGGAAGGCTTGCTCGACGTGCTGGCGCACGCGGGTTTTGCCGTGCTGTGGCGCGATAATAATTCGGGCTGCAAGGGCGTGTGCAACCGGGTGACGTACGAGGACCTGTCGCGGCCCGACGGCAAGAATGTGCACTGCAGCGGCGACGAGTGCTATGACGAGCGCCTGCTCGATGGCTTGCCCGGCTTGCTCGCCAATAGCAGCAAGGATCTGGTCGTCGTGCTGCACCAGAAGGGCAGCCATGGTCCGGCGTATGCCAGCCGCTACCCGCAAGGGTTCGGCCGCTTTGGCCCGGTGTGCGCAAGTAGTGACTTCGACACCTGCTCGCGCGAATCGATCCGGGCCGCCTACGACAACACGATCCTGTACACCGATTACTTCCTGAGCAAGACCATCGACGGCCTGCGCGCGATCGCGGCCGCGCAGGACGCCGATACGGCCATGCTGTACTTCTCGGACCACGGCGAGTCGCTGGGCGAGAACAACGTGTATCTGCACGGCGCGCCCTACATGTTCGCGCCGCGCGAACAGACCGAGGTGCCGATGATGCTGTGGATGTCCGAGGGCTTCAGCGACCGGTTCCGCATCGACCGGCGCTGCCTGGCCGCGCGGCGCAACGAACCGCTGTCCCATGACAATGTGTTCCATTCGGTGCTCGGCATGCTCGACGTGAACACGGCCGTGCTCAATCCGCGCCTGGACCTGTTCCATGCGTGCGTGCGGGGTGCGTGAGGTGCGGGGCGATGCCACGCTGCTGCCGGCGCGTGCCCTGCGGCGCCTGGCCGGGCTGCTCGCGGCCGGTGCACTGGCCATTCTGTGGCTCGGTCGTTATACGGATCTCGACCTGGTGCTGGCCGATGCCGTGTTCGACGCGCAGCGCCGCGCGTTTCCCTGGCGCGATGCGTGGCTGACCGTCACGTTCAACCACGTCATCGTCAAGCAGTTCATGATGGTGCTTGCGGTGGGCGTCGTCGGCTATGCGCTCGTCGATGCCTGCCGGCCCCGCGCTGCGCTGGGCGCGCTTGGCCGCCTGCAGCTGCGCATTGTCGCGCTGTCCGCCGTCCTGGTGCCGGCCGTGACCAGTACCTTGAAGCAGCTCAGCGCATCGCATTGTCCATGGGACCTGCTGCGCTATGGCGGCGAGCAGCCGTACGTGCGCCTGTTTGGCGCGTTCCCGGCCAGTGTGGCGCCGGGCCAGTGCCTGCCTGCCGGCCATGCGTCGAGCGCCCTGTGGCTGGTGGCGCTGGCAGTCTGCTGGCTGCCGGCGCGGCCAGCGCGGGCGCGCGCCGCCGCATTGCTGGCGATCGGGGCCGGCGCCACGGTCGGCTATCTGCAGCAGCTGCGCGGCGCGCATTTCATGACGCATACGCTGTGGTCGATCTGGATCGCGTGCACGATCGTCGTGGCGCTGGTCGCCACCCTGCAGGGCAGGCCATCATGAGCATGCTGCGCACCGTCGTCGATCCTGCCCGGATTGCCCTGTCACGCGGTGACCATTATTGTCTGCAGGGCGTGGTGAACCGGCTGGCAAGGGCCTATCCGCCGGACTGGCTCGAGCGGTGCGGCGCGCTGCTATATGGCGCGACCATCGTGGCCAGCCTGGGCCTGACTGGCCTGGTCGGCGCGCTCTGGTCGCCCTGGTGGACCTACCTGATTCCAGTTCTGTGCCCGCTGCTGCTGGTGGGCGTGTTGCCGGTGTGGCTGTTCGGCCGCGAACCGGGCCGCCCGCGCTGGGCGCATCCGCTGGCCATCGTCAGCGACGACGATGCGGCGATGATCGGGCGGATCGTCGATGCGATGGATGAACACAGCAGGGCGGGGCTGCTGCCCCATTGCCCGGCAAACGATGGCGCGAAGGTCTTCGCGCTCTGGCAGCTGCTGCAGGCTGCCGGCGTCGAAGAACCCCGCTGAAGGCGCTCAGGCCGGGGTGTTGTCCACCTCGACGGCCCGCGCCGGCTGGCGCCGCATCTTGCGTCCGGTGCGCTTGAGCCAATTCTCGAAGTCGTCGACATACGTGAACACGGCCGGCACCACCAGCAGGCTCAGTAACGTCGACGTGATCAGGCCACCGATCACGGCCACCGCCATCGGCGAGCGGAAACTCGGGTCACCCGAGAAGCCCAGCGCCAGCGGCAGCATGCCGGCGCCCATCGCGATGGTCGTCATCACGATCGGCCGGCTGCGCTTGTGGCAGGCGTCGACCAGCGCATCGAAACGGTTCATGCCCGCCTGGCGCGCCAGGATCGCGTAATCGACCAGCAGGATCGAGTTCTTGGTCACGATCCCCATCAGCATGATCAGGCCGATCATCGTCGGCATCGACAGCGCATTGCTCGTCACGAGCAGAGCCACGAAGGCGCCGCCGATCGACAGCGGCAGCGCGGCCAGGATCGTCACCGGCTGCATGAAGTCCGAGAACAGCAGCACCAGCACGCCGTAGATGCACAGCACGCCGATCAGCATTGCCAGGCCGAAGCTGGCAAACAGCGCCTGCATTTCCTGGGCGTCGCCCAGTTCGGCGATCGTCACTGACGACGGCAGCGACTGGAACACGGGCAGCGCGCGCGCTTCGGTATTGACTTCGCCGAGCGAGCGGCCCGACAGCTCGACGTCGAGCGTGACATTGCGGGTGCGGTTCAGGCGGTTGATCTGCGCCGGGCCACTTTCCATCGTGATGTCGGCCACGGTCGAGAGCAGCACCGGTCCGTTCTTGCCGGGCACCGTCAGGCGCCCGATCGCGTCCAGGTCGGCCCGCACGGCATCGGGCAGTTTCACGCGGATCGGTACCTGGCGCTCGTCCAGGTTCATCTTGGCCAGCGACTGCTCATAGTCGCCGGCGGTGGCCACGCGCACCGTCTCGCCGATGGCCGCCGCCGTCACACCCTGGTCGGCCGCGCGCGCAAAGTCGGGGCGCACGATGATTTCAGGACGCACCAGCGAGGCGCTCGAACTGACGTTGCCGATGCCGGGCAAGCCGCGCAATTCACGCTCGGCCTGGCGCGCCGCGGTGCTCAGCGCATTGGCGTCTTCGCTGCGCAGGACCAGCTGCATCTTGGTGCCGGCATCCGGAATGCCGACCGTGAAGCGCGCGCCGGGAATGGCGGCTACGCGTTCGCGGATCGTGTTTTCGATGACGCCCAGCTTCACGTCGCGGTCACTCCGGTCCACCGTTTTTACCGTCAGCACCGCGCGCCGCGCTTCGGCGGCGGCGCCGGGCGAGAACGCGTCGCCGCTCGAGCCGCCACCGATCGAACTGAAGACGCTCGTCACGCCCTCGACCTTCATCAGTTCCAGGCGCACCTGTTCGGCCACGGCGCGGGTCTGGGCCAGCGTGGCGCCCGGCGCCAGTTCGACATTGACCTGCGTCTGCGAGCGGTCGGCTGGCGGCATGAAGCCGGTCGGCAGCAGCGGTACCAGCGCCAGCGAGCCCGCAAAGAACACGGCTGCGCCCAGCATCGTCAGGCCACGGCGGCGCAGGCACCACTGCATCACGGCCAGGTAGCGCCGCATGATCGCGCCGTCCTGTGGCTCATGACCGGCCACGCCGGCGTTCTTCGGCGCCTTGAGCAGGTACGCGCACATCATCGGCGTGAGCAGGCGCGCCACTAGCAGCGAGGCCAGGATCGCCAGCACGGCGGTCCAGCCGAACTGCTTGAAGAACTTGCCGGGAATGCCACCCATGAAGGCGGTCGGCAGGAACACGGCCACGAGGGCGAACGTGGTGGCGATCACCGCCATCCCGATTTCGTCGGCCGCTTCGAGCGAGGCCTGCATCGGCGACTTGCCCATGTGGAGGTGGCGCGAGATGTTTTCGATCTCGACGATCGCATCGTCGACCAGCACGCCGATCACGAGGGCCAGCGACAGCAGCGTGACCATATTGAGCGTGTAGCCGAACAGGTACTGGCCCAGGAAGGCCGGAATCACCGACAGGGGCAGGGCGGCCGCGGCGATCAGCGTCGCGCGCCAGTCGCGCAGGAACCACCACACCACCAGCACCGCCAGCAGCGCGCCTTCGTACAGCATGTGCATCGAGGCGTCGAAGTTCTCGTCGACCGACACCGAGTTGTCGATCACTTCATTGACGATCAGCTTCGGGTTTTCTTTCTTGAGCTGTTCCATCGCGGCGCGCGCGCCCGTGGCGACATCGATCTCGCCCGCCCCGCGCGTGCGGAACACTTCGAAGGCGACGACGCGGCGGCCATCCTGCTCGGCCAGCGCGCGCGGTTCTTCCACGGTGTCGAGCACGCGCGCCACCTGGTCCAGGCGCACGTGGCGCCCGTCCGGCAGCGGGATCTCCATCGCGGCCAGCGCCTGCGCGGTGCCGACGGTGGCCAGCGTGCGCACCGATTGCTCGACGCCGCTGACATCGCCCCGGCCACCCGGCGCTTCGCGCTGCACATTGCGCAGCTGGCGCGAGATATCCAGCGCCGAGACGCGCAGCGCCGCCATCTTCTGGTCATCGAGCTCCACGCGCATCTCGCGCGTGACGCCGCCCACGCGCCGGATTTCACCGAGGCCCGGCACGCCCAGCATGCGCTTGGCGACGTCGTTGTCGACGAACCAGCTCAGGTCCTGGTCGTCCAGGCCCGAGCCTTCGGCCGCGGCGATCGTGAAGGTCGAGACGACGCGCCCGGCGGTGGCGGCCTTGGTCACGGTTGGTTCGCGCAGTTCGGCCGGCATGTCGGCGCGCACGCGCGAGACCGCGTCGCGCACGTCGTTGACGGCTTCGGCCGAATCGCGCTCGAGGATGAATTCGACCGTGACGGTGGCCACGCCGTCGAGCACGCGCGTGTAGATGTTCTTGATGCCCTGCAGGGTGGCGACCGAGTCCTCGATCTTGCGCGCGACTTCCGTTTCGAGCTGCGCCGGGGCGGCGCCGTCCAGGACGGCGGTGACGGTGACGATCGGCAGTTCGATGTCCGGGAAGTCCTGCACCTTGCTGGCATTGAAGGCCATCAGCCCTGCCACGGTGAGCAGGACGAACAGCATGATCGCCGGGATCGGATTGCGGATCGACAGGGCGGAGAAATTCATCGTGCAGCCTTTGCCGGTGCTGCCGCTGGCGCGGTTGCAGGCGCGACTGCGGGCGTGGCTATATTGCGTACCAGGTCACCGTCATTCAGGAACCCGGCGCCGGTGACGACAATGGGCGCGTCGGCTGCGAGGCCGCCGACAATCTCGACCCGGTCGCCCAGGCGGCGGCCCGTGGTGACCTTCAGCTGGCTCACGCGGCTGTCCGCATTCAGGCGGTACACGTAGCTGAAGCCGTCGCGCACCGCGATCGACTGCTGCGGCACGGTCAGGGCGTTCGACGTGCCCAGTTCGAAACGGCCGCTGGCAAACATGCCGGCCTTGAGCGGCATGTCGCCCGACAGTGCCGGCGGCAGGTCGACATAGACCAGCGCAAGCCGGGTCTGCGGATCGACCGACGGCGCCACGACGCGCACCTTGCCCGTGACTTCGAGACCGCTGGCGCCGCGCACGACCGCGCGGGTGCCCGCCTTGATGCGCCCGAGGTCTTGCGCCGTCACTTCGGCGCGCCATTCAAGGCGGCCCTGGCGGATCATGCGAAACAGTTCGGTGCCCACGCCGACGACGGCGCCGACGGTGGCATTGCGCGCCGAGATCACGCCGCTGTCGGGCGCTGTCACCTGCGTGTACTTCAGGCGCAGCTGCTGCTGCGTGAGCGTGGCCTGGGCCGACTGGACGCGCGCGGCGCCGGTCTGCTCGCCCGTCACGTATTGCGTGACCTGCTGGGCGCTCAGGGCGCCGGAGCTTTCCAGTGCCCGCGCGCGGTCGGCGTTTGCCTTGGATTCCAGGGCATTGGCCTTCGCTTCGAGCAGCGCGGCGCGCGCGCCCTCGATATCGGCGCGCACGGTTTCATCCGCGAACACGGCCAGCACCTGGCCCTTTTTGACCACGTCGCCGACATTGACGCGCACTTCGTTCAGGCGCAGCCCGTTCGATTCGCTGCCGATGACAGCATCCTGCCAGGCGGCGATGCTGCCGTTGGCGGTCAGGCTGATCGGCAGGCTGGTGGTGGCGGGGCGGGTGGTGGTGACGCTCAGGGCAGGGCGCGGGGCGGCCTTTTCTTCCTTGGCGTCGGCGCGGTTGATCGTCGCCAGCGCAATGACGGCGCACAGCGACGCGGCCCCGAGGGCGATGGCAAGGGCACGTGGATGTCGAATGGTTTTCATGGTGTCTGGGTGATCGCGGCCTGGTCCAGCAATCCGGCGGTCCGGCGCTTCGGCAAGCAACTGAGTGTAGCAAATGTGACGCCCCCGGCAGGGCTGCACGGGTGTCATTACAAATAGTGCAGTGCGGAAAAATAGGCGGTTTGGCAGGGCGTTCTGCAAATTTACAACAGTAGATTTACCGTATTGCACTGCACAATAAAAAGGACTATATTGGAACTGTCTCCTCCAGTTTTCTCCGAAAATTGGATTTGCCGCCCGCCAACCACCAGGTTCTGCGGGCGTTTTTTTTTGCTCTGTTTAGACGTTTTCACCCTGGAACGACCCGGCGCGCCAGGTCAGCACCAGCGTATCGCGGTAACCATGCTCGCCCAACGGCTGGATTGGCGTCGATTCGTGGATCACGGCGGCGTCGTCCAGCAAAAGCAGCGTCCAGGGTTCGGTCATCGTGAAGCGCTGGCCGGATGGGCCATCGGCGTCGAACACCCGCGTCTCGCCGCCCTTGATGCCATGGCGGCCAATCATGATCACGGCCACGAAATTCACGCCATCGCGGTGCGCGCCTTCGGGTGTCGGGCGGCCGATGCCGTCCGCCGTGTCGATCCTGAACTGGTGCGCTTCGACGAACCACGGTTGCACCGGCGTCACCGCTGAACAAACCGTGCCGAGCGCGCGCAGCAGGCGTTCCCAGGCCGGGTTGGCGACGGTCGCCGTTTCCATCGGCGCGAACAGGCGGTGCATGCCGCCGTGCAGCGCGTTGTACTCGACCGGCTGCCAGTGCGCGCGGTGCGGCGTCTGCATCAGGCTGCCGCCATCGTCGATGAAGCACGAGTGACGGCGGCGCCGATAGCGCCCGCCATCCTTCAGGTAATCGTCGAGTTCGAGGCGGTCCCAGCTGGGCACCAGCGTGGCGAGTTCAGGCAGGCTGCAGCCGGCCAGCAGCGCAACGTCGTCAGGGCGCAGCAGGGCGTAGCCGGTGTCGCGCAGTGCGGCCGTCAGGTGCGACGGATCGAGATAGGGCAGGGGCGGAGTGGTCATCCCGCTAGCCTAGCACTTTCATTGCCGCCCGGCCAGACTTCACCAGGTCTTGACCAGCGTCAGGCGCAGCGAGCGCGGTTCAATCGGGTGGAAATGCACGTCCGCCACGGGCGCCGTTTCGCCTGCCAGTTGCGACTCGTAGAAGTAGTCGATCGCCGAGGCGCGCCGGTTCGTCAGGTTGAACGCTTCAAGTTCCAGCTGCAGGTCCTTCGCCAGCTGGTAACCCACGCGCCCGTTGAGCGTCACGCTCGCTTTCGAACGCACGCTGTCGTCCTCGATGAGCGGGCGCGGGCCGAACCAGCGCAGGCGCAGGGAACCCGACCACGGGCCGCTGCGGTCGACCGTCACGCCCAGTTGCGCGACGCCTTCGATGGCGCCCGGGATCCGGTTACCCAGCGAGCGGGCGCGCGCCCAGGCCGCATCGAAGTCGACCGACAGCCATTTGTAGGGCCGGTAGTAGTTCGAAAACTCGATGCCGTAGCGGCGGCTCGGATCGCCCGCCTCGGTGTTGCCGGCGTCGCCGATATAGGTCAGCTCGGAATCGAAGTCGAGGCGGTACACGGCCAGCGACATCTGCATCTTCGGAATCGCCTCGGTGCGCAGGCCGAACTCCACGCCGCGCGAACGCACGAGGCCCGGGGTGCGCTCGACCGCATCGAGCGTTTTCGGATCGACCGTGGCGACCGTGCCGCGCGCGTCGTTGCTGTGAAAGCCGTGGCCGTAATTCGCATACAGCTCGGTCGATGCCCACGGGCCGTAGGCGATGTTCAGCGTCGGCGTGACCAGCGTGTCGTGCGCCTTGCCGGCATTTTCAAGCCGGTCGCCGTCGACGCGGAAGCGGTAGTTATTCGCGCGCACACCGACGATCGTGCGCAGCGCATCGCTCCAGCGCGTGGCATTCTCGACGAACACCGCGCCACTCGTCTCGACGATGTGGTCTTCGCGCGTGGTGGCGATGCGTGCGCGCTTGCGGGTGTCGTACAGGCCGTTGAAGATATTGTCGTTCTGGAGCTGCGCGCCCACGGTCAGGTCGGACGACAGCGTGTCGCTGCGGTGCATGTGCCAAGTGTGATTGGCATCCACGCCGCTCGTCACGCGCCGGTCGGGCTGGGCGAACTGGTCGCCGTTCACCGGATCGTTCAAGAAGTAGGTGAAGTTCGAGAACAGTTCGAGCTCGTTGCGGATCACGTAGGCGCTCACTTTCGAGGCCGAATCGGTGTCCGTGCTGCGCCAGATGCCCGAAATGCTGTGGCGCCGCGCTTTGCCGCCATCGCTGTCGTCGATGAGGTCGAAGCGACCGATGCGGCCATCCTCGACGGCCCGCAGCGGAATCTGGTCGGTCGAATTCCAGTGGCCGCTATAGCTCATCGCGGTGACGTTCCAGCCATTGTTGGCGTAGCCCTGGCTGTAGCGCAGTACGGCGTTAACCTTGCGGTAGCCGTCGGGGCGCGTCCATGGGCCATCGTTTTTCATCAATTCCAGCGCGTACAGCAGGCTGCCGCCGGCAACCTCGGGCGAACCGGCCAGCATCGTGCGGGCGTAGCCGTCCTGGCCGACCGTCGCGGAAGCGATGCTTTTGACCAGACGATTGGCATAGCTGAGCGAGGCCACGCCGGCCGACGAGAAATCGCCTTCGCGCGCCGAGTACGGGCCCTTGCGGTAATCGAGCCGGCCCACCAGTTCGGGAATCAGGAAATTCAGGTCGGTCCAGCCCTGGCCGTGCGCGTGGCTGCGCTGGTTGACGGGCATGCCGTCGACCCAGGTGGCCAGGTCGGTGCCGTGGTCGAGATTGAAGCCGCGCAGGTAGAACTGGTTGGCCTTGCCTTCGCCACTGTGCTGGCTGGCGATCAGGCCGGGCGTGACTTCGAGCAGTTCGCCCGGCCGGTAGGCGATGCGCCCGGCCAGGTCCTTCGCGCCGGCGCTGCCGGCGCCGGCCGAATCGGCGATGCCGAGCTGGCTGGCGCGGGCGCCTTCGACCAGCACGCGCTGGAGCTGGAAATCATCGGCATGGACGGTGGATGAGGCGAACAGCGCGGCGAGCACGCAAGGGATGGGGCGAAGCAGCATGGCAATTTCAGAGTAAGGGTTCAGCGCGCAGGCTGTTCGAGTGCCTGGCGCATGAAGGTCAGCGAACGCACGGCGCCGCCTTCGTTGAGGTTCACGGTGTTGACCTGTTCGGCCATGAAGTCGACCAGGACGCCCTGGTGGATGACGGCCGTTGCCGACAGCGGCGTGGCGGCCAGCTCCTGGTAGATCACGACGCTTTGGGCATCGGCCGTCACGCCGACCCAGGTCACGGGCAGCTTCTTGCCGTCCTTGTCGGCGAGCCAGAAGTGGCGCTCGACGTAGGTGCGCAGCACCGCCTGGTCTTCCACGTCGCTCAGGTCGAACTGGCGCCCGTACAGATTGAGCAGCAGCGCGTCGATATCGTGCGCCGTGTAGGTGTGGACGATTTCGGTGCTCTCGGTACGCGCGTTGTACGAGATGTCGGTCATGCCGAAGTGGAAGCGGTGCGCGCTGGCCGCAGCGCTGGCGCACAGTAGCAGCGCCAGGAGCAGCGACTTCAATCCGTGCAGCGTCATTGGGCTGCCTTCGGTGCCGCTTTCAACGGCGTGGCCGCGTCGCGCATCAGGTTATTCGGATCGCGCTCGGTCTTGAACAACTCCAGGCGCGACGGCGTCGCCTTGCGTGGCCAGCTGTTGTTGCTGACATCGATGTCGGCCGTTTCCCAGTACGGGTCCTGCGTCAGGCCGACGATCGGTTCATCGGTGACGAACAGCTTCGTGATCTTCGCGGGCGAATAGCGCCAGACTTCCGCCGGAATACGTTCGATCGTCTTTTGGCCGCTTTTCAGGGTGAGTTCGACGATCAGCGGCATCACGAGGCCGCCGCGATTGGAAAAGTCGACCAGCGTCAGGTGCTTGCCTTCCTTGAGCAGCGCCTTTTCCCAGTCTTCCAGCTCCGCCGTCGTTTCGGCAAACTTGTTGCGGTCCTTGTTGGTGACGGTGAATTCGTCATGCTCGTTGTAGAAGTCCTTCAGCTCCGGGTGCGCATCGACGCGGCGCGGCATGCCCTGGTTGCGCTGGTCGGTCACCGACACCGGTTCGGCGGCGCGGCGCGCGCGCTGCCAGGCTTTTTCGACTTCCGGATCTTTCGACGACACCGTGTACTCGCTGATGCCGTCGACGCTGATGTCCACCGCGTCGGTCGTGTAGAACCAGCCGCGCCAGAACCAGTCGAGGTCCGTGCCCGAGGCATCTTCCATCGTGCGGAAGAAGTCGGCCGGGGTAGGGCGCTTGAACTTCCAGCGCTCGGCGTATTCCTTGAATGCGAAGTCGAACAGTTCGCGTCCCAGCACCGTCTCGCGCAGGATATTGAATGCGGTAGCCGGCTTGGCGTAGGCGTTGGCACCGCGCTGCAGCGTCGACTCGGCATTCGTCATGATCGGCGCCTGGTTCGTGCTGCGCATGTAGTCGACGATGTCGCGCGGCTCGCCACGGCGCGCCGGGTAGTTCTCTTCCCACGCCTGTTCGGCCAAAAACTGCAGGAAGCTGTTCATCCCTTCGTCCATCCAGGTCCACTGGCGCTCGTCCGAATTGACGATCATCGGGAAGTAGTTGTGGCCCACCTCGTGGATGATCACGCTGATCAGGCCATACTTGGCGGCCTGCGAGTACGTCAGCGCGCCCGTCTTGGCGTCCTTGACGGGGCGGCGGCCGTTAAACGACAGCATCGGGTATTCCATGCCGCCCACCGGGCCGTTGACCGAGATCGCCACCGGATACGGGTAGTCGAACGAGTACTTGTTGTACTGCTCGATCGTGTGGATCACGGCCGGCGTCGAGTATTTCTCCCACAGCGGGTTCGCTTCGGCCGGGTAGTACGACATCGCCATCACGTCCTGCTTGCCGCTCTTGATGCCCTGCGCATCCCAGATGAATTTGCGGCTCGACGCGAACGCGAAGTCGCGCACGTTCTTGGCGTTGAAGCGCCAGGTGCGGTTGCCGGTGGCGCGCCCCTTTTCGGTTGCCTGCGCTTCGGCCTGCGACACGATCATCACGGGCTTGCCCGCGGTTTTCGCCTGCTGCAGGCGCGCGCGCTGGGCGCTGGTCAGCACTTCACCCGCGTTCTGCAGCTCGCCCGTGGCGGCCACAATGTGGTCGCCCGGCACCGTGATCGCCACATCGTAGTCGCCAAATTCCAGCGTGAATTCGCCGTCGCCCAGGTACTGCGCGTTCTGCCAGCCGGCCGCGTCGTAGTAGGCGGCCATGCGCGGGAACCACTGCGCGATTTCGTAGATGTCGTTGCCGTCCTTGAAGCGCTCGAAGCCCATGCGGCGGCCCAGCACGTTCATCTCGGGGATGTTGAAGCGCCAGGCCACGTTGAACGACACCTTTGCACCGGGTTTCAATGGCTGCGGCAGGTCGATCCGCATCATCGTCTTGTTGATTGTGTGCGCCAGCGCGCGGCCGTCGCTGCCGGTCACGCTCTGGATGTCGATGCCGCCGGCGAACTTGCCTGCCTCCAGCGTGAAGCGCAGCGCATCGAACTTCACGCCGTCAATGCCCCTGGCCTGCCACGCGCTGCGCGACGGCAGCGTCGTGATCTTGCGGTTGTCCGAGTCGCTGCGGAACATGTTCTGGTCCAGCTGCACCCACAGGTACGACAGCGTGTCGGGCGAGTTGTTGTGGTACGTGACCGTGCCGGCGCCGCTGATCGCGCGACTGGCTTCGTCGAGCGTGACGCGCAGCTTGTAGTCGGCACGCTGCTGCCAGTAGGCGTGGCCCGGTGCGCCGGCGGCGTTGCGCGTGACGCCGGGCGTCGGCAGCAGCTCGTCCAGCTGGCGGAATTTGTCGTCGAAGGCCGGGCCGGCCGCGCCGGCGGTCATCGCAACGCCGAGGGTGAGGGTCGCGAAGGCCGCGTGCAGGTGAGGGAGTTTCATGATCGTGGTACCCAAAAAATGACATCGGGCGGATCGCTCCGCCCGGGTAATGAACCAACCGGATGCCGCGTTATTCCGCCGGCGTTGGCGCCGTCTCCGGTGCTGGCGTGCCTTGCGCATCCTTCGTCTTGAGCTTCGAGTTGAAGTCGCGCATCAGGTTGTTCGGATCGCGTTCGGTCTTGAACAGTTCAAGACGCGACGGCGTCGCCTTGCGTGGCCAGCTGTTGTTGCTGACGTCGACGTCGGCCGTTTCCCAGTTCGGATCCTGCGTCAGGCCGACGATCGGTTCATCGGTGACGAACAGCTTCGTGATCTTCGTCGGCGAATAACGCCACACTTCGGCCGGGATGCGCTCGATGGTTTTCTGGCCGTTCTTCAGCGTCAGTTCCACGATCAGTGGCGTGACCAGGCCGCCCACGTTCGAGAAGTCGACCAGCGTCAGGTGCTTGCCTTCCTTGAGCAGCGCCTTTTCCCAGTCTTCCAGCTCGGCCGTCGTTTCCGCGAACTTGTTGCGGTCCTTGTTGGTGACGGTGAACTCGTCGTTCTCGTTGTAGAAGTCCTTCAGTTCCGGGTGCGCATCGACGCGGCGTGGCATGCCCTTGTTGCGCTGGTCCGTGATCGACACCGGCTCGGCGGCGCGGCGTGCGCGCGCCATGGCTTTCTCGACTTCAGGGTCCTTGGAAGACACCGTGTACTCGGTGATGCCGTCGACGCTCACGTCCACCGCATCGGTGGTGTAGAACCAGCCGCGCCAGAACCAGTCGAGGTCCGTGCCCGATGCGTCTTCCATCGTGCGGAAGAAGTCGGCCGGCGTCGGGCGCTTGAACTTCCAGCGCTCGGCGTATTCCTTGAACGCGAAGTCGAACAGCTCGCGGCCCAGCACCGTTTCGCGCAGCACGTTCAGCGCGGTGGCCGGCTTGGCGTAGGCGTTGTTACCGAACTGCAGGACCGATTCCGAGTTGGTCATGATCGGCACCTGGTTGGTGCTCTTCATGTAGGTGGTGATGGCGCGCGGGTCGCCGCGGCCGCCCGGCCAGTTGGCTTCCCAGGCTTCCTGCGCCAGGAACTGCACGAACGAGTTCAGGCCTTCGTCCATCCAGGTCCACTGGCGCTCGTCCGAATTGACGATCATCGGGAAGTAGTTGTGGCCGACTTCGTGGATGATCACGCCGATCAGGCCATACTTGGTGCGCTGCGAGTACGTCAGTTCGCCGGTCTTCTTGTCCTTGCTCGGACGCGGACCGTTAAACGAAATCATCGGGTATTCCATGCCGCCCACCGGACCGTTGACCGAGATCGCGGTCGGGTACGGGTAGTCGAACGAGTACTTGTTGTACTGCTCGATGGTGTGGATGATCGCCTGGGTCGAGTATTTCTCCCACAGCGGATTGCCTTCCTTCGGGTAGTACGACATCGCCAGCACGTCCTGCTTGCCGCTCTTGATCGCCTGCGCATCCCAGATGAACTTGCGGCTCGACGCGAACGCGAAGTCGCGCACGTTCTTTGCCTTGAAGTGCCAGGTTTTCATGGCCGTGCTGCGGACCTTTTCGGCCGCTTCGGCTTCGGCCTGGGTCACGATGATGACGGGCTTCTTCGCCGTCTTCGCCTGTTGCAGGCGATCGCGCTGGGCCGCGGTCAATACCTCGCCCGGGTTTTGCAGCTCGCCCGTGGAAGCGACGATGTGGTCGCCCGGCACCGTGATGCGCACGTCGTAGTCGCCAAACTCCAGCGTGAATTCGCCCGAGCCCAGGAACTGCTTGTGCTGCCAGCCGTACACGTCGTAGTAGGCGGCCATGCGCGGGAACCACTGGGCGATTTCGAACAGGTCGTTCTTGTCGTCGAATTTCTCGTAGCCGGCACGCCCACCCAGCACCTTCTGCTCATTGATGTTGTAGCGCCAGTCGATCCCGAACGTCACCTTCGCGCCAGGCTTGAGTGGCTGCGGCAGGTCGATCCGCATCATCGTCTTGTTGATGGTGTACGGCAGCGGGCGGCCGCCCGCATCCTTGACCGCCAGGATGTCGAAGCCGCCGGGGAAGGTGCGCCCCTCGAGCACGGTGCGCAGGGCATCGTATTTCAGGCCGGTGGTCTGGGTGCCGTTGGCCCAGGCATCGCGCGAAGGCAGGATGGCGCTCTGGCGCGCATCCGAATCGGTCTTGTAGATGTTCTGGTCAAGCTGCACCCACAGGTATTTGAGGGTATCCGGGGAATTGTTGTGGTAGGTGACCGTACCGGCGCCGGAGAGCGCGCGTTTGGCTTCATCGAGCGTGGTGCGGATCGTGTAATCGGCGCGTTGCTGCCAGTAGGCGTGGCCCGGGGCGCCGGAGGCGGTGCGGATCGTGCCTGGGGTCGGCAGCAGCTCATCGAGCTGGCGGAACTTGTCGTCGAACGGTGCTGCGGCAAACGATGATGCTGCGAGGCATAGAGCTGCTACGCCGATTGGCAAACGAAACATGATTCCCCTGGATTTGTTGTTGGAAATATGACAGGAATTCTATCGTTGATATTCTTCAATTGCTTAACGTATTTGTAAAAATCCGGATACATGTGGCGCGCGCCACACCAATGGCGGCGCCTGCATGCTTATTTCATGGTTCAGTACATGTTGGTCACGCGCGCGTACCCCCGCACCCCCGTGCCCTGCACGATCTTGCCAAAGTCGGCGTCATGGCGGTGCAGTTCGAGGTCGCGCGACAACACGAACAAAACCTTGTCCGATTCCGCGTACAACGGTTCCCATTGGCCGCCGCGCTGCCTGAGCACCAGCTCACCCTTGCGCTCGGCGATCTCGAAGTCCGTCACGGCGTCGAGCTGGTAGCGGCCCACCAGCGTGCGCCGCGTTTCCGGCGCGAGCGCGACGGCCTTGCGGAGTTTGGTCTGGTTGCTGTCCCACTGGTACTCGTAGGCGATGGCGCGCATCAGACCTGCCGCCACGTCGATGCCATTGTCGCCGTTGGTCAGGATGACCGCGCCGCTGCCGTCAGCGACGGCGGCGTAGAACACCGCCTTGAAGCCCTGGTTGCTGCCACCGTGGCTGAAGCCCTTGCCGCCGTCCTGCATGCTCAAGCCCAGCGCGTAGTTGTTCTTGACCGGCTGCAGCATCGTGCGCGTCATCGCGGGCGTGAGCACGCCGCCCATTGCACCCGCCGCCCCCTGCTGGATCGCGATCGCGAAGCGCGCCAGGTCGTCCGGCGTGGTCCACAGGCCGGCGGCAGCCTGCTCGGGATAGGTATAAGCACCGCCGGGGAACGGCTTGCCATCCTCGTCATGCGGCCGCGCGGCGTTAAGCGCCAGGTCGGGCGGCAGCGGCTGCGCGTAGGTGCTGGCGGTCATGCCCAGCGGCGCCAGTACCAGTTCGCGCAGGATCGCGTCAAATGGCTGGCCGGCGCGGTCGATCATCGCCTGCTGCACCAGCGTGTAGCCGCCGCCCGAGTAGCGGAAGGCCGACCCCGGCGCCGCAGTGACCCGGATCGCCTTCGTGTTGGCGGGGCCGGCGCCATCGAGGACCTGCTGCAGCGTCGGCACGCTTTTGCCCGCGGCATAGCCGGGAAAGCCCGAGACGCTCATGCCGCCGGTGTGCGACAGCAGCTGGCGCAGGCTCGGCATGCCGTCACCCTTCGGCAGCGTCCAGCTAGTGAGCGCCTGGTCGATGCCGGCATCCAGATCGAGCTTGCCCTGTTCGACCATGCGCAGCGCCGCCATGGCCGATACGGGTTTGCTGAGCGACGCCGCCTGGAACAGCGTCTGCGGCGTGACGGCGGGCCCGCCGGTCCAGGCCATGCCATAGCCGCGCGTCCACGCCACCTTGCCGTCCTTGATCACGGCCACGCTCACGCCCGGCACGTTCAGCCGTTTCATTTCGTCGAGCAGAGTCAGTGGCGCTACCGGCACATCGGCCAGGGCGACTTCCGGGCGCAGGCCGGACTCGATGCGGGCAATGGCGGCGCTGTCGTCGGCGCTGTCATCGGCGTGTGCGCCGGCAGCGGCCAGCATTGCGATGCAGGCGGCGAGATAAACAACATGGGAGTGGCGGCGGGGCAGGGCGGAACGCATCTTCTTCTCCAGACATGGTTGCACAAATGGCAAACAGTATGGGTAGGTGCGACCAAGCCGGCAAGCACCGGGAGAAAGCTATGCCGCCGGCATGCTGAAGGTGAACGTGATGCGCCCGTCCGTTGATGTGACGCCGATCGCGCCGTCGTGGCCGCGCGCGATCTGGTCGACGATGTACAGGCCCAGTCCCAGGCCTTCGTCGCCGGCGCGCGAGGTGGCGCGCCAGTAGGGCTTGAACAGCTGGTCGATGACGGTCTGGCTCAGATCGGGGCCGGCGTTGCTCACGGCGAGCACGAAGCTGGCGCCGTCGATGCGCGCGTCCACATGGATCGGCTCCCCGCTGTCGCCATGCAGCAGCGCATTCTTGAGCAGGTTCGACAGCAGTTGCGCAAGCCGCTGCGGATCGCTGCGCAGCGCGATGCCGCGCGCGATGTCGGACCGGATCACGCGGTGGGGGTACACGCCACGCAGCTCGTCGACCACCTGGTCGAGCATCAGGTGGACGTCGGCGCTCTGGCACAGTTCGAGCGCCAGGCCGGAGCCCATGCGCCCGCGCGTGAAATCGACGACGTTGTCGACCAGGCCGGCCATGCGCATGGCGCTGCTGCGCATGCGTTCGACAATCTTGTCGGTGGCCGGGTCGGTGCTACGGTGCTTGAGCAGTTCGGCGCCGGTCAGGATGGCGCTGAGCGGGGTGCGCAGGTCGTGGCCCAGCACCGCGATGAACTGTTCGCGCAGTTCGGCCGTTTCGCGTTCGGACAGCAGGTCCGAACGGGTGGCGCGCAGCGAACGGTCGGTTTCGAGCTGGCGCGAAATGAGTTCGGCGAACAGCGTCAGCGCCGACATCGTGGCGCCCTCGCTCAGTGCCGCCGGCTTGGGATCGAGGCCGCACAGCGTGCCGAAGTAATCGCCGTCAGGACGGAAGATCGGGATCGAAAAATAGCTCTGGAACCCGTACAGGCGCGGTGTGTGATGGTCGCGGTACGAATCGCTGTCGCGCACGCTGTCGATGACGATCGGCTGGCGCGTCGCGCGCACTTCTTCGCACAGCGTGGTGGTAACGTCGAGCGGGTCGCCCGCCTGCAGCCCGAACCCGAGCTGGTCATGCACGGCGCAGGTGGTCCAGGTGGTGTCGGTGACGTGCGCGATGCAGACGAACCCCAGCCCGGTCATGGTCGCTACTGTTTCCAGCACGCGCGGCACGGCGGCAATGGCCTGGATTTCCCTGACATGCTGGGGGACGGAGTCTGGCATCATGGGTTCATTGGTCAATGAGGTCGAAATCATACCACCCGCCAGTGGACGCGACCCGGCTCAGGCCAGCCAGCGTCCATCGGCATACACCTGGATGTCGCCCAGGAACACCGCATCGGTGACCGCGAACACGTCGATGTGAAAGCGCGCATCCTTGCGCTTGAAGCCCGGCTTCGTGTACACGCCATGCTTGGCGCCGAGCGACAGGTGGATGCCGCACATGCGCTCATACGTGCCGATATCGTCCACCCGCAGGTCGCGCGTGAAGGCGCGGTTCAGCCCGAACCCCAGCTCGCGCACCCACACTTCGCCTTCCTCGAGACGGATGTTCTCGAGTACCTGCTCGAAGGCCGGCGTGGCGTGCTCGGTGCCGGTCACGCGGCCCGCCTCGATGATCAAGGTGACCGGCACGTCGGGATGGTTCGAGCGGTAACTGGTGTCGCCGAACACGTGGATCTGCACCCGGCCATGCACGGCTTCGAGGTCTTGCGCCTCGGTGAACACTTCGCCGATCGGGAACTGGCCGCCGACGTTGTTCATCTCGCTGTAGTCGCCGATATTCAGCTTGGCCGGTTCGAACGGCGAGGCAAAGGTGAGCGTCTCGCCGCCGCCGACCACGCGGCCATGCGGCGCGCTATCGATCAGCGCCTTGAGCGCGCGCCCGGTACCACGGAAGTAGGCGGGGTCGTAGGCCAGCGCATTGACATAGTGTTCGCCCTGGATGCCGGGCATGCGCGACAGGTGCACGTGCTCGATCACTTTCAGGTCGAGCTTGAACAGCTCGACGCGGATGCGAAAACCGTCGAGCCGGAAATTGGTCGACTGGACCAGCACCACCAGGTCGTGCGCGGCCATCGAGCGGAACGCCGCCAGCACCGCATCGGGCGTCACGCTGTCGAAGTCCACGAACCCGGCGGCAGGCAGATTGCGCCGGTAGCCCGCGAGCAGGGCGCGCGCCAGCGGCGTGCGCGTGTCGTACACGACCAGTGCCTTGTGCGCCGGGCCGTGTTCGAGGGCGATCGACAGCACGGCCGCCAGGTGCGCAGTCGCGGCGTCCACCACGGTGGCGGGCAGGTCGTCGTCGGAAAGGAGGGAGGCGGCAGCGGTCATCGGCGCACAGGAAGGAAGAGGGAAGCGGCCATTATACGTTCCGCTGCACCGTAAGGGATCAGGCGGCGCTACCAGGCAAACAGCGCGACGCGTGGCCGTGCGGGGCGCTATCATGCGGCCTTCGATCACGATCAAGACAGCGGTTGGCAGGCCGTCTTTCGGCATTCAGGGCAACAGCGAAATACGGGGCACCATGGCACACAACGATTCCTGCATCAATACCGGCTGCGGCCGCGCGTTTCCACAGCCGGTCGATTTTTGCCCGTGGTGCGGTACGGCGCAGGGACCGGTCAACGCCGTGCCGGCGCTGCCGGTCGCAATGCCACCCGCGCCACCCATGCCACCGGCCCCACCCGTGCCGCCAGTGCCGGTCATCGCGGCGCCAGTCGGTCAACCACCGCCACCGCCGAAGCCCATCCCGGCGCCAGCACCACCAGCGCCGCCGGCGCCACCCGTGCGCGCCAATCCCGCACCACGTCCGGCCGGCCCGACGCGCAAACCGATCCGCCTGCGCTGGTGGCTGATCGGCCTGGGCGTCCTGTGGCTGGCCTGGATGCTGACCAAGCCGACTGCGGCCCGCATCGAGCGCCGCATGGCGTCAGCCATCGCCCTGGCCAAGGAGTGCAAGCCGAAGGAAGCGCAGGACGAGTTGATTGCGCTGCGCAAGACACGCGCGACGCCCGAGCAGCTGCGCCAGGTCCAGAGCGGGCTCAATACGGCGGCAGCGGCCTGTACGCGCGCCGGGCAGCGCCGCGCCGCATGGACCACCGCCAACAACGCCATCGAGCGCCTGCTGAATGCGGGCAGCTTCGAACAGGCCCGCACCCGCCTGGCCACGTTCACCAAACGCTGGGGCGAGGACGCGCGCACGCGCGAGGTCAAGGCGCGCATCGATGCCGGCCGGCGCGACCACCCGCTGGCCGATCCTTCGCGCTGAAGCCGGACATCGCCCGCGCCGACGACTAGGCGTTGGCTGCGCGCGGCATGTCCGGATCGCCGTACACGATGGCCATGTCGACCTGCCCCGAGCGCCAGGCGTGCTCCAGGTTCTGCTCGATCACATCCAGGTTCACACGTTCGCCGTCGGCGAAACCGCGCACGCCGTAAGCACGGTTGCGGCCATGCGACTTGGCCATGTACAGGGCCATGTCCACCAGGTTGACCACGCGTTCCCAGGCCATGGCCTGCTTGCCGATGGCAAGCGGGAACGGCGCGAAACCGATCGACACGGTCACTGTGATCTGCACGCCGGCATGGTCGATGACGGTGGCGTTGATGCCGCCCAGGATGCGCGCGGCCACTTCATCCATCCGATGGCGCGGCACCGAGGGCAGGAACGCCAGGAACTCTTCGCCGCCCCAGCGCACGATCATGTCGGTCTCGCGCAGGATCTCGGCCAGGCTGGCCGAGATTGTGGTCAGCACCGTGTCGCCGGCCGCGTGGCCGTGGGTGTCATTGATATGCTTGAAGTGGTCCACATCGAGCAAGAACAGCGCGCCGACGCCATCGACCCCGTCCGCTGCCGGCGACGATGGGGACAGCGCGCGCATGTACTCGAGGAAGTGGCGGCGGTTGTACAGCCCCGTGAGCGGATCGCGCACGCTCTGCTGTTTCAGTTCCCAGTTCTTCGCGTGCAGCTGTGCGTTCGCATGGCGCACCTTGCGGTACAAGAGACCCACCACGATTGCCGCCAGCGCGATCACGATGAGCACCAGCCACCAGACACGCTGCTGCAGGCGGCGGTTGTCGATCTCGGCTGATTTGATCGTGTTCTCGCTGCGCAGCAGTTCGATCTGGCGTTGCTTGCGTTCGGCTTCGTATTTTTCCTGCAGCTCGAGCATGGCTTGCTGGCGGCGCTTTTCGAACAGTTCGTTCGACAGCTTGCGCTCGCGGTGGTAGGCCTTCAGGGCGCCCGGCAGGTCGCCCACGCGCTCCAGCGCCACGCCGTATTCCACCAGCGCGGTTTGCAGTTCGGGCTTGTCGCCCATTTCTTCATAGCCGGCGATACCGGCCTCGATATGGCGCTTGCCTTCGACGAGCCGCCCGGTGGCCAGGAAGGCCTGGCCCAGGTTCAGGTGCGCGATCGCGTCGAGTCGGCGATCGTTCAGCGGGCGCGCCGCATCGACCGCCTGCTGGGCGTAGCTGACAGCGTTGCGGTAGTCCCCCGTTTTGAGATACCAGTCGGACAGGTTGACCAGGGTACCGGCAATACGATTGCTGGCGCCGATCTTGCGCTCGAGCGCCAGGCCTTCCTGCAGCACGCGCAGCGCGCGCTCATTCTGCCCGCTGTCCATCGCCAGGCCGTATTCCATCCGCTTGAGCAGCATCGTGCGGCCGGGCGAGTTGGCGCTGGCCGCGGCGGCGTAGGCCTCGTCCAGCACGGCGAAGCCTTTTTCGGGTTCGCGCATCTGCAAATACAGGCGCGCCAGTGAATACAGCGCCATCACGGTATGGATCGGATCGCCGCTCGAGCGTGCCAGTGCAGCGGCGCTCTGCAGGCCCTGCAGGGCACGCGGCAGGTTGCCTTCCTCGGCATACGATTCGCCCGACGAAATCGCGGCGCGCACGCGCAGGTCGATGTCGTTGGTGGTGTTGGCCAGTTTTTCGGCCTCCCAGATCAGGCGGTGGGATTCACCCGGACGGTGCTGTGCGAACGCAGCGTACCCCTGCATCAAAAGGCCCTTGGCCAGTGCGCCGGTGTGATCGTGCTGGCGTCCCAGGACAATGAGCTCGTTGGCCAGCGCGACTGCCTGCGCATGCTGGCCCATGCCGTGGCGCGCGGCGGCCATCTGGTTCAGGAATTCGATCCGCTGCGGCAGCGGTGCCACGCGTGCCTGGTCCTCGATGGCTTCGAGCATCGGCAGGGCGCGTTCGGGAACGATGCGGTTGACTTCCCGGATCTCGGCCAGGCGCGCATCGAGCTCCGGGGCGTTACTGGCAAACGCACAGGCCGACGCAATGCACAGGGCAAAGGCCACGGCGTTGAATCGGGAGCGCGACAGGGCGCGGTGCAGGGTAGCGAACATGCCGTGGTTTCGTCGCACCGGGGAAAACCGGCAAAAGTTGGTTTGGAATATTATATTGCTGTTGCAAACAAGAAATTCAATTTGTGATGAAATGTCACAAAAATGACACAGCGGCATCGTTTCCAAGTATCACACGCGGCGCAGGCAAGCGTGCGTGCGCCGCCTGGCCATCCACCTATACTGGCCGTACGATTTATCCTGTAGAGGTCGGCCATGTGGACATCACCGTGGGTCAGGTGGGGCGGGACGCTGGGCTTTGCCCTCGGCGGTTTTTTCGACGGCGTCCTGCTGCACCAGATCCTGCAATGGCACCATCTGTTCAGCCTCGTGCCCGGCATGGACGACCTGCGCCTGCAGGTGCTGTGGGATGGCTACTTTCACCTGCTGATGTATGTGGTTGCGCTCGTGGGCCTGGCGGGCCTGTGGCGCGCGCAGCGGCGCGGCGCGATGCATTGGGGCCGGCCTCTGGCGGGCGCCATGCTGGCCGGCTTCGGATCGTGGCATGCGATCGATGCGCTGCTGTCGCACTGGCTGCTGGGCATCCACCGCATCCGCGTGGACAGTCCCGATCCGCTGCTGTGGGACCTGGGCTGGCTGGTCGTGTTCGGCATCGTGCCACTGGTGCTGGGCCTGCGCTGGCTGCGCCGGCCGGGCGCTGGTGGCACGGGTGCGCGCGGTTCGGTGGCCGCCCTGGTGCTGCTGGCCGCCGGCAGCGCGGCCCTCGGTGGCTGGGCGCTGGTGCCGCCGCCCGGCCAGAATCTCACCACGGTCGTGTTTCATCCGGGCGCCGGACCGCGCGAGGTATTTGCCGCGCTCGACGCCGTCGACGGGCGCCTGGTCTGGAGCGACCGCGCGATGGGCGTGGTCGTGATGGCCATCCCGGTCCGGGATCACCTGACCCTGTACCGGCACGGCGCGCTGCTGGTGAGCGGGGCGGGCGCGCCGGGCGGCTGCGTCAACTGGAGCCGGCCTTGAACCTGGCCGGCTTTTCGGCCAGCGTCGCCAGCAGGCGCGCCAGTTCCAGCGTGTCGACCGGCTTGACGAAGTGGTACGAAAAGCCCGCGTTCATGCTCGAGCCCCGGTCGGACTCCTGGCCGTAGCCGGTGATCGCGATGAAGGTGGCGCCTGCGCCACCGGCGCGCTGGCGCAGGCGCTGTGCCAGTTCGTAGCCGTCCATGTCGGGCAGCCCGATATCGAGCAGGAACACATCGACCGTGTCGACCCGCGCGCGTTCAAGCGCCGCGTACGGACTGTGTTCGGTGACCACGTCGTGCCCGGCCGCTTCGAGAAACATCGACAGCATCTGCGCCGCATCGACGTTGTCGTCCACGACCATGATGCGCAGGCGCGGTCCGGTGGGCGCCGGCAAGCGGTGCGCGGGCGCGGGCAGCGCGTCGACATCGCTCGCCACGGCCGGCAGCACGACCGTGAATTCGCTGCCCTGGCCGAGACCTGCGCTGTGCGCCGACACGGCGCCGCCATGCAACTCGACCAGGCTGTGCACCAGGGCCAGGCCGATGCCCAGGCCGCCCTGCGAGCGGTCCGACGTGCGCTCGCCCTGCATGAACAGCTCGAACACGCTGGCAATCAGTGACGGCGCCATGCCGATACCGTTGTCGCGCACCGTGAAGCGCACGAGCGCCCCGCGCACTTCGAGCGACACGGCAATCTCGCCGCCTTCCGGCGTGTACTTGGCCGCATTGCCCAGCAGGTTGGCCAGCACCTGCACGAGGCGCTTCTGGTCACCGCGCACGAAGGCCGGTTCGTGCGGCGTGTGCACGTCCAGGCTGTGCCGGCGCGCGGCGATCAGGGGCCTGGTCTGCTCGACGGCATCGGCAATCAGCGCCTTGGCGTCGAGGATGTCGTGCTCCAGCGTGATCAGGCCGCGCGTGACGCGCGAGACGTCCATCAGGTCGTTGATCAGGCTTGTCATGTGCCTGACCTGCCGGGTGATGATGCCGCTTGTCTGGCGTAGGCGCGCTTCGTCGAGTTGCGCCATGCGCAGCAGGTCGGCCGCAGCGCCGATCGGAGCAAGGGGATTGCGCAGCTCGTGCGCGAGCATGGCCAGAAATTCGTCCTTGCGCTTGTCGGCGTCGCGCAGCTGGCGCTGCGCCACCTTGCGCTCGGTGATGTCGCGGAAGAAGAGCGCCATGCTGTCGTCGAGTGACGAATAGATGCGCAGTTCCATCCACGCCTGGCGCCCGTCCGGCCAGGCGAACGGCACGTCCCGGATCTCGGCCGCGTGGCTGGCCAGCACGCGCCCGGACAGCGCGTCGGTCGCGTCGCCGTCAAGCCAGGGCCAGACCGCGCCGGCCGGCATGCCGACAATCGCCTCGCGCGGGCGCTGCGCCAGCCGCACGCCTTCGTCGTTCACCTGCCGCACCGTCAGGTCGCTGCCGACGATGGCAAAGCCTTCCTTCATGCTCGACAACACGTGCTGGCTCAGGTCGCGCTCGCGCACCAGTTCGGCCTGGGCGCTGTACTGCATCGAGACATCGGTGCCTTCGATCAGGATGCCGGTGACGGTGCCTTCGGCATCCAGCACCGGCTGGTAGATGAAATCGACCATCAGTTCGTCGAGCGGTGCGTCCGGCGTGCGCTGAAGCTTGATCGGCGTGCCCCGGCTGATGAACGGCACGCCCGTGGCATACACCTCGTCGAGCAGTTCGAAGAAGCCCTGCCCCCCAAGCTCGGGCAGTGCGGCGCGCACCGGCAGGCCGAGGATCTCGCGCTCGCCCACCAGGGACCCGAAGGCCGCATTGGCCAGGTCGAACACGTGCTGCGGCCCCTGCGTGACGGCCAGGAAGCTGGGCGCCTGGTCGAACATGTGGCGCAGGCGTTCGATTTCGGTGGCCAGGTTCTGGCGCACGAGCTGCTCGGCGCGCAGGCGCCGGAGCACGCCCTCGATCTGGTCCAGGCTTTCGCGGGCCGACAGCACGTCGCCATCGGTCCAGCGGTACGGCGCGTGCTTGCCGGCGACCAGCACCGTGCCGACGCTGCCATCCTCGCTGGCCGCCAACATCAGCAGCGAGGCGATGCCGGGGACTGGCGCCTGATCGCGCAGGTCGTCGAGCCGCACTGGCGCACCCCCATCGAGCGCCGTGTGCCAGGCGGCGCGCGGACCGTCCAGCGCGATCGTAAGCGCGGCGCCGTCCGGCGTAGCCGGTTGGAGGACCACGGAGCGCGTGGCCGCGTCGATGGCGCCCAGGCGCACGAACGGCGCGTCCAGGTAGTCGCCGAGCGCCAGGCTGGCCGCCTGCATCGCGGCGTCCGGGCCCGGCATCTGGCGCAGGTCCTGCGCCAGCTTCAGGCGAAACGCCTGGCGCCGTTCGAGGTCCATGCGCGCCGTGGTTTCGACGGCCGCCGTGAACATGCCGAGCACGGCGCCGCTGTCGTCGCGAATCGGGCTGTACGAAAACGTGAAATGCGCGAGGCCCAGCACGCCGTTACGGCGGATCCAGAGCGGCAGGTCCTCGCCCCGGACGGCTTCGCCCTGTTGCATGACCTGCTCGACCATGGGGCCGATGGTGTCCCAGATTTCCTGCCATGACTCGAAGGCTGGCCCGCCGAAACCCGTGACGTCCTTGTCGTCGCCGATGATCGGCTGGTAGGCATCGTTGTAGAACTGGATCAGGTCGGGTCCCCACCAGATCGCGATCGGGAAATGCGAGTCGAGGCAGATGTTCAGGGCCAGATTCAGGCTGTGCGGCCAGGTGGAGCGCGGCCCCAGCGTCGAGACGCTCCAGTCATGCTCACGCAGGCGCCGGGCCATGCGGCCCGGCTGGTTGAACGAGGGAACTGCGGCCGGTTGTAAGGTCATGATCGCGTGCAGTGATGATGAACCGTCATCATAAGCCGGGACGGGCAAATCGCACGCACTGTCGGCGCGTGCCGGCCTAGAGGGCGATCTGCTGCAGCAGATACAGGCGCTGGTACAGGCCGCCCTCGATGCGCATCAGTTCTTCGTGCGGCCCGGCCTCGGTGATCTTGCCGTGGTTGAGCACGATGATGTGGTCGGCGTCGCGGATCGTCGACAGGCGGTGCGCGATGGCGATGATGGTCACCTTGCCGCGCAGTTCTTCGAGTGCCTGTTGCACCACCTGTTCGGTCGCGCTGTCGATGCGCGACGTCGCTTCGTCGAGCAGCAGGATGCGCGGCTCGCCCGCCAGCGCGCGGGCAATCGCGATCAGCTGCTTCTGGCCCGACGACAGGCGCGAGCCGCCTTCGCCCAGCTGCGTGTCGTAACCCTGTTCGAGCGCGCTGATGAAATCGTGCGCATGCGCCGCGCGCGCTGCATCCATCAGGCGTTCGAGCGGCAGGCCGCGGCCCATGTCGATGTTTTCGCGCGCGCTGGCGGCCAGGATGAACGGGTCTTGCGGCACCAGGCCCACTTCGTTGCGAAAGCGCTCGTTGCCGATCTTCGCCAGCGGCACGCCGCCGATGTCGATGCTGCCCTGTTCGACGACGTAGTAGCGCAGCAGCAGCGACAGCAGCGTCGACTTGCCGCTGCCCGTGTGGCCGACGATGCCGAAGAACGCGCCTTGCGGAACGTCCAGCGACAGGTCGTGCAGCACCGGCTGGCCGGGCACGTACGCAAATTCGACATTGCGCACGCTCACTGCCGGTGCGTCGGGCGAGAACGCATTCTGACCATGGATGCGGTCCACGTCATGTTCGGGCGCGCCGGCTTCGTCGAGCAGCGTGTTCACGCGCGCGGCCGCGACCACCGCCTGCTGCAGGCCGCTGAACTGCATCGTGATCTGGATAAGCGGCTCGACGACGCGCGCGATGTAGCTGACGAACGCGTACAGCACGCCCACTTCGACCGCGCCGATCTCGCGCTGGCCGAAGGCGAAAATCACCAGCGCCAGCAGCGCCACGTTGAGCAGATCCAGCGCAGGGCGCAGCAGGAACGCGTTGGCGCGCAGTTCGGCCAGGCGCGCCGTGTAGTGGGTGCGGTTGGTGACGAGGAAGCGTTCGCCGAAGCGCAGCTCGGCATTGCTGGCCTGCAGGACGGTCATGCCGCCGATCGACTCGGCCATCTGCGCATTGATGTCGCTACGCAGGGCGCGCGCACGGGTGACGGCCGGCGCCGACAGGCGCTGGTACAGCCAGACGATGCCGACCACCGCCGGCACCAGCAGCAGCACGATCAGCATCAGGCGCCAGTCGAGCCAGGCCATCGCGACCATCGTGCCGATCAGGACGATCGAGTTGTCGAGCATGACGTACAACACCTGGATGTAGAGCGTCTTGACGGCCTCGGTATCGTTGGTCACGCGGCTGACCAGCTGACCGGTGATGGCGCGGTCGAAGAAGGCCATCGGCAGGCGCAGCACGTGGCCATAGACCCATTCGCGCAGGCGCTGCACCGAGCGCATCGCCACGCCGGACAGGCGGATCAGCTGCAGGTAGCGCACCCAGCTCGACACCCAGCCGGTGACCACCAGGCCACCCAGCAGCAGGGCCATCTGCGGCCAGTCGAGATTGCGCGGCAGCAGGTGGTCGTCGATCAGCGCCTTGCCCAGCAGCGGGCCGACCACTTCGAAGGCCGCCGCCAGGATCAGCCACAGCGTGGCGATGATCAGGTGGCGCTGTTCGGGCGCGGCGGCGCGGCGCAGCAGGCGCGTGGCCAGCTTGGCCTGGTCGCGCATGACGCCGCGTTCCAGGCTGTTATCGGTCGTGGGCGGCGGCGTGGTGGTGGTGGATGCGTCGGCTGTGTCCAGCGTTGCTTCAGGTTGCGTCAAGGCTGGCCTCCAGTTGTTGATAGCGCCACTGGCTGGCATACCAGCCATCCAGCAGCAAGAGTTCGTCGTGCGTGCCGGCTTCGATCACGCGCCCGGCGCGCAGCACCACGATGTGGTCGGCCCCGACCACTGCCGACAGGCGGTGGCTGGCGATGATGGCGGCGCGTTCCGGCCGCGCACGGCGCAGCTCGGCCAGGTGTTCGAGGATGCGCGTTTCGGTGCCGGTGTCCACTGCCGACAGTGCGTCGTCGAGCAGCAGCAGCGGATTGTCGGCCAGCAGCGCACGGGCAATCGCCACGCGCTGGCGCTGGCCGCCCGAGAGCGTGATGCCTTTTTCGCCGACCGGCGTGTCGTAGCCATACGGGAAGCGCAGGATGTCGTCGTGGATGGCGGCCATGCGCGCCGCGCCTTCGATCTCGGCGCGCGTGGCGTCAGGCCGGGCCAGCGCGATGTTCTCGGCAATCGTGGACGAGAACAAAAACGACTCTTGCGGCACCCAGCTGGTGGCGCTGCGCAGGGCGCTCAGGCGATAGGCATCGAGCGGCTGCCCGGCCCAGCGCACGTGGCCCTGTTGCGGCGTCGCCTGGCGCAGCAGCACGCGCAGCAGCGTCGATTTGCCGGAGCCGGTCGGGCCGACGAGACCCAGCGTCTGGCCGGGTTCGAGCGTGACCGACACGCCGCTCAATGCGGGCGCCTGCGCCGTGTCGTCAGCGGATGCGCCGTCTTGGCGGGCGCCGTTCACGCCATACGTGAACGTGACGCCTTCGAGCACCAGCGGGCCCTGGCCCACCTGGTCGATGGTGCCGGCGTCTTCGACCGACAGCGGCGCCTCGAGCAGCGGCTGCAGGCGCGCCATGCCGGCGCGGCCCCGTTCGATCAGCGTGACCACCCAGCCGGCGGCGAACATGGGCCAGATCAGCTGGCCCAGGTACATCGTGAAGCTGGTCAGCGCGCCGACCGTCAGTTCGTTCTGCCAGACCAGGTAGCCGCCCAGGCCCAGCGTCAGGCCGGTGGCGGCAGTCAGCGCCAGGCCAACGGCCGGCTCGTAGGCCGCTTCCCATTTCTGCGCGGTGAGGCTGGCCTCGGCCGCGTTGGCCGTCAGCACGCCGAACTGGGTGCTGCTGCGCGCTTCGAGGCCCAGGGCGCGCAGCGTGCGCACGCCCGACAGCGACTCCTGCACGTGGTCGTTCAGCTTCGAGAAACCTTTAAGCGCATCCCCCTCGGCCTTCTGGATGTGGGTCGAGATGTACCAGAACGCGAGTCCCATCAGCGGGAACGGCAGCAGCGCAACGAGCGCCAGGCGCCAGTCCACGCCCAGCGTCATGATCCCGAGGACCATCACCAGCGTGAGCGTGCCGTCGAACGCGGCCAGCAGGGCTTCGCCGGCGGCCATCTCGATGGCGTCGATGTCGTTGGTGGCCAGCGCCATCAGGTCGCCGGTGCGCTGGCGCTGGTAGAAGGCGGGGCCTTGCGCAGCCAGCCGCGCATACAGCCGCGTGCGCAGCTCGACGCCAAGCTGGTAGGCGGCCGAATACAGGCGGATGCGCCAGCACACGCGCAGCACGTAAATGGCCACACCCAGACCGAGAACCTGGGCGATGCCGAGCAGGAGGTCCTGTTCGCCGAGGCGGTTATTGGCGAGCGCGTCGACCAGTGCGCCGACCTTGCGGGGGATGAGAACCGTACAGATCGCGACGCCGACGAGCATCACGGCCGACGAGGCATAGGATTGCCAATGACGGCGCACGAAGCCGCCGATCAGCCTGGACAAACTCATTCGAATTCCTTGCGGTTGCGCCCGAAAAAAAAGCGGGCCAGAGCCCGCTAGTGTAGTCGTTTTGCCTAGTTGGCGCAGCGCAGGGCCGTGGTGGCCGCTTGTCTACTGCCGTCCTGGCTGTGGCGTCAGGGTGCCCGTTACTTGCGGCGCCGGCGTGGCGTGGCCGCCGTGGCAGGGGCGTCCGGGTCGCGTCGCTCGATCGTCGCGGCCGCTGGCGCCGGTGGCGTTGCCGCCAGGACGGCGCCGTTGCCGGCAGCCTGGGCGATCGGCGTGGGCTTGGCCGCCGCAGGGCTGGACAGCACGTTGAGCGCCGCATCATCGGGTGCTGGTTCATGCAGCATGCTGACCACGGCTTCGATGGTCGGGGCAGGCTGGGGCGCCGCCTCTGCCTGTGGCGCTGCTTCGACTTCCGGCTCGGGCGCTTCGGCAACAGGCGCCGGTGCGATGGCGACAGGTTCCGGCGCCGGCGCTGCCGCAACGGCATCGATCGTGCGCTCGGCGGCTGCCTGCACGGCGTCGGCGGTGGCCTGGCCGGCATCGACGACGGCCTGCGTCATGTCGGCGACCGGTGCCATCTCAGCGACCGGCGCCGGTGCGGGCGTTGCGCTGCGCAGCAGGAATGGCTGGGCGCCGACAGCGATACCCAGCAACTCGCGGCTATACGCAAACAGGCTGTGCACCTGTTCTTCGGCATGGCTGCGCAGCACGGCGAGGTCACGCGCATCGCGCGCGCCGATCAGCTGCCGGGCGGTCTGCGCAGAGCGCTCGAGGACTTCCTGGGATGTGGTCAGATTGAGCGCCGTGATGCGGCTGGCGCTGTCGATTGCCTGGGTGGCCAGTGCATTGAGCACCGTGAGCTGAGCGTTCATCGGTGCAGTCAGGTAATTGTTGGGTGCTGCGGACAACTGCTCGGAGAGTGAGGTCATGAAGTTTCCTATCTATCAAGTATGGCGCGCTGCAATAAAGTCAGTGTACCCACGATTGTTGGCCGGTGCAATGAACGTTGGTCGCTTATTCGGCGCGGATGATATTGCGTTGCAGCATTGCCATACGGTTGTGCCACAGTTGCTACAATCGGACAACCACTCAATGGAGTCACCATGGACCTCGTGATCCGCAATACCACGCTGCCCGATGGCCGCACCGGCATCGACATCGGCATTCTGGACGGCCGCATCGCGGCGCTGGCGCCGCAACTGGCCGCACGGGGCGTGCGCGAGATCGACGCCGCGGGCGACCTGGTCAGCCCGCCGTTCGTCGATGCGCACTTCCATATGGATGCGACGCTGAGCTATGGCCTGCCGCGCGTCAACCAGAGCGGCACCTTGCTGGAAGGCATCGCGCTGTGGGGCGAGCTGAAACCGCAGCTGAGCCAGGATGCGCTGATCGAGCGTGCGTTGCGTTATTGCGACTGGGCGGTGGCGCGCGGCCTGCTGGCGATCCGCACCCACGTCGACGTGTGCGACGACCGGCTGCTGGCGGTCGAGGCGCTACTGGAAGTCAAGCGCCGTGTGGCGCCGTATCTCGACCTGCAACTGGTCGCGTTTCCGCAAGACGGCCTGCTGCGCAGCGCCAATGCGTTCGAGAACCTCAAGCGTTCGATCGACATGGGCGTGGATGTCGTCGGCGGCATTCCCCACTTCGAGCGCACGATGGCGCAGGGCGCCGAATCCGTCAGGCTGCTGTGCGAATTCGCGGCCGAACGGGGCCTGCGCGTGGACATGCACTGCGACGAGAGCGACGATCCGATGTCGCGCCATATCGAAACCCTGGCCTATGAAACGCAGCGCCTGGGGCTGCAGGGCAGGGTGGCCGGCTCGCACCTGACGTCGATGCATTCAATGGACAATTATTATGTGAGCAAGCTGATTCCGCTGATCGCCGAGAGCGGCGTGGCGGCGATCGCCAATCCGCTCATCAACATCACGCTGCAGGGCCGCAACGACACCTACCCGAAGCGGCGCGGCATGACGCGCGTGCCCGAGCTGATGGCAGCGGGCGTCGACGTCGCCTTCGGCCACGATTGCGTGCTCGATCCCTGGTACGGGATGGGCTCGGGCGACATGCTCGAGGTGGCGCACATGGGCCTGCACGTGGCGCAGATGACGGGGCTGGAAGCGATGCAGTCGTGCTTTACCGCCATCACCGAGACGCCCGCCCGCATCCTTGGCCTGGAAGGCTACGGCCTGGCGCCGGGCTGTCACGCCGATCTGATGATCCTTGACGCCGGCTCGACGGTGGAAGCGATCCGCCTGCGCGCTCCGCGCCGCTTCGTGTTACGGCGTGGCCAGGTCGTGGCCGAAGCGCCAGCGGCCGCCAGCCGCCTGCATCTGCCGGGCCGGCCCGACAGCGCCGACTTCCGCCTCGGCCGTGGCTAAACTGTCAATATAGCGCGTGATAATTCGTGTATTTTCAGGCAAAATAGCGGACCGCCCTGTCCTGGCATTCCCGTAGATTGTTGTGAAAGATCTTGTTATCCGTCCTGCGCTCGACGCCGATTTCGAGTCGATCTGGGCTATTTTTTGCGCCCATATCGAGGCAGGTGAAACCTATGTCTTCAGCACGGCGACGTCCCGCGAAGCCGGTTACCACTACTGGCTGGGCGAGGGCGTTGGCAGTTTTGTCGCGGTGAGCCCGGGCGGCCGGGTGTTGGGGATGTACCGCCTGGTGCCGAACCAGGTCGGGCGCGGCCACCACGTGGCCAATGCCTCGTACATGGTCAACCCTGCGGCGCAAGGCGCTGGCGTGGGCCGCGCGATGGGGCAGCACAGCCTGGCCGAAGCGCGCAGCCGCGGCTATCTGGCGATGCAATTCAACCATGTGGTCAGCACCAATGGGCCGGCCATCGGCCTGTGGAAGAAGCTCGGGTTCTCGATTGTCGGCACGCTGCCCAAGGCGTTTCGCCACAAGCGGCTCGGCTATATCGATGCTTACGTGATGTACCAGTTGCTGCAGGATCCGGATCACTGGCCGACGGCTGACGACGCGCCGGGCGGGTGAAGGATGCTGCGGATGCGGTTGTATGTGCCTCGCGGGTAGAAACCGGTCATTCGTGGCATTTTCGATCTTGGCAACCTGCTACGATGATCCCGACGTCTGGGGCCAGCCAAGAGCAGACCGTTGATTTTTAACGCTATCTAATCGCTTACCACGAGGAATGGCACGATGAAATTCAACATTTACGGTCGCTTTTAAGTAGACGTGCGACGTGAGAACGAATTCTGGGTTGTGTATCGTTCAGAGCTGGGAAAGCGAGCGCGGCTGAACGATGTGGTGATCCCGTCGAACTTGGTAGCGCAAGACCTGGCTACTTATCTCGATGACATATTTCATGAGTTCGCCAAGTTCGGGGAAAACGTTGAGGCAATGCCCGACTGAGCATCAAGCCGAGCTGTAACTGCCTGCGTTGGGTTGTTTCCTGCCTGTGGTGACAGTCCCTAATTTCCTAAGCTCAACACCCTGCTATCCTGCGCTGGGCGGCCAACACGATGTGAGGACCAAGATGTGAGGGTCAGGTCTGACATTTGGACCCGGACTCTACCTTGGTCCTTCACGAGGGCTATCACGGATAGACATATTGTTTAGCTCGTGTCTGAATGTCAGACCTGACCCCGATTGGATTGATCCCGAGTGGAGCCTGTGACCCAGTTGGAACCGGGTAGCAGCCGCAGGGCCGCCACCATTTGAACAACGATGTTCAGCTCTCGCGCTGCACCGTGCCCTGGTCGTACTGGTCGTCGTCGGTCTCACTCGGCGGCATCGCGGCCTGCTGGTCGTCTTCAGTTGCGGCTGGTTCGCCTGCGGCGGCGCCGCTGCCGGTACCGTCATCCGTGCGCCGTTGGTCAGGATTTGCCTGGACGTCATTGTCTTCATTTTGCATTGCCATGCTGGTCTCCTTGTCATGAAATATGGCCTCATCATAGTCAGGTATCTTCAGCGCACGAATAGTCCCGAAGCTGGAGCGAGTGTAGGAATGCACTGTCCGCACTCGGCCTGCATGACTTTGTCACATCACCAAATCAAGCCGACAGTTCCCGTCGAATGATCTCTGCGCCTGCGTTGAGTGCAGCCAGTTTGGCTTTCGCGACGTGCCGCGACAACGGCGCCATTCCGCAGTTGGTGCAAGGGCACAGCTTGTCGGCGTCGACGAACTTCAGCGCCTTGCGCAAGGTATTGGCAACTTCTTCCGGCGTTTCGATAATATTGCTGGCCACGTCAATCGCACCAACCATCACCTTTTTGCCGCGAATAAGTTCCAGCAAATCCATGGGAACATGCGAGTTGTGGCATTCCAGCGAGACGATATCGATGTTCGATTTTTGCAGCTGGGGGAAGATAGACTCATACTGGCGCCACTCCGATCCGAGCGTCTTTTTCCAGTCCGTATTGGCTTTGATGCCGTAGCCGTAGCAAATGTGGACCGCCGTTTCGCATTTGAGGCCTTCGATTGCCCGCTCCAGCGTGGCGATGCCCCAATCGTTGACTTCATCGAAAAACACATTGAAGGCCGGTTCGTCGAACTGGATGATGTCGACACCGGCCGCTTCCAGCTCGCGCGCTTCCTGGTTCAGGATTTTTGCAAATTCCCAGGCCAGCTTTTCACGGCTTTTGTAGTGGCTGTCGTAGAGCGTGTCGATCATGGTCATCGGGCCGGGCAGGGCCCATTTGATCGGCTTGTTCGTTTGCTGGCGCAAAAATTTGGCATCCTCGACGAATACCGGCTTCGGGCGGCTCACGGCGCCCACCACGGTCGGTACGCTGGCATCGTAACGATTGCGGATCCTGACCGTCTCGCGCTTCTCGAAGTCGACACCGCTCAGGTGTTCAATGAAGGTCGTGACGAAATGCTGGCGCGTCTGCTCGCCATCGCTGACGATATCGATGCCTGTCTGCTGCTGGTCTTCGAGTGACAGGCGCAATGCATCCTGTTTGCCCTCGACCAGTTCCTCGTTTTGCAGTTTCCAGGGCGACCAAAGGGTCTCTGGCTCTGCGAGCCAGGCGGGTTTCGGCAGGCTGCCGGCGGTTGAAGTGGGTAACAATTTTTTCATGTCAGATCGCTTTGCGTGTTTGGTCGTCAGAAGGTGTAGCTGGCTGCCCAGCGCTCGAGGATTGGCTGGTATGGCTTGATGAAATGTTCTTCAGCAAATTTCCCCTGCTTGACGGCGAGCTGGCTGCGCTCTTCCCGGTCGTACACGATCTGCGTCAGTGAATAATCCTGGTGTTTCAATTTCGGCTGAAAGTGTTTCGCGGCCGAAGCATTGGCGTTATAGATCTCGGGCCGGTAGATCTTCTGGAACGCCTCCATCGTGCTGACCGTGCCTGTCAGTTCCAGATCGGTATAGTCGCCCAGCAGGTCGCCAACAAAATAGAAGGCCAGTGGCGCAACGCTGTTGGGCGGCATGAAGTAGCGCACCCGCAGTCCCATCTTGCTGAAGTATTGGTCGGTCAGGGAAGGTTCATCCTGGACGTATTCCACGCCCAATACAGGATGTTGATGTTCGGCGCGGTGATATGTCTTGTTGGTTGAAATACTCAGGCAGATCACCGGCGGCTTGCCGAAATGTTCCTTGTAGGCCGCCGACGCAATGAAGCACTGGAACAGCTTGCCGTGCAGGTCGCCAAAGTTCTCCGGGACGCCAAATTCCTGTCGATCCTTGTTGTGATCCGACAGCAGGACGCTGAAGTCATAATCGCGCACGTACGAGGAAAAATTATTTCCCGCGATGCCTTCGATGCGCTGGTTGGTCTCGCGATCGACGATCGTGGTTTTCAGGATTTCGATCAGCGGGAACGCATCACCACCGCCTTCGGCCGACAACGCCATCTCGACCGACACGATATCGAGTTCGAGGGCATATCGATCTCCCATGGGATTGTCCGCCTGCGCCAGCGCATTGAAACGCGCGTCCATCATGTTCAAGGCCTTGCGCAGATTGTCCTGCCGATGTTCCCCCCTGGCCAGGTTCGCGAAATTGGTCGTGATCCGCGTGCCATCGGCCGGGCGGTAATGTTCATCGAACCGAACGGTCTTGATCGCAAACGTAAAATCTTCATTCATCATAGCCAGCTGCTCCGGGATTG
>Ga0308158_10000672_pt1 | contig 48820 bp, 49 predicted proteins | sample PhyBR2_FD_201038 | JGI IMG/M metagenome (GOLD analysis project Ga0308158, IMG submission 201038) | Phyllosphere microbial communities from UC Gill Tract Community Farm, Albany, California, United States - DLSLB.R2 | ecosystem: Host-associated > Plants > Phyllosphere > Unclassified | place: USA... | reverse complement strand
TACCCCCTCCCATTTACGGGAGGGGAGGAAGAAGAGGCCCCCTCCCGCCTGCGGGAGCGGGAGTAGCAAGACGCGGTGGGCGCACAACGAAGAAGGGCCGCCCCATCGCTGGAGCGACCCTCTCTCGAAAGTCTTCGGGAAGCGCGAAATTACGCGGCTTCGTCGAAATCTTCCTCGTTCATGACCGGACCCGAATCCTGGCCCTTCGCCGAGACGTCGCGGTCGACGAACTCGATGATCGCCATCGGCGAGGCGTCCGAGGCGCGGATGCCGGCCTTGATGATGCGGGTGTAACCACCGTTGCGATCGGCATAGCGCGACGCCAGAACGTCGAACAGCTTCACCAGCTGCGCGTCGTCGAGCAAACGGGCATGGGCCAGACGACGGTTCGACAGACCGCCCTTCTTCGCCAGCGTCACCAGCTTTTCGACATAGGGACGCAGTTCCTTCGCCTTGGCGACGGTGGTGGTGATCTGCTCATGCTTGATGAGCGCGGCCGACATGTTGCGGAAAAGCGCAATACGATGAGCCGAGGTACGCTGCAGCTTACGGCCGCCGACGCGATGACGCATGGGTAGTTCCTTCGTTCGTTAAGGGGCCGTTTGACGGAAACCCCAGACCTGGTGACCGTTGAGGCCGTCACCTTCGCCTATTCAAATCCTCCCCATCACCGATGGGGAGGGGGACCGTCGCAAAGCGATGGTGGAGGGGCCGGGCCGTCAGGACCGGATCACGGCGAAGCCGCGATCCTGACGTCGAACGGGTCGCCCGTGGGCGACCCGCCGGCCGGACTTTCGCCGTCTCGCGGATAGCATCGCTATCCGCGTGTGGCTCAGCCCATGATCTCCTGTTCCAGCTTCTTGGCCATTTCCTCGATATTCTCGGGCGGCCAGCCGGGGATTTCCATGCCCAGGCGCAGACCCATGGACGACAGCACTTCCTTGATCTCGTTCAGCGACTTGCGACCGAAATTGGGAGTACGCAGCATCTCGGCTTCGGTCTTGCCGACCAGATCGCCGATATAGATGATGTTGTCGTTCTTGAGGCAGTTCGCCGAACGCACCGACAGTTCCAGCTCGTCGACCTTCTTGAGAAGGTAACGGTTGATCTGCTGCGCATCGCTCTGCGGCTCGCCACCGGCGGCGGGGATCGCCGCCTGGCCCACGGGGGCCGCGCGGGTGAGCGCCGAGTCGTCGAAGTGGACGAACAGCGCCAGCTGGTCCTGGAGGATGCGTGCGGCATAGGCCACGGCATCTTCCGGGGTGACGGTGCCGTCGGTCTCGATCGAGAGCGTCAGCTTGTCATAGTCCAGGTCCTGGCCGACGCGGGTCGGATCGACCTTGTACGACACCTGACGGACCGGCGAGTAGAGCGCGTCGACCGGGATCAGACCAATCGGCGCATCGGCCGGACGGTTCGACGCGGCGGGGACATAGCCCTTCCCGATATCGGCGGTCAGTTCCATGTTGAACGTCGCGCCTTCGTCGAGATGGCAGATCACCAGGTCCTTGTTCATGACCTCGATGTCGCCCGAGACGGCGATGTCGCCGGCCTTGACGGTGGTCGGACCGGTCGCCGAGAGCTGGAGACGCTTGGGGCCTTCGCCCTGCATGCGGATCGCGAGCTGCTTGACGTTCAGGACGATGTCGGTGACGTCTTCACGCACACCGGCGAGCGACGAGAACTCGTGCAGCACGTTCTCGATCTTGATCGAGGTCACCGCCGCGCCCTGGAGCGACGACAGGAGAACGCGGCGAAGCGCGTTGCCCAGCGTCAGGCCGAAGCCACGCTCCAGCGGTTCGGCAACGAACGTCGCCTTCCGCTTGCCATCGCCACCCTTTTTCTCGAGCGCGTTGGGCTTCTTCAGTTCCTGCCAGTTCTTTGCGTTGACAGACACGTGGTTCCCCTGAGTTGTGGGCCGGAACGGGGACGGTTCCAGCCATGGAGAGAGGCATGGCCGACTCGTCAGCCGGCCATGGGAAGCATCAGACGCGGCGACGCTTGGAAGGCCGCACGCCGTTGTGCGGGATCGAGGTGACGTCGCGGATCGAGGAGATCTGGAAACCGACCGCCTGCAGCGCGCGCAGCGCCGACTCGCGGCCCGAACCCGGACCCTTCACTTCGACTTCCAGGGTGCGGACGCCATGCTCGGCGGCCTTCTTGCCCGCGTCTTCCGCTGCGACCTGGGCCGCATACGGGGTCGACTTGCGCGAGCCCTTGAAGCCCATCATGCCGGCCGACGACCACGAAATGGCGTTGCCCTGGGCATCGGTGATGGTGATCATGGTGTTGTTGAAGCTGGCGTTCACATGCGCGACGCCGGCGGTGATGTTCTTGCGCTCGCGACGGCGAATGCGCTGCGGTTCACGTGCCATTAGATGAAAGTCCTGACCTAGTATCCTGATGCGGAGGTCGGCGGGCGGTCAGCCACAAGCCTGCCTCCGGCGGAGTAATTCGCCCGGGGCGAATTACTTCTTCTTGCCAGCGATCGGCTTCGCCTTGCCCTTGCGGGTACGAGCGTTGGTGTGCGTGCGCTGGCCGCGGACCGGCAGGCCCTTGCGGTGACGCAGGCCGCGATAGCAGGCCAGGTCCATCAGGCGCTTGATGTTCATCGCGGTTTCGCGACGCAGATCGCCCTCGACCGTGTGATCGGCGTCGATCGTCTCGCGGATCTGGAGCACTTCCTGATCCGAAAGGTCCTGGACGCGACGATCGGCGGCGATGTTCAGCTTGGCAGTGATCTGCTTCGCCTTGGCCGGACCGATGCCGTGGATATAGGTCAGCGCGATCAATACGCGCTTGTTGGTCGGGAGGTTAACACCCGCAATACGTGCCATGAAACTTGTTCTCCTAGCTCCACGGAGCATGGCATGGCCGCACATGCTCCATCTCAACGCGATGGTTCCGCCACGCGGAATGGCGACGCACGTCACGCGCGCGTCGTTCAACCGGGGGTGTTGGAAGGACGGTCCGTTAAGCCCCGCGCAACACCCTGTCAAGCGATCGGTTCCACAAACTTCGCCGATTGCAGCCGCTTGAGCGTCAGCCAGCGGCGGAAGGACACGATCGCCCATATGATCTCGACCACCCCGAACGGCCATGCGCCCTGAAGAAAGCCATAGGCCGACCCCGCGACGCATCCCAGGCAGAAGCCCAGCGTCCACCAGTGCGAACCCGATTCCATCGCATAGCAGACCAGGGTGAAGGAAACGGCGATAAGGCCGAACAGGGAAAGCGTGTCCATGTCGCGGGGTGTAAAGCGCCGGGGCGGCAGGGCAAGTCCGATCCTCCCCGACACGGGGAGGTGGCAGGCGCAGCCTGACGGAGGGGGACTTCCACACAGGACGCGCCTGTACCGCACGCCCCCTCCACCAGCTTCGCCGGTCCCCCTCCCCGTGCCGGGGAGGATTTAAGGAATCACCAGTCGCGCGATCAGGCCCGGCGCATTGTCGGCCAGCTCGAATCGACCGCCATGCAGCCGCGCCACCGCCTCGATCAACGCCATGCCCAGCCCGGCCCCCGGTGTCGTCCGTGCGGTGTCGAGTCGTCCGAAGCGCTTCAACGCCTGCGCCCGGTCCGCCTCGGCGATACCGGGGCCATGATCCTCGACCTGGAAGATGATGCCCTCCGCCCCCTCGCGCAGCCGCAGCGTCACCTCGCCGCCCGACGCGCCATGCTTCAGGGCATTGTCGATCAGGTTGGACAGCGCCTGACTCATCAGCTCGCGGTGCAGCGGCAAAGGTGCGGGGCGCGCCTCCACCTCGATCAGGAAGCGCAGACCGGCCTCCTCGGCGACCGGGGCATAGAGTTCGCCGATCTCCTCGACCAGCTCGACCGGCGAGGCCAGGGTGAAGCGGTCGCGCGTCACCGACTCGGACCGACTGATCTCGATCACCATGGTCAGCATCCGCATGATGAGATCGGTCTCGACCAGCAGGCCGCCCAGCGCCGCCTCGCGCTGGGTCGGGTCGGCGATCAGCACCGCCTGCTCGGTCTTGGTGCGCAGCCGGGCGAGGGGCGAGCGGAGATCGTGCGCCAGGCTGTCGGTGACGACGCGCAGCTCGGCCATCAGCTGCTCGATCTTGCCAAGCATCGCATTCAGCCGCTCGGCCAGCCGGTCGAAGGCGTCGCCCTCATCATGGCCGTCACGCACCAGACGGACACGGCGGGTCAGATCGCCCTCACCCGCCGCGTCGATCACCGCGACGATGGTATCGAGCCGCCCCGTGACATAGCGCGCCAGCACCAGCCCGGTGCCCGCCCCCAGCATCAGCGACAGGAACACCGCCAGCGCCAGCGCACGCTCGATCGCGACCTGCTGCGCCTCGATCAGGTCGAGCGGACGCCCGACCAGCAGCCAGTCATTGCCGATGGGATGGAGCGTATAGCCCGCCTCCCGCGCGTTCCATACGTTGTCGCGGCCCAGCACCGCGATGCGGAACGGCGTGTCGGCCAGCGGCACGGCCAGATGGCGCGGCGCATAGCCCGCGATCCGGTGCCCCTGCGGATCGAAGATCGCCAGCACCAGCGACACGTCACCCGGCTCACGCGCTTCCTTGATCGCATCGGCGAGTGCAGGGAGCGCGCCGGTGCGCCACACGGCGCGCAGCGCATCGGCCTGTTCGACGATCTCGCGGTGGAGCGCCGCCACCGCATCGGCGCTCGTCTGTTTCCAGATGAAGCCGACCAGCGCCAGATTGGATACCAGCGCGAGGATGATCGACAGCAGCGCGATCCGCGCCGAGATCGTCAGCCGGGGCTTCACCCTTCGACGGCCAGCCTATAGCCCGCGCCGCGCACGGTATGCAGGATCGGGCTGCCGAACCCCTCCTCCAGCTTGCGGCGGAGACGACCGATATGGACGTCGACCACGTTCGAGCCCGGGTCGAAATGATAGTTCCAGATCTTCTCCAGCATCATCGTGCGGGTGACGACCTGACCGGCATGACGCGCCAGGAATTCTAGGAGGTTGAACTCGCGCGCGCCCACCGGGATGATCTTGCCCGCCCGCGTCACGGTGCGGGCCAGCAGGTCGATCTCCAGGTCACCGACGCTCAGCTTGGTCCGGGTCGGCTCGGAGGCGGCGCGGTCGGACCGGCGGACCAGCGCCTCGATCCGCGCCGACAGCTCGGCGAAGGAGAAGGGCTTGCACAGATAATCGTCCGCGCCCGCCTTCAGCCCGTCGACCCGGTCGTCGACCGTGGCCAGCGCCGAGAGCACCAGCACCGGCGTCGAGATGCCCGCGGCCCGGATCGCGCTGACCATCGCCAGCCCGTCCAGGCGGGGCAGCATCCGGTCGGCGATGATCAGGTCGAATATGCCCTCGCTCGCCAGGAACAGGCCGTCGCGGCCGTCCCCGCACTGCTCGACGGCATAACCCGCCTCGGCCAGCCCCTTGGCGACATAGGCGGCGGTCGAGGCGTCATCTTCGACGATCAGGATCTTGCGGCTCATCGGCTCGTCTGCTCCGTCATTGGGCGACATTCATGATTGCGGCGGCATCTCGGGGTCGCTCGATCCCGGCTCACCGCTGCTGCCGCCAAGGAAAGACCGGCGGGAAGCGCTCTTCCCGCCGGTCGCGACGGCACCCCCGGGAGTATCGGGTGCCGAGCTCTTCGAACTCCGTGGGGCAAAGGGCTACAGCCCGGCGGGCTACCCCGGGGTGACCATAATGTGACAAATACGTCATCCATCCCATCCCCGGTTCGGCCGGTCGCGTTCTGTCATTTCGATCGCACAAAAAGTCGAATAAATTCTTATGCTTCCATCATTTTTAAGGTTTTGAAAATTCTTTGGGCTATGGTTCGCACATCATGATGGAAGCCCCCCTTACCATCCCCGCGCCGTTCGACGAAGAACGGCGTCTGGCGACGCTTCAGGCGCATGCGCTGCTCGACAGCGAGCCGGAGGCGGAATTCGATGCGCTCGTCTCGCTGGCCGCCGACATGCTCGGCTGCCCGGTGGCGGCGCTGACCCTGGCGGACCGGGACCGCTTCTGGGTCAAGTCGGCGATCGGCGACCTGCCCCGGCAAATGCCGCGCAACGTCGCCTTTTGCGATCATACCATCCATTCGAGCGACGTGACGATCGTCCCCGACCTCAGCCTGGATCCGCGTTTCGCGGTCAATCCGTTCGTGACGGGCGAGGCGGGGACGCGTTTCTATGCCGGGATGCCGATCCGCGTGCCCGATCTGGACGGCGCGCCCCAGGCGATCGGGTCGCTATGCGTGATGGACGCCACGCCACGCTCGCTCAGCCCGGCGGGGGAACAGACGCTGCGGCATCTGGCGCGACTGACCGAGGCGCTGATCGCCGCGCGGGCCATCGCCCGGCGGGCCAACGCCATGGCCGAATTCAGCGACCGCCAGGCCGCCGATCTACGCGCCAAGGACCGCACCGTTCGCCAGGTCGAGCGGCTGGCGATGATCGGATCGTGGCGGATCATCCTGGCCGACGGCCAGGCCATGTGGTCCGAAGGCGTGTACCGCATCCACGAACTGCCCGCGGGCCAGCCCTGCACGATCGACCAGGGCCTGTCCTATTACCCGCCCGCCGCGCGCGAGGTGCTGCGCAAGACGATGGCGCAGACGGTGCGCAGCGGCGAGCCGTTCGACATCGAGCTGGACTTCATCACCGCACTGGGCCGCAAGCGCCGGGTGCGCGTGATGGGCGAACGCGAGATGCTGGACGGCGAGCCGTACGGGCTGGTCGGCATGTTCCAGGACGTGACCGAGCGCCACGCGCTGGAGACCCAGCTGCGCCGCAATGCCGATACCGATGCGCTGACCCTGCTCGCCAACCGCGCCGCGTTCGACCGGACGCTGGAGGCGGCGATCGCCGAGTCCGTCGGCAAGGGCACGGCGCTGGCGCTGGTCCTGATCGATCTGGACGGGTTCAAGCTGATCAACGACACGCTGGGCCATCCGGCAGGGGACGAGGTGCTGCGCATCGTCGGCCAGCGCCTCCGCTCCGACTGGCTGGACGGCAGCTTCGTCGCGCGGCTGGGCGGTGACGAGTTCGGGCTGATCGTCCACGATCCCGCGCTGCTGGCCGATATCGACGCCCTGCGCGCGCGGATCGAGGGGTTGCTGGCCATCACGATCACCATCGACAAGCTGACGATGAGCTGTGCGGGCACGGTCGCGGTGACGCTGCGCCCCGAGGATTGCCGGACCAACCGCGATTTCATGCACCATGCCGACAGCCGCCTCTATGGCGCCAAGCGCGACCGGGTGGGCGAACGGCGACGCGGCGATCGACGGCGGGCCAACTGAGCCGCACGCGCGCGTCAGTCATCCTGCGTTCAATTTGGCCGTCCTATCGCGCGATCTCCACCTCAAGGGAGACCTGAATCGTGAAGAAGGCCGCTTTCCTCGCCATCGTCGTCGCCACCATGCCCGTGGCCGCCACGGCGATGCCCAACCCCGCCTCCACCTTCTGCGCCACCATGGGCGGCCGGTCGGTTTCGGCCAAGCTGGCCAATGGCGGGACAATCGGCCTGTGCTATTTGCCGGGCAAGAAGATCGTCGAGGAATGGACGCTGCTCCGCATGTTCAACGGCAAGAAGCCCGCACCCCGGCATAATCCGTTCCGCTGACGCATCCGCGCGCGCGGGCACCGGCCCTTCCCTCCTGGCCCCACCGCCCCATATAGCGGGTCCATGTCTTCGCGCGCCCGCGTCCTTGTCCTGAACTCCGCGCTCGGCCCCCTCGATTACCGTGTGCCACACGGGCTGGCGGTCGAGCCGGGGTCGATCGTCGTCGCGCCGCTCGGCCCGCGCCAGCTGTTGGGCGTGGTGTGGGAGCCGGAGCGGATGCCCTCCGATACCGAGGTCGGCGACAACCGCCTGCGTCCCCTCCTGGGCGTGGCGGACGCGCCGCCCTTGCCCGATGCGCTGCGGCGGCTGATCGAGTGGACGGCGGACTATTATCTCGCCCCGCCCGCTGCCGTGGTGCGGATGGCGCTGTCCTCCACCTCGGCGCTGGAGGGCGCGCGGACCGTCACCGAATATCGCGTCACCGGCCATGTCCCCGACCGCCTGACCCCGCAGCGGGCGCAGGCGCTGGAGCGGATCGGCGACCGCCAGGGCCTGATTCGCGAACTGGCGACGATGGCCGACGTCTCCGACGCGGTGATCCGGGGGCTCGTCAAGAACGGCGCGATCGAAGGCGTCGAGGTCGATATCGACAGCCCCTTCCCCCTGCCCGACCCCGACCATCACCGCCCGGTCCTGTCCGAGGATCAGCGCGCGGCGGCGGACATATTGGTCGCGGGCGTCACCTCGCACAGCTTCCAGCCGGTGCTGCTCGACGGCGTCACCGGATCGGGCAAGACCGAGGTCTATTTCGAGGCTGTGGCGCAGGCCGTGTCGGAGGGGCGGCAGGTGCTGGTCCTGCTCCCCGAGATCGCGCTGACCGAGCCGTTCCTCAAGCGCTTCCACGACCGTTTCGGCTGCGAGCCGGTGGCGTGGCATTCGGGTCTGCGCTCCTCGCAACGACGCCGCGCCTGGCGGGCGATCGCCAGCGGTCAGGGGCTGGTGACGGTCGGCGCGCGCTCGGCCTTGTTCCTGCCCTATCGCAATCTCGGCCTGATCGTCGTCGACGAGGCGCATGAGACCAGCTTCAAGCAGGAAGATGGCGTTCACTATCACGCGCGCGACGTGGCGGTGATGCGCGGCAAGTTCGAGCCGTGCCCGGTCATCCTGGCGTCCGCCACCCCCGCGATCGAAACGCGGCAACAGGTCGCGTTGGGCCGCTATACCGAGGTCAAGCTGCCCGGCCGTTTCGGCCCCGCGCAGATGCCGAGCATCGAGGCGATCGACCTGATCCAGGACCCGCCCGAGCGCGGCCGCTGGATCGCCCCCAAGCTGGTCGCGGCGATGAAGGAAACTCTGGAGAAGCGCGAACAGTCGCTGCTCTATCTCAACCGGCGCGGCTATGCCCCGCTGACGCTCTGCCGGACCTGCGGGCATCGGTTCCAATGCCCCAACTGCACCGCCTGGATGGTCGAGCACCGACTGGTGCGGCGGCTGGCCTGCCATCATTGCGGCCATATCCTGCCCACCCCGCGCGCCTGCCCCGAATGCGATGGCGAGGATACGCTGGTCGCCTGCGGCCCCGGCGTCGAGCGGATCGCGGACGAAGCCACCGCCCTGTTCCCCGAGGCGAAGATCGCGGTCGTCACCTCCGACACCATCTGGTCCCCGGCCAAGGCCGCGGAGTTCGTCGGGCGGATGGAGGCGGGCGATATCGATATCGTCGTCGGCACGCAGCTCATCACCAAGGGTTATCACTTCCCCAATTTGACGCTGGTGGGGGTGATCGACGCGGACCTGGGGCTGGACGGCGGCGACCTGCGCGCGGCGGAGCGGACCTTCCAGCAGATCCGCCAGGTCTCGGGCCGCGCCGGGCGCGGAGCCAAGCCAGGCCATGTCTTCATCCAGACGCACAGTCCCAAGGCGCAGGTGATGCAGGCGCTGGTGACGGGCGATGCGGAGGCGTTCTATGCCGCCGAAACCGAGGCGCGGCGGGATGCGGATGCCCCGCCCTTCGGCCGCTATGCCGCGATCATTGTCTCGTCGGAGGATCAGGGCGCGGCCCAGTCCACCGCCAACGCCATCGCGCGCGCGGCTCCCAAGGTCGACGGCATGCACGTCTTCGGGCCTGCGCCTGCGCCGCTGGCGATGCTGCGCGGACGGCATCGCTATCGGTTGCTGGTCCACGCCCGGCGTGCGCTGGCGGTGCAGGATGTCATTCGCGATTGGCTGGGCGGGGTCGAGTGGTCTGCGAAGGTGCGGGTCGCGGTGGATGTGGACCCGTACAGCTTTTTGTAAGCGGCGCTTTTTCTCCCCTCCCGCAGGCGGGAGGGGTCGGGGGAGGGCATGGGGTCTCACCGAGAAATTCGCTTGCGGCTTTCCCTCCCCCATCCCCTCCCGCCTGCGGGAGGGGCGTGCTTGGGGCTGATGGTTTCGCGTGGCCTTCGACTACGCTCAGGCTGAACGGCGGTTTGGGATAGCCACCTTCCCCACGCTCCGTTCAGCCTGAGCGAAGTCGAAGGCCACACCCCGCTCTCACGCCAACCCACAAACGAAAACGGCCGCGACTTTCGCCACGACCGTTTCAAAACCCGGTTAAGGAAGCCCCTTACCCCGCATGCTCCGCCAGCACCGTCAGGCCCTTCGGCCCCACCTCGGCGAAACCACCGCGGATCTGGATCGATTCCGGCTCGCCCTTGTCGGTGCGGTACACCTGGATCGCGCCGTCGCGGATGGTCGACATGAAGGGCGCATGGCCCTCCAGCACGCCGAAATCGCCCTCGGTGCCGGGGACGACCACCATATGCACTTCCTCCGAGCGGAGGAGCTTTTCGGGCGTGACGAGTTCGAAGTGCAGCATGGTCTAATATCTCGCATCGCTCTCCCCGCCGGGGAGAGGAAAGAGGGGACGGCGCGAACCGCCCCCCATATCATCAGGCGTCCTGCGCCAGCTTCTCGGCCTTGGCGACGGCTTCGTCGATGCCTCCGACCATGTAGAAGGCCGCTTCCGGCAGATGGTCGTATTCGCCGTCGACCACCGCCTTGAACGAGCGGATCGTGTCTTCGATCTGGACGAACTTGCCCGAGATGCCGGTGAAGACTTCCGCGACGTGGAAGGGCTGCGACAGGAAGCGCTGGATCTTGCGGGCGCGCTGGACGGTCAGCTTGTCCTCTTCGGACAGTTCGTCCATGCCCAGGATCGCGATGATGTCCTGCAACGCCTTGTAGCGCTGGAGCAGCGACTGGACCGCACGGGCCGTCTCATAATGCTCCTGACCGACGATGCGCGGCTCCAGCACGCGGCTGGTGGAGTCGAGCGGATCGACCGCCGGATAGATGCCCAGCTCCGAAATGGCGCGGTTGAGCACCGTCGTCGCGTCCAAGTGGGCGAACGAGGTGGCCGGTGCCGGGTCGGTCAAGTCGTCGGCGGGCACGTACACGGCCTGCACCGAGGTGATCGAGCCCTTGTTGGTCGAGGTGATGCGCTCCTGCAACGCGCCCATGTCGGTCGACAGGGTCGGCTGATAGCCCACCGCCGACGGAATGCGGCCCAGCAGCGCCGACACTTCCGCACCCGCCTGGGTGAAGCGGAAGATGTTGTCGACGAAGAACAGCACGTCCTGGCCTTCCTGGTCGCGGAAATATTCCGCGATCGCCAGACCCGACAGCGCGACGCGAGCGCGCGCGCCCGGCGGCTCGTTCATCTGGCCATAGACCAGCGCGACCTTCGAGCCCTCGCTGATCGCGTTGCCCTCGGCGTCCTTGGCGATCACGCCCGCGTCGAGGAACTCGTGATACAGGTCGTTGCCCTCACGGGTGCGCTCACCGACGCCCGCGAAGACCGAGGTGCCGCCATGGCCCTTGGCGATATTGTTGATCAGTTCCTGGATCAGAACCGTCTTGCCGACGCCCGCACCGCCGAACAGGCCGATCTTGCCGCCCTTCGCATAAGGCGCGAGCAGGTCGATGACCTTGATGCCGGTGACGAGAATCGCGCTCTCGGTCGACTGCTCGACGAACTCGGGGGCCTTGGCGTGGATCGGCGCGCGCAGGTCGGTCGCCACCGGGCCGCGCTCGTCGATCGGCTCGCCGACGACGTTCAGGATGCGGCCCAGCGTCGCGGGGCCGACCGGCACCTGGATCTGGTTGCCGGTGTCGGTCACGGTCTGGCCGCGGGTCAGGCCCTCGGTCGTGTCCATCGCGATCGTACGGACGGTGTTCTCGCCCAGATGCTGCGCGACTTCGAGCACCAGGCGGTTGCCGTTATTGTCCGTCTCCAGCGCCGACAGAATCGCGGGCAGGTTTTCGGGGAAGTGAACGTCGACGACCGCGCCGATGACCTGGGCGATCGTGCCGACATTGTTGGTGGCCGTGGTCGGCCGGATGTCCTCAGCGGCGGTTGCCATCATTGCTTCCTTGGTTCGGTAGAGCCCGACATAGCTTCGGGGCGGGTAAAGGTCACGACCAGACGGCGGCCACCGTCGATCTTGTCACGGGTAACATGGTAATCGGCGCCGGTCAGGTGGCCGGTGGTGGCGCTTTCGGTCTGGATCGCGGCCGAAACCGCATCCTTGCCGTCCAGACCCAGCTGATCCATCGGCTTGGTCACCCAGCGGATGAACTGCGTCTTGGCGAACGGGCTGGTGTCGAGATTGACGATATCGAGCGAGAAGCGAAGCTCGTTGAGCTGCTTCGCATCGCCCTCGACGATCAGATTGCCCATGTTGACCGGCGATACCGACGGATCGGCCATCGGCGTGGCCTGCGCGATCGCACGATACTGGCCCTGCACAGGCGCGTAACCGCTCATGCGAAAGCCCATCCGGTCCAGCAGGCTGACCGTCTCGGGCGCATTGGCGAACACGGTCGCCCAGCCGCCCGACACGAACGGCGTCGGCGAGGCCTTGGGCGCGTCCTTCGGCTGGTCGGACGCCCGGCCGCATCCGGCCAGAGCGACCGTCAGGCCCAGAAGGAGCGCGAGACGCATCAGAGCGCCTCGGCGCCCGAGATGATCTCGACCAGTTCGGTGGTGATCGCGGCCTGGCGCGTACGGTTATACTGGATCGACAGGCGGCGGATCATGTCGCCCGCATTGCGCGTGGCATTGTCCATCGCGTTCATCTGCGAGCCGTAGAAACCGGCCTGGTTTTCCAGCAGCGCGCGGAAGATCTGCACCGCGACGTTGCGCGGCAGCAGCGCGTCGAGGATATCCTCTTCGCTCGGCTCGAACTCGGCGACCGCCTCGACCGAGGTTTCGGCCTTGCTGGGCGCGGGCATCGGCACGGGGATCAGCTGCTGCGAAACCGGGTCCTGCACCAGCGCCGAGACGAACTTCGAGTAGAACAGGTGCGCGACGTCGAACTCGCCGCGCTCGAAACGGGCGATCAGGTCGTCGGCGATCTCGCGGGCGTCGTCGAACTTGGGCGCCTTGATCGCGCTCATGTCATGATCGGCAAGGATCGCGTTCGGGAAGAAGCGCTTCAGCACGCGCCCCTTCTTGCCCGCGAGGTAGAACTTCACCGTCTTGCCCTGCGCGGTCAGCTCTTCGGCCTTGCGGCGCGCGGCGCGGACGATGTTGGTGTTGAACGCACCCGCCAGGCCACGCTCCGAGGTGGCGACGACTAGCAGCTGGACATCGTCCTTGCCGGTGCCCGCCAGCAGCGGCGACGCACCGACGCCACCGACGCGCGCAGCCATGCCGGCCATCACCGCTTCGAGACGCTCGGCATAGGGACGGCCGTTCTGCGCCGACTCCTGCGCGCGGCGCAGCTTGGCGGCGGCGACCATCTTCATCGCCTTGGTGATCTTCTGGGTCGACTTGACCGAGTTGATCCGGATCTTGAGGGCCTTGAGGCTCGCCATCTTCGTCCTTCTGCCTCCCTCTCCCCTCGCGGGAGAGGGTCGGGGTGAGGGTTTGCCACGGGCGGGGTCGCTTAGGGCGCCCCCTCACCCAACCCTCTCCCACCAGGGGAGAGGGCTATGTCTGCTTTACGCGAAGATCTTCGCGAACTGATCGAGTGCGGCCTTGAGCTTGCCCTTGGCCTCGTCGCCCAGATCCTTGGTGTCGCGGATCATCGCCAGCACATCGGCATGATCGTTGCGCAGGTACGCCAGCATCGCCGCTTCGTAGCGCACGACCTGCGCCACCGGCACATTGTCGATGTAACCGTTGGTGCCCGCGAAGATCGACGCCGTCTGCTCCTCGAAGGGCAGCGGATTGAACTGCGGCTGCTTGAGCAGCTCGGTCAGGCGCGCACCGCGGTTCAGCAGCTTCTGCGTCGAGGCGTCGAGGTCCGAGCCGAACTGCGCGAAGGCGGCCATTTCGCGGTACTGGGCCAGCTCCAGCTTGATCGAGCCCGACACCTTCTTCATCGCCTTGGTCTGCGCGGCCGAGCCGACGCGGCTGACCGACAGGCCGACATTGATCGCCGGACGGATGCCCGCGAAGAACAGGTCGGTTTCGAGGAAGATCTGGCCGTCGGTGATCGAGATCACGTTGGTCGGGATGTAGGCCGACACGTCGCCCGCCTGGGTCTCGATGATCGGCAGCGCGGTCAGCGAACCGGCGCCGTTGGCGTCGTTCATCTTGGCCGCACGCTCCAGCAGGCGGCTGTGCAGATAGAACACGTCGCCGGGGTATGCTTCACGGCCCGGCGGACGGCGTAGCAGCAGCGACATCTGGCGATACGCAACGGCCTGCTTCGACAGATCGTCGAACACGATCAGCGCGTGCATCGCGTTGTCGCGGAAATACTCGCCCATCGCGGTGCCGGTATAGGGCGCCAGGAACTGCAGCGGCGCGGGCTCCGACGCGGTCGCGGCGACGACGATGGAATATTCCATCGCGCCGTTTTCTTCCAGCGTCTTGACCAGCTGCGCCACGGTCGAGCGCTTCTGACCCACGGCGACGTAGATGCAGTAGAGCTTCTTCGACTCGTCGGTGCCCGCGTTGACCGTCTTCTGGTTGATGAAGGCGTCGATCGCGACGGCCGACTTGCCGGTCTGGCGGTCGCCGATGATCAGCTCGCGCTGGCCACGGCCGACGGGGACGAGGGCGTCGATCGCCTTGAGGCCGGTCTGGACCGGCTCATGCACGCCCTTGCGCGGGATGATGCCCGGCGCCTTGACCTCGACGCGGCGACGCTCGGTCGCCTCGATCGGACCCTTGCCGTCGATCGGGTTGCCCAGGCCGTCCACGACGCGGCCCAGCAGGCCACGGCCGACCGGCACGTCGACGATGGTGCCGGTACGCTTGACGGTGTCGCCTTCCTTGATCTCGGCGTCCGAGCCGAAGATCACGACGCCGACATTGTCGGCTTCGAGGTTGAGGGCCATGCCCTGAACGCCATTGGCGAACTCGACCATCTCGCCCGCCTGGACATTGTCGAGGCCGTAGATGCGCGCGATGCCGTCACCGACGCTCAGCACCTGGCCGGTCTCGCTGACCTGGGCCTCGGTGCCGAAATTGGCGATCTGGTCCTTGATGACCTTGGAGATTTCTGCGGCGCGGATATCCATGGGAACGTCAGCCTTTCATCGCGCTGGCGAGCGCATTCAAACGGGTGCGGATCGAGCTATCGATCATCTGGGAACCGATGCGGACGACAAGCCCGCCGAGCAGGTCGGGATCGACCGACAGGTCGACCGACACTTCGCGGCCGACGCGGGTGCGCAGCTGCTGCTTCAGCTCGGCGACCTGCCCTTCCGTCAGCGGGTGGGCGCTCGTCACCTCGGCCGCGACCTCGCCGCGATGGCGGCTGGCCAGCTGGCGAAAGGCACGGATGATCTGCGGCAGCGCCGACAGGCGCCGGTTCTCGGCGAGGACACCGAGGAAATTCTTGGTCACCCCGTCCAGGCCCAGCGTGTCGGCGACCGCCAGGATCGCCTTGACCGCCTGGCCACGGGCCACGACCGGGCTCTTGGTCAGCGCGACCAAATCCTTGTCGGCGGCCAGCGCGTCGCGCAGGGTCACGAGGCTGGCCTCGATCGTGTCGATCGAACGACTCTGTTCGGCCGTTTCAAACAGCGCGAGCGCATAACGACCACCCAGGCTCGCCTGGATGCCGCCTGTGCCGCTTATAGTACCGCCGGACATCTCCACGGATGCGAATTCCTCGAACAACGAACGGGTTGGCCCCATGGGGAACGGGGCGCGAAAAACGCGCCTCCGATGGGTTGGCGGGCGGTTAGCATCGGGAACCTTTGGATGCAAGCTGCGTGGCACATGTTATGACAGGTTGGTGACGCAAGCGTGAGAGCTTTGGCCGCAAGCCGTGGGATGAAAGCCACAATGGATTTTGCCAGAACCACCCGGCCATGACCGACACCCCGCCCGAACCGCTCGACGAGGACGCCGCCTGGGCTGCGTTCGACGCGCGCGACCGCTCCGCCGATGGCCGTTTCGTCGTCGCGGTGAAGACCACCGGCATCTATTGCCGCCCGAGCTGCGCGGCCCGGCGGCCCCGGCGCGAGCATGTCCGGTTCCTGGACACGCCGCAGGCCGCGCGCGCGGCGGGGTTCCGCGCCTGCCTGCGCTGCCTGCCCGACGAAGTGACCCGCGACCGGCAGGCAGTGGCGGCGGCAATCGCCCTGATCGATGCGGCCGAGGCGCCGCCCGCGCTCGGCACGCTGGCCGCGCAGGTCGGCTATGCCCCGCATCATTTCCACCGGCTGTTCAAGCGCGCGACCGGCGTGACACCCGCCGCCTATGCGCGGGCGCGGCGCACCGCCCGCGCCGCACGGGCGCTCGCCGCCGAACCGAGTATCACCGCCGCTTTGTACGAAGCGGGCTATGCCGCACCCAGCCGCTTCTATGCGGACAGCGACCAGCGGCTCGGCATGGCGCCGGGGCAATGGCGACGCGGCGGCGAAGGGGTGAGCATCGTCTGGGCGGTCGTTCCGTCGCCGATGGGGCCGCTCCTGGTCGCGACGACCGACCGGGGCATCGCGCGGATCGCGTTCGAGGGCGACGGACAGGCGCTTGTTCGCTCCCTGCCCGCCGCGAGCATTCGCCCAGCGGACACGAATATGCATGATCGCATCGCCCGGATCGTCGCCGCCACCGAAGCCCCCGACCCGTCACTCCCCGAACCCGCGCGGCGGCTGTCCTTCATCGAGGCGGTGTCGCGGGCGCTGCTCGACGCCAGCTGACGATTCGGGGCCGGTCAGCGACCCGGGCGGCAGCTATAGACCAGCTTTTCATTGGGCAGCGGGGGCAGCTGCTGGCGGATCTGGGCCTGTTCGCCCTCCAGATTCTGGAGCGCCTTGTCGGTCTTCACACAGGCGTTCGGCGTGCTGGGCTGATGCAGCTTGCGGATCGCCTCCATGGTGGTCGCGGGCAGCATGTAGCGGGTCTGGGTATAGGTGCGCGTGACCGGATCGAAGCGCGCGACGGTCACGGTCGGCTCCTCCTCGGGCACGATGACCCGCTGCCAGCCGCCCTCGCCCTCCAGATACTGGACGCGGCCATCGACGCAGCCATTGGCGCCCCAGTCCAGCCGCGCCTCGGCGGTCGAGGAGACGGTGATCCGGCTGCGATCGGGGATCAGGGTGCAGATCATCGGGCCGATCGCCGCGCCGGGCGCGCTTGGCCCCGCGGTCGTCGTCATCGTCTCGCGCGGCAGCTGGATCTCGGCGGAGGGGCGCAGCAGGAAGACGACCACCGCCGCGACGATGGCAGTGCCGCCCGCCGACACGGTCCAGATCGCCGCGCGGCGGGAACCCCGCGATTCCAGCAGCCCGGCCGCGCCGACCGCCAATGCGCCGCCGACCAGCAGCAGTGCCGCGACCGCCATGACATTCTCGCGCAGCCGCTCCGCCTGCCCCCGCGCGGCGTTCAGCGCCTCCTCGCGGCGCAGCGCGGCGGCATTGGCCGCCTCGCGCTTGGCGGCCGCGGCATCGGCAACGGCCCGCGCATCCGCCGCGCTGTCCTCGCGCAATCGCTCCTCGATCGAGGTGCAGGGCACGCCGACCGAAGCGTAAGGCTGCTTCGCCTCGCGCAGGAACGCCATCAGTTCGGTGTCGGCGATCGCGAAGCCGAAGGTCGAATCACCGTCATCGGCCCGCGTCAGCGCCGAATTGACCCCGATCACCCGCCCGCACGGATCGAGCAGCGGCCCGCCGGAATTGCCCCGCGCGATGCTGGCGGTGTGGAGCAGCACCTCGATGCCGGTCAGCGCGCGGCGGCCCGAGGCCACACCCTGCGACCGGACGGGCGAGAGCGGGCGGATATAGTCCGCCGCCGACTGCGCCGTCGCCAGGTCGACATTGCCGGGATAGCCGAGCGCGATGACCTGATCCCCCTCGGTCACCGGGCCGGTGAACAGGGCGACGGGCGGCAGCCTGGCCTCGCTCACCTCGATCAGCGCCAGGTCGCGGCGCGAATCATAGGCGATGACCCGGCCCTGATAGGATTTGCTGCCCTCCGACGGGACGACGCCGATCACGACATTGTCGGGATAGCGCTCGGCCAGTTCGACCACATGCGCGTTGGTGACGATCCGATTGGGCGCGACCGCGAAACCCGAGCCATGGCCGAACCCGGCCACCTGATCGTCGACCATCGCGATGGTGACGACCCGCACCACCCCGCGCGCGGTCGCTGCGATATCGTCCGCCCCGGCCAGCGCGGGCGACAGTCCGACCAGGGTCAGGAGGACGGCAAGGACGAACCGGCTCAGCATCGGACAGGGCCATATCCCGCCCATTCCACCGCCTGCAACCGGGATCGGTTAGGCATATGGTAAATCTTGGCATTTAGGGAATGGCCGGATGCCATGGGGAATGTCGGGATGAGTGCGTTCGGTCGCCGTCAGGGTTTGGGAAGCGCGGGCGGTGGGCGTCCGGCCTTTGGCGTGGCGCGCCCGATGCACGGCCCCGGCCCCGTCACGCGCCCGGAGTCCGATTCGCCTGGCCCCGGTGGCGGCGCGCAATTCCCGCCGCTGTCCGCACTGGAAGGCGCGATCGCCGCGCCCGGCACCGCCGCCGATGCGATGCAGCGGCTGGCCGAACGCCAGGCCGCCTCCATCGACCCGACCCCGGCGCGCGGCGAAGGGTTCGAGGCGTCGATCCACCGGATCAAGGAACAGGTCCTCCCCCGCCTGCTGGAGCGCGTCGACCCGGAGGCTGCCGCGACGCTGGGCAAGGACGAACTGGCCGAGGAATTCCGCCCGATCATCGGCGAGGTGCTGGCCGAGCTGAAGCTGACGCTCAACCGGCGCGAGCAGTTCGCGCTGGAAAAGGTGCTGGTCGACGAACTGCTGGGCCTGGGGCCGCTCGAGGAACTGCTGGCCGATGCCGACATCACCGACATCATGGTCAACGGCCCCGAGCAGACCTATGTCGAGCGCAAAGGCCGGCTGGAGCTGGCCAATATCCGTTTCCGCGACGAGGAGCATCTGTTCCAGGTCGCGCAGCGCATCGTCAATTCGGTCGGCCGCCGCGTCGACCAGACCACGCCGCTGGCCGATGCCCGCCTGAAGGACGGCAGCCGCGTCAACGTGATCGTGCCGCCGCTGTCGCTTCGCGGCACGGCTATCTCGATCCGCAAATTCTCCGCCAAGCCGATCACGCTCGACATGATGGCGAGCGGCGGATCGATGAGCCAGGACATGGCGACGCTGCTGAAGATCGCGGGGGCGTCGCGCTTCAACATCATCATTTCGGGCGGCACCGGCTCGGGCAAGACGACGATGCTGAACGCCCTGTCCAAGATGATCGACCCGGGCGAGCGCGTGCTGACCATCGAGGACGCCGCCGAGCTTCGCCTGCAACAGCCGCACTGGCTGCCGCTGGAAACCCGTCCCGCCAATCTCGAAGGCCAGGGCGAGATCAGCATCCGCGACCTCGTGAAGAACGCGCTGCGCATGCGGCCCGACCGGATCATCCTGGGCGAAATTCGCGGCTCGGAATGTTTCGACCTGCTGGCCGCGATGAACACCGGCCATGACGGGTCGATGTGTACGCTCCACTCCAATTCCCCGCGCGAGGCGCTGGCCCGCATGGAGAATATGGTGATGATGTCCGACATCAAGGTGCCCAAGGAGGCGATCAGCCGCCAGATCGCCGACTCGGTCGACATGGTCGTCCAGGTCAAGCGCCTGCGCGACGGCAGCCGTCGCGTCACCAACATCACCGAGGTGATCGGCATGGAAGGCCCGGTGATCGTCACGCAGGAGCTGTTCGCCTTCGAATATCTGGACGAAGGCACCGACGGGAAGATCATCGGCGAATATCGCTCGTCGGGCCTGCGCCCCTATACGCTGGACAAGGCCAGGCAGTTCGGCTTCGACAAGGCGCTGCTGGAGGCGTGCCTGTAGGGGATCAGTCCTTCCTGGCCTCGATCCCCATATATCGTTCGGCATGCTTCCGAACGTCGCCGCCGACCCTGTGGTCATAGGCGAGCCACGCACTGGTCACGAGCATCGTCCAGAAAATGCTGAACAGCGAGCCGACGAGGAAATATTCGGCGAAGGCCCGCTCGTCCATATCCTTGAACCGTGCAACGGTCTTCAGCGCGATGACGGCGGCCAGGATTTCCCAGCTGTGCGCGATGATGCCGACCGCCAGGATCAACCGCTCGAAAGCCCCGATCCAGCGCCCGGCGCTGTGAACGGGCGTGGGCAGATGCGCGATCGAATCCTTCAAGCCCGTCAGGTTGAAGATGCCGCGACAGAGTTCGTTGCCCAGCCAGACCAGCGCGACCAGCGCTATGCCGGTGTAAACGAATATGTGCAGCATGTGTCGCCCCCCGGCAGGTCATGGCGCTTGTCGAGTTCGATCAGCGCCTTTTGAACCGCATTCCATTGTGTCGTGTAGAGATCGTAATCACCAGCGTTACGCACCTTATAGACATTGAAATTGCCGACATCGCGCGCTCGGGCCACGTCAGCCACGGAAGCCCCTCCCAATAGAGCGATGATGTCATCACGCTGAACTTTGGACCATTTGCGCTCTATCGCACTGATGCTGGCACCGATTGCTTCCAGCAGGGTTTCGAGAAGCGGATCCTGAGGAAGGGAAAATTGGTAGAGGCTTGCCGATCGCTTCTCGCCCAGCCGTTCACGCGCGGCAGCGAAACCCGGCCCCAACATGTTCCAGGCACGCTCGACGTTGAGCGGGGTCTTCAGGTCAACCAATCCAACAACGAACCGACATTCGATGCCCTGCCGCATCAGGTCGAACCGTATCTGCCGCGCTGCCCATGTGGCGGCGACCAGCGAGGTCAGCAGCCCCTGAAACTCGTCGCCCAAGGTGATGGTCAGCGGCGACATTATGTCGGCGGCCAGCTGCGCATTCTGTAGATCGATCGCTGCGTTAAACGCGACATGAAGCTGTTCGGGGTCAGCATGGCGTTCGCTATCGACCACATCGCCCATCAATACGGCATAGCAGGGCATAAGCGTTATAACGTCACCTGTTAAGAATCGCCCCTAGATGGGCCAATTGCTATTATTGGCCCAAAAATGGGTAAATTTCAATATTGGCCCGAAAATGGGTCAATGCATCTCTATAATTTTGGAGGTGGCATCGCCGCCACTCTCGCGCGCAGCCTCCCGTCGGGTTAGGCGTTGGGGCGTGATGCGTTCGCTGCTCTATTTCGCCCCCATTCCCCTGTTGCTGACCGCCGCCATGATGGCTCCCCGCGAGCCCAAGGCGGCACCGGCGCAGGAGGATGTCGTCGCCGCCGCCGCGCGCGATCCGGGGGTTTCGACGCTTGCGCCCGATGCCGAACAGCGCTGGATTCCGTTTCAACTGACGCCGGGCAACCAGATCCGCTTCACCATGACCATCGACGGGCAGCAGGTGAGCGCGATCCTCGACACCGGGGTCAGCTTCACGCTGCTTTCGCAAGGCTCGCCCGTCGCCGCCAGGGCCAAGGTGCGGCCCGGTGGACAGGCCAGCGCGATCGGCGGGGCGGTGGCGATCGGGTGGATGCCGACGCGAAGCCTGTCGCTGGGTGGGCTGAGCCGCAAGGGCGGCGGGGTGGTGGTCGCGCCGCTGCCCGCGCTGGCCACCGGGGATGCGACGCCCGTCGACCTGCTGGTCGGGCGCGACCTGCTTGCAGCCCACGCGCTGGACATCGATTATGCCGCCAAGCGGTTCCGCCTGATCCCCTCGGGGCGCATGCCCTTTACCGGCGCGACCGCGCCGCTGACCGTGTCGACCGAGCGGCGGGTCTATGAAAGCATGGTCGGGCTGGGCGCGACAAAGCTGTCCCCGGTCATCGTCGATACCGGCGACGGCTCCGCGCTGACCGTCACCCAGGCGGGCTGGCGGGCGGCGAAGCTGACCGCGTTGCCGACCACCACCGCGATCGGCTTCGGACTGGCGGGGCCGACGGTCAACGACCTTGCGATCGTGCCGAGCGTGCGGCTGGGCACACTGACCGCGCATGAGGTGGAGGTGCGGATCGAGCCACCCCAGGGCTTCAGCGAGTCGGTCGGCGCGGCCGGGCGGATCGGATCGGGCTTCCTGCAACGCTATCGCGTGCTGCTCGACCCCGGCGCGGGCCGGATGATCCTGAAGCCCGGCCCCCAGGCCGACATGCCCGCCCAGCGATCGACCGCCGGGCTGTTGATGGGCGTGGCGGGCGACCGCCTGCGCGTGCTGCACGTCATGCGCGGCGGCCCGGCGGCGGCGCGCGGCTGGCGCGAGGGCGACACGATCTGCGCCATCGACGGACAGCCCATCCCGCGCGACTATGTCGACAGCCCGATCGCCCGCTGGACGGTGGGCAAGCCGGGCACGGTGGTCGCCTTGCGCACCTGCGATGGGCAGGACCGGACGCTGACGCTCAAGCGCTTCTACTGACGCGACTTCCCCCATTCGCGCGCGACGGTATAGCCCAGATAGCCGGTGCCGAAGAGCGCGTAGAGCGGCTCGGGAATGGCGGCGAGATATTGCGCCATGCCGCGCACCATCGCCGCCGCCATGCCGGGCCGCACGCCCGCCAGCAGTCCCATCGGGATGCTCCAGAGCAGCAGCGCATACATGACGTAGAGAAAGGTCGGCCGCGCCCGGCGGGTCCAGGCATCGGTCGCATCGTCCCCGCTCATGACAGCCGGTCCGCCAGCCAGCCATAGAGGAACGCCTCATTGGCGGGCCGCCGCTCGGCCAGCGTCAGATAACGTTCGCCCTGCAGCGCCTCGACCGCCTTGAGCAGCACGACCTCGCCCGCCGCGCCCCGATGGCGCAGGAAGGCGTCGAGCGCGGCCAGCGTCGCCGCTCCGATCCGCCCGTCCGCCGTCAGATCGGGATAGTCGCGCGCCCCGCGGTTCAGCGCATTCAGCGCGCGTTGCAGGAAGGCGGTGGCGATGTTCGGCCCCATATTGACGCCGGTGTCGAACAGTTCCTCCGCCAGCCGGGGCGCATGGGCGGCCACCCGGTCGAAGCCGGGGGCGGTCCAGTAGAGGCGGCGGTAAATGGCCTCCGCCCGTGCCAGCGGCAGGCGGCGCATCGGCCCGGTATAGCCGTCGGCGCGCGCCACCGCCTCGGTAATGCCGAACCGAGTCGCGCCGCCGCGATCGGCGGGATGGTCGCTATAATCCCCCTCGCGCGCGATGACCTGCGCGATCAGCGCGTCGACAAGCACTTCGTCCCCCTGCCCCATGATGCCTTTCCCCCGTTGAAGGGAAAGGAGGAACCATATCGGTTCACTGTAGGACAGCGGAATCTCATCCTCCCCGGCACGGGGAGGTGGCCGGGCGAAGCCCTGACGGAGGGGGGCTTCCACGCAGGTCGTACCTCGTGGCACGCCCCCTCCACCATGCTGCGCATGGTCCCCCTCCCCGTGCCGGGGAGGATTTCAGGTCAATCCAGCACCATCCGCGCCAGCGCCAGCGTACCCAGCGGCCCGGCCTGGTCGCCCAATTGCGCATGGACGATGCGGTTGGCGACCTCGGCCGTATTGATGAAGGGCAGATAGCCCGACAGCTTCTCGACCACACCCGCACGCACCATGTCGAGCAGCTGCGGCTGACCGACGCCCACGCCGCCGCCGATCACGATGCGCCCGCACGCCAGCGTCAGGAACAGCCCGGCAAAGCTCTCCGCCAGCGCATCCGCGACGAAGGTCCAGGCGGGATCGTCCGCCGCCAGTTCCTGTGCCGGGCGACCGACGCGCGCCGCGATGCCCGGCCCTGCGACCAGTCCCTCCAGGCAATCGCCATGGAAGGGACAGGCCCCCGCAAAGTCGTCGCCCGCCATGCGGCGGACGCGGACATGGCCCGCCTCGGGGTGCATCCGGCCCGACACCGGCTGGCCGTTGACGATGATGCCCATGCCGACGCCGGTGCCGACCGTGACATAGACATGGTCGGACAGGCCGCGCGCCGCGCCCCACTGCCCCTCGGCCAGCGCCGCGCCGGTCACGTCGGTATGGATCGCGACCCGCTCGCCAAAGCCCTCGGCCAGCGCACCCGCCACGTCCGCGCCCGCCCAGCCGGGCTTCGGGGTGGCGAGCATATGGCCATAATCCGCATCGCTCTTGTCGAGCGCGATCGGGCCGAAGCTGCCGATGCCCAGCGCCTCGGGCTTATACTGCTCGTGCCATTCGGCCAGGCGCTGGCGCAGCGCGGCCAGGGTGACGGCGGGGGTGGTCGTCGGCAGGCGTTCCGACACCAGGATGTCGCGCCCGCGCCCGATCAGCACAATCGATTTCGTACCGCCCAGTTCGACCCCTGCGACGATCCGGTCCTGTGCCTCGGTCATTCCATTCTCCCGCCAGTCGCTTTGCTTGAACGCAGCGCGCCTGCGCGAAACGGCGCGTCGCGGTCAAGGGGCGGGGTCAGAAAATCGGCTGGGCGACCAATGCGGCTTCACGCTGGCAAAGGGCGGGATCGGGGCGCGGCGTGGCCGGATTGCGGCGCAGCGCATCCACTTCGGCCCGTGCCGCGGCGAGGTCGCGCTGGAAGGCCGGGTTCTGCGATACGGCGGTCAGCGTCACCGTCGCCGACAGCCGCCCCGCCTCGACCGCGCTGGCATTGTGGACTCCGCAGACGATCCGGCTTTCGCCAAAGGCCCGCCCCCGCGCCAGGATCGGCGCGGCGCGGTCGGGCGCGATCTCGGCCAGCAGCATCGCCCAGGTCCAGCCCGCCGTGGTGTGACCCGAGGGATAGTCATAGCTGCCCTTCAACTCGCTAGCCGGTTGGCAGGTCGGGCCGCGATCGATCAGATAGGGGCGCTGCCGCTTGTAATAGCGCTTGGCGATGCCTGATCCGCGCGCGGTGTCCGACCCTGCGCCGTCGATCAGCCGCATCGTCGCGGGCGCGTTCTGCGGGGTCAGCGCGATCCCCAGCGCGCAGGAGAAATCGCGCGCCATATCGGCCTCGCCCAGCTTTACGTCATTGGTCGCCATCGCCCAGCGGGGCGAGCCGACGAACCGGCGGGTCTGGCGAAAGATCGCCCGGTCGGCCTTCCCGCGCGCATCGTCCGGCCTGGGCGCGGGCGGCAGGACGGCAAGCAAATCGAAGCCGGTGGCGGGCAGATAATGGGACGGCTCGTCGCCTTCCCGCGGCTGGGCCATGACGGCAGTACAGGCGACTCCGATCAGCGCAGCCGCAACGGCGCGGGCAACGGCTTTCGACATGGGCAACACGTCCTTTTTTACAGGGTCATCAGTCGATGCAGATTGGTGGCGCGCAGATTGGCGACATGCGCGACGGCCAGCACCAGCCCGCCCGCGACGGTCAGCGCGGTTCCCGCACCCTGCCCCTCGAACACGAGCCCGAGCATCAGCAGGATCAGGCCGACCGCCCCCGCGATCACCGGGAAGACGACCCGGTGCCGCCGCCATCCGCCGAACAGCGTCAGCCCGCTCAGCGGCACGGCCAGCGCCAGCATGACGATATGGAATGCCTCCCCCAGATCGGCCCATTCGGCGATGGCGGGCAGAAAGGCGATCAGCACCGGCAGGACCAGGCAATGGATCAGGCATAGCGTCGAGGCCGAGATAGCCAGCGCATCCATATGCTGAAATCCGCCATGATGGCTGCGGGACAGGGAAGCGTCGTCGACCATAAGCGCCTATTGATACATTATATCATAATTGGCAAGACGCGATTGCCGGACTTTGCATTCGTATTCCGTATAATATAGCGTTGGCCGCCATATGGATCGGGAGGACAGGATGAAGACAGGCACCAGGCTTTGGCTGAGCGCGAGCATGTCAGTCCTGATGGCTGGCACCGCCGCCGCCCAGACGGCCCCTGACCAACCCGCCGCCGCCCGGCCCGACTGGGAGAACCCCGCCGTCAACCATATCGGCAATGAGCCGATGCACACGACCTTCGCCGGGTTCGAGTCGCGCGCCGCCGCGCTGGCCGATGACGTGGCGAAGTCGCGCTATCACCTGTCGCTCGACGGGATGTGGCGGGTCCACATGTCCCCCAATCCCGAGGCGCGGCCGGTCGGCTTCGAGGACCCGGCGCGCGACGTGTCGAGCTGGCGCGAGGTGGCGGTGCCCGGCATCCTCCAGGCGCAGGGGTTGAGCCGCCCGGTCTTCGTCGGCAGCGGCTATCCCTTTCCCCGCAACGAACCCTTTATCGAGCATCGGCTGAACGAGGTCGCCTCCTATCGCCGCGACTTCATGGTCCCGGCGCATTTCGCCGGGCGCCGCCTGCTGCTGAACGTCGGGGCGGCGGGCGCGGCCTATTATCTGTGGGTCAACGGCCAGAAGATCGGCTATTCCGAGGACTCCAAGCTCCCCACCGAATTCGACATCAGCCGCGCCGCCCGGCCGGGCAGGAACACGATCGCGATCGAACTCTATCGCCATGCCGACGGCAGCTATCTGGAGGATCAGGACTTCTGGCGGGTCAACGGGATCGAACGGTCGATCACCCTCTACGCCGCGCCGCAGACGCATATCCGCGACCTGACCATCGATGCCGGGCTGACCCGTGACTATCGCGACGGCACGCTGTCGGCGCAGGTCGATCTGGCGGGGGCGGCGCAGGCGACGGCCGTGCGCGCGACCCTGCTCGACGGCAAGCGCACCGTCCTGACCCGCACCGCGACGCCGACCGGCACCGTCGCGACGATCACCGCCGAGGTTCCGGCCGTGAAGAGGTGGAGCGCCGAGGACCCCAACCTCTACACGCTGCTGGTCGAACTGCTCGATGCCAAGGGCACGCTCATCGAGGCGACCAGCCGCCGCATCGGCTTCCGCACCGTCGAGGTGGCGGGCGGCGAGGTCCGGGTGAACGGCAAGCGGATCATGATCCGCGGCGTCAACCGCCACGAGCATGATCCCCACAGCTTCCGCATCGTGTCCGAGGCGACGATGCGCAAGGACATCGAACTGATGAAGGCCGCCAACATCAACGCGGTCCGCACCTCGCACTATCCCAACGACCCGCGCTGGTACGATCTGGCCGACGAATATGGCCTGTACGTGATGGACGAGGCCAATATCGAGAGCCACGGCTATCTCAGCCTCACCCAGGAAAAGGGCGACCCCACGCTGAACCTGGGCCACAAGCCCGAATGGGCCGCCGCGCATCTCGACCGGGTGCAGCGCATGGTCGAGCGCGACCGCAACCACCCCTCGGTCATCTTCTGGTCGCTGGGCAATGAAAGCGGCGTCGGCCCGAATTTCGAGGCGGCGGCGAAATGGGTGCGCGCGCACGACAAGACGCGGCTGATCAACTTCCTCGGCTATAGCATGAGCGGCTGGCGGCACCCGACCAACGATTATGTCGACATCTTCGCCCCCATGTATGACGATGTGGAGAAGCTGGCCGATTACGCCACGCGCCCCGAATTCACCCAGCCGCTGATCCTGTGCGAATATGCCCATTCCATGGGCAACAGCCTGGGCGACTTCCAGGGCTATTGGGACACCTTCCGCAAATATCCCAAGCTGCAGGGCGGCTTCGTCTGGGACTGGGTCGACCAGACGATGATCCTGAAGGACAAGCAGGGCCGCCCCTATTGGGGACAGGGCCTGGATTACGATCCCGACCCCAAGGATGCCGGGCTGCACGGCGACGACAGCCCGGTCGGCGACGGCGTGATCCAGTCGGATCGTACCCCCGACCCCGAATATTATGAGATGGCGCATGTCCAGTCGCCGATCACCTTCACCCATGCGGGCGGCGGCTGGCAGGTGGTCAACCGCCACGATCATATCGACCTGTCGCGCTTCACGCTCGACTGGACCGTGCTGGAGAATGGCGTCGAGACGGCGCGCGGCAGCATCGCCACCCCGGCGGTGGCACCGGGGCAGAGCGCGCCGCTGTCCTTCACCCTGCCCGCCGCCAAGGACCCCAATGCCGAGCGCTCGCTGATCCTTCGCGCGCGGACCAAAGCAGGCGCGATCCCGCCGCTGCCCGCCGGTCAGGTGATCGGCTGGGACCAGTTCGCGCTGACCGCGCCCGTCTTCGCCGCCGTCCCCGCCGGGTCGGTCGCACCGGAGGAAAGCGCCGACGCGATGACGCTGAAGGCCGGGAACGCGGTGCTGGAGATCGACCGGACGACCGGCCTCGTCCGCCGCTATGCGCGGGACGGCAAGACGCTGCTGACCGGCGGCGCGCCCAATTTCTATCGTTCGCCGACCGACAATGACGTCGGCGCGGGCGTGCCCAAGAGCCATGCCATGTGGCAATATTTCTCCGACCATCGCCGCCTCGACGCCATTCGGCAGGAGGGCAATGCCATCATCGTCGATCACGACATGGGCGTCGGATCGGTGAAGATGCAGACCCGCTGGACCATGGCGCCCGACGGCGCGGCGACCGCGACGGTGCGTTTCACTCCGCTGCGCATGACGCTGCCCGATCCGATGCGGGTCGGTCTCGCCTTCGCGACGCCGGGGCAGCAATTCACCCAAGTCAGCTGGTTCGGGCGCGGCCCGTGGGAAAGCTATGCCGACCGCAAGACGGGCGCGATGATCGCGCGCTGGGACGGCAAGCTGGCGGATCAGTATCACGACTATGCCCGCCCGCAGGAAAGCGGCAACAAGACCGATGTGCGCTGGATCCAGCTGACCGGCGCGGGCGTCGGGCTTCGGGTGACGGGGGCACAGCCTCTGTCGGTCAACGCCCTGCCCTTCCCGTACGGCGACCTCGCGATGAAGCCGCCCGCACAGGCGCACAGCTCGGATATCCGCCCGCATGGCGACGGTACGCTGTTGATCGATGCCGCCCAGGTCGGGGTCGGCGGCGATACCGGCTGGAACCTCGATGGCCGCGCGCATATGCCTTACCGCATCGCGCTCCAGCCGCTGACCTATAGCTTCACCATCGGAGCCGCGCGTTGAAGCGTCTTGTCTCGCTTGCCCTGCTGCTGACCACCACGCCGCTCGCGGCGCAGACCGTGCCCGACCGGATCGCCAAGTCGCTGGCGCTTCGGGACCAGTGGCAATGGCTGACCCGCGACATCGCCTCGCCCGCCGAGTGGGACGCGGACGGGCGGCATTTCCATTATCGCAAAACGGTGGCGGGCGGCTTCGCATTTGTCGATGTGGACGCCGCTACCCGTGCCAAGGCCCCCGCCTTCGACGCCGCCGCGCTCGCACCGGCGCTGACGAAGGTCATGGGCAAGCCGATCGAGCCGCTCCGCCTGCCCTTCGAGCATTTCAGCTACACGCCCGACCGTTCGGCGATCCGCTTCACTATCGGTTACGAGGACGGCATCACCTATGCCTGCGTCCTCGCGCGACCGGCCTGCTCCGTGGTCCCGCCCGAGAATCCCGGCCGCCCGCGCGGCTTCGGGGTGGTGCGCGACCTGCGGGTGCCAGCCGACAACCACCCGCGTCTGTCCCCCGACGGCAGGCTGGAGGCGCTGGTCCTCGACGACAATCTGGTCGTGCGGGCGGCGAATGGCGGCAAGGAAATCTGGCGTTCGCAGGACGGCAGCCCCGCCAATTTCTACGACCCCGAAACCATCGCCTGGAGCCCCGACGGCCAGCATATCGCGCTCCAGCGCGTCCGCCCCGGCTATGCCCGCATGGTCACCCGCGTCCTCGCCGCACCGCCGGGCAAGGTCCAGCCGCAAGTCGTCCAGCAACTCTATCCCAAGCCCGGCGATGCGGTGGACCAGGAAGCACCCGTGCTGTTCCGCGTTTCGGACGGTAAGCGCACCGAGATCGACCCCAGCCTGTTCGCGAATGCCTATACCCTGTCCGCCCCCGAATGGCGCGCCGACAGCAAGAGCTTCGCCTTCGACGACCTGAAGCGCGGCTTCGGCGAGGCGAAGATCATCGCGGTCGATGCCGATACCGGCCGGGCGCACGCCGCCGTCACCGAGACGGCCAAGACCTTCGTCTTTCGCGACCGTATCTGGTCGCATGACGTGAAGGGGCTGGGCCGCGAAATCCTCTGGGCGTCGGAGCGCGACGGCTGGCGGCATCTCTATCTGATCGACGGTGCGACCGGCCGGGTGGTTCGCCAGATTACAAAAGGCAACTGGCTGGTCCGCGACATTGCCAAGGTCGATGACGAGAAGCGGCAGATCTGGTTCTCGGCCAACGGCTTCGTGCCGGGCGAAGATCCCTATTACAAACAGTGGTTCCGGGTCGACTTCGACGGCCGCAACCTGACCCGGCTGACGCAGGAGAATGCGACTCACGAGGTCCGCTTCGCCCCCGACATGACGACCTATGTCGACGTCTATTCGCGTACCGACCTGCCCGAGGCGATGGAGTTGCACGATGCGCGCGACGGCCGCCTGATCCAGACGCTGGAAAAGGGCGACATCACCGCGCTGACCGCCGCCGGATTCCGCTCGCCCGAACGCTTCACCGCCAAGGGCCGCGACGGCAAGACCGATATCTACGGCCTGGTCGTCCGTCCGCGCGATTACGATCCCGCCAAGCGCTATCCGGTCATCGAGAATATCTATGCTGGGCCGCATGACAGTTTCGTGCCCAAGGCCTTCTGGCCGTTCGGTGGTTTCTCCGGCGGCGACAAGGTCATGGGGATGCAGCAGCTCGCCGATCTCGGTTTCGTCGTCGTGATGATCGACGGCATGGGCACGGCCAACCGCGCCAAGGCGTTCCACGATGTCGCCTGGAAAAATCTGGCGGACAGCGGCTTTCCCGACCGAATCGCCTGGATGAAGGCGCTGGCCGCCAAAGACCCCGGCGTCGATCTCTCCCGCGTCGGCATCTATGGCGGATCGGCGGGCGGGCAGAGCACGCTCAATGCGCTGCTCTTTCATCCCGACTTCTACAAGGCCGGGGTCGCCTATGCCGGGTGTTTCGACAACCGGATGGACAAGATCGACTGGAACGAACAGTGGCTCGGCTATCCGGTCGACCGAAGCTATCTCGACGCCTCCGGCGTGGTCCATGCTCACCAGCTCCAGGGCAAGCTGATGCTGGTCGTCGGCGAGCAGGATTCCAACGTCGATCCCGCCAGCACGACCCAAGTGGTCGATGCACTCATCAAGGCGGACAAGGACTTCGACCTGCTGGTCATCCCCGGCGGCGAGCATACGGCGGGGCGCAGCACCGGGCCGGTCGCCTATGCCATGCGCCGGCAATATGCCTTCTTCCTGAATGCCCTGCGCGGGGAGGAATGATCCTCCCCGGCACGGGGAGGGGGACCGCCGCGAAGCGGTGGTGGAGGGGGCGTGCCGCAAGGAATGCCCTACGTGGAAGCCCCCTCCGTCAGGGCTTCGCCCTGCCACCTCCCCTTGCAGGGGAGGGGCTAAATGTCCCTTACTTCTTCCGCTTGAAATCCACCGCGACGACGTTGCTGCCGTCCTCGACCGGCTTGGCGACGGGCTCGTCATTCTCGGCCGAGCCATGCGGATCGGGATCGCTCTGAGGATCGTCGGCGACATGGAAGCCCAGCTCGAACTGGACCTCCGGGTCCTGGAAGCGGGTGATCGCCGAATAGGGAATCACCAGCTTCGAGGGCACCTGGTTGAAGCTGAGGCCGACCGAGAAGCGATTCTCGTCCACCGTCAGGTCCCAGAAGCGATTCTGCAGGACGATGGTCATCTCGTCCGGGAATCGCTCGACCAGCCGCTGCGGGATGTCGACACCCGGCGCCTGCGTCTTGAAGGTGATGTAGAAATGGTGCGTGCCGGGCAGGTGCCCCGTCTCCGCCACCGGGCCGAGCACACGCCCCACCACGGCGCGCAGGGCCTCCTGCACGATGTCGTCATAGGGGATGAGGCTGTCGGGCAATCCTTCGGTCATGCGCCATGGACTAGCGGCCTTTGATCGCGGGTCAAGATTGCATGGGACGGATAGGTGTTTATGGGGAGGCCATGCGCACCGCCACCGTCCACCGCGCCACCGCGGAAACCGTCATCGACGTCACCGTCAATCTCGACGGCACCGGCGTCTATCAGAACGCCACCGGCATCGGGTTTCTCGACCATATGCTCGACCAGCTGTCGCGGCATTCGCTGATCGACCTGTCCGTGAAGGTCGAGGGCGACCTGCATATCGACGGCCATCACACGACCGAGGACAGCGCGCTGGCGATCGGACAGGCGTTCGCCAAGGCGCTGGGCGACAAGCGCGGCATCCGTCGTTACGGCGAGGCGCTGTCGCCGATGGACGAGGTGCTGACCCGCACCGCGCTCGACATTTCAGGGCGCCCCTGGTTGGTGTGGAAGGTGCCGTTCACCAATCCGATGCTGGGCACGCTCCAGACCGAGATGATCGAGCACTGGTTCCACAGCTTCGCGCAGGAGGCGGGGATCACGCTGCACGTCGAGCTGCTGCACGGCCACAACAATCATCACATCGCCGAGAGCATCTTCAAGGGCCTCGCCCGCGCCCTACGCATGGCGGTCGAGATCGACCCGCGCAAGGCCGACGCCATCCCCTCGACCAAGGGCATGTTGTGACGCTGGCGCTGATCGACATCGAGTCGGGCAATCTCCACTCGGTCGACAATGCCCTGCGCGCGGCGGGGGCGAGCGATGTGATCATCACCGCCGACCCGGACGTGATCGCCAAGGCCGACCGGATCGTCCTGCCGGGCGTCGGCGCGTTCGGGGCCTGCGCGGCGAATTTGCGGAGCATCGACGGGCTGGAGGAGGCGCTCCGCGACGCCGCCCTCACCCGTGCGCGGCCGTTCCTGGGCATCTGCGTGGGCATGCAGCTGCTCGCCGATACGGGCGAGGAGATGGGCGTGCATCGCGGGCTGGGCTGGATTCGCGGTCGCGTGACGCGACTCGCCCCCGCCGATCCGTCGGCCAAGGTGCCGCATATGGGCTGGAACGATGTCCGCCCGACCCACGACCATCCGCTGATCGTGCCGGGCGAGGCCTATTTCCTGCACAGCTATGCCTTTACCGGCGAGCATGTGCTGGCAACGACCGACCATGACGGCCCGGTCACCGCCGCGATCGGCCGCGACACCGTGGTCGGCGCGCAATTCCATCCTGAGAAGAGCCAGCGCTACGGCCTCGCCTTCCTCACCCGTTTCCTGGAGTGGCATCCGTGAGCCTGATCGTCTTCCCCGCCATCGACCTGAAGGGCGGCCAGGTCGTGCGCCTCGCCGAGGGCGATATGGACCGCGCCACCGTGTACGGCGACGATCCCACCCATCAGGCGATGCTCTTCGCGGAGGCGGGCGCGCAACACCTGCATGTCGTCGATCTCGACGGCGCCTTTGCGGGCGAGTCGGTCAATGGCGATGCGGTGCAGGCCATCGTCAAAGCCTTTCCAGGCCATGTCCAGCTGGGCGGCGGCATCCGCAAGCCCGAAAATGTCGAGCGCTGGTTCGACCTGGGCGTATCGCGCGTCGTGATCGGCACGGCGGCGCTGGAGAATCCCGACTTCGTGCGCGACATGGCCAAGGCCTATCCGGGCGGCATCGTCGTCGCGGTCGATGCCAAGGACGGCATGGTCGCCACGCGTGGCTGGGCCGATGTGTCGACCGTCTCGGTCGAGGATCTGGCGCGGCGGTTCGAGGATGCGGGCGTCGCGTCGCTGCTGTTCACCGATGTCGGTCGCGACGGGATGCTCAAGGGCTGCAACGTGCCCGCAACCGTCGATTTGGCGCGCGCGGTGCGGATTCCGGTCATCGCCAGCGGCGGCGTCGCGGGGATCGGCGACATCCATATGCTGGCGGTCCATCACCAGGACGGCGTGGAGGGCGTCATCACCGGGCGGGCGCTCTATGACGGGCGGCTCGATCTGGCGGCGGCCTTGTCGGTGGCGGCGGCTGCATGACCGTCCGCGCGCGCGTCATCCCCTGTCTCGACGTCGCCAATGGGCGCGTGGTCAAGGGCGTCAACTTCGTCGACCTGATCGATGCGGGCGATCCCGTCGAGCAGGCGCGCGCCTATGACGCGGCGGGCGCGGACGAACTCTGCTTCCTCGACATCACCGCCAGCCATGAGGCGCGCGGCACCATATTGGACGTGGTGCGGCGGACCGCGGCGGTATGTTTCATGCCGCTGACGGTCGGCGGTGGCGTGCGCACGGCGGAGGATGCGCGCGCGCTGCTGCTGGCGGGCGCGGACAAGGTGGCGGTCAACTCCGCCGCCGTCAGCCGCCCGGAAGTCGTCTCCGACATCGCGGAGCGATTCGGCAGCCAGTGCTGCGTCGCCAGCGTGGACGCGCGACGCACCAGCGGTGGCTGGGAGGTGTTCACCCATGGCGGGCGGCGCGCGACCGGCATCGATGCGGTCGTACATGCGCTGCGGCTCGCGGAACTGGGTGCGGGCGAGTTGCTGGTCACCTCGATGGACCGCGACGGGACGCGGGGTGGATACGACCTCGACCTGATCCGCACCATCGCCGACCGGACCAGCGTGCCGGTGGTGGCGAGCGGGGGCGTCGGCGGGCTGGACGATCTAGTCGCGGGGGTGCGCGACGGCCATGCCTCGGCGGTGCTGGCGGCCTCGATCTTCCACTTCGGCGATGCGTCGATCGCGGATGCGCACCGCGCGCTCGCGGCGGCGGGGGTGCCGGTTCGGGCGCATTGATTTTCACGCGAAGACGCGAGGACGCGAAGGCTTTTGGGGTTCGCGCGGAGGCGCAGAGGCGCGGAGAGTCTGGTTGTGAGGCTATGATTGGCCTCCCCACACCCGGAGCATGTCTTCCGCCCGCCCTCCCCCACCTCCGTTCACGCTGAGCGCAGTCGAAGCGCACGCCCGCCCCCCCGCCAAGCCGCCCGTCATTCCCTTGGCCTTCGACTTCGCTCAGGCTGAACGGAGGTGGAGGGCCGGCGCCATCGATCGGGAGACTTTTACCCGCCAAGAGGTGCAGGCCAGCGCCCGCCCGAAAACCAACCCCTCCGCGCCTCCGCGCGAACCCCAAAAGCCTTCGCGTCCTCGCGTCTTCGCGCGAACGAAATCACCCGGATGACCACCGCCCGACACGCTGCTAAAACGCCCCGCATGCCGCTCGCCATCCTGACCGCCGCCACCGCCCATAACGGTACGCCTCAGCCGCGCAGTCACCCCGAATGGTCGGACATCGGCCTGTTCGTCTTTGCGATCGGCGCGGTCTGGCTGCTTCGTCACCTGATGCGCCGCCGCAATCGCAAGGATTGACGTAAGGGCTTCGTCGCGCCACCCACGCGGCCATGGACATGTTCGACCGCCTCGAAACCACGATCCGCGCGCGCCGGGATGCGGGCGATGCCGCAACCTCCTATGCCGCCAGCCTGTTCGCCAAGGGGCGGCCCAAGATCGCGCAGAAGCTGGGCGAGGAAGCGGTCGAGACCGTCATCGCCGCCATGGTCCAGCCCGACAAGATCGTGTCCGAGGCGGCCGACCTGATGTTCCACCTGATCGTCCTGCTGGCCGATACCGGCCACACGCTGGACGACGTCCGCGCCGAACTGGCACGGCGCGAGGGCGTGTCGGGTCATGACGAAAAGGCGGCGCGCGCCAGCTGAACCGGACGGAGACTGACGATGCCGATCGACGCCACCCTGCCCTATGACGACCAGAATGTGTTCGCCAGGATCCTGCGCGACGAAATTCCGTCCAGCCGCGTCTATGAGGATGAATGGGCGGTCGCCTTCCACGACATCGCGCCGCACGCGCCGACCCATATCCTGGTGATCCCACGCGGCTCCTATGTCTCGTGGGACGATTTCTCGGCCCGCGCCAGCGAGGCGGAGATCGCCGGTTTCGTCCGCGCCGTCGGCCATGTCGCGCGTGAGGCGGGCGCGGTCGAGCCCGGATACCGGCTGCTGGCGAATATCGGCGCAGATGCGGGGCAGGAAGTGCCGCATCTCCATGTCCATATCCTGGCGGGCAAGCCCCTCGGGCCGATGCTGGCACGCTGACCTTACCTCTGGCCGCTCCCCTCCCGCACGCGGGAGGGGATGGGGGAGGGAAACGTCACGGGCGATATTCTCGGTGAGACACCCTGCCCTCCCCAAACCCCTCCCGCCTGCGGGAGGGGCTTAAAGAAGCCCCTTTCTCCTCCCCTGACCGCATCCCGCGCACCTTAGGGATTGCGCGTAATAAAATTGCAGCTAACTTCCCGGATCATTCACCAAACGCCGGGCGTGTCCCATGTCGGGGTCGCCCTTCCCTCGGGGGGATTGGACATTCATGATTTTCGGGCGCGTTAAGCCTCTGGACGCCATTTTGGCGACCGCCAAGAAGAAGGGGCTGCAACGATCGCTAGGCGCGTTCCAGCTCACCATGCTGGGTATCGGCGCCGTCATCGGTACGGGTATCTTCGTTCTCACCTCCGAAGCCGCGCAAAAGGCGGGGCCGGGGATGATGCTGTCGTTCGTGCTGGCCGGTTTCGTCTGCGCGGTGGCCGCACTCTGCTATTCCGAGCTGGCCTCGATGGTCCCCGTCGCGGGCTCGGCCTATACCTATACCTATGCGGTCATGGGCGAGCTGCTCGCCTGGATGGTCGGCTGGGCGCTGATCCTGGAATATGCGGTCGGCGCGTCGGCCGTCGCGGTCGGCTGGTCGGGTTATGTCGTGGGGCAGATCCGCAACCTGCTGGGCATCGACATACCGATGGAGTGGGTCAACGGCCCGTCGTCGGGCGGTTACATCAACCTGCCCGCCGTCATCATCTCGCTGCTCGTGACCTGGCTGCTGGTCATCGGCACCACCGAGAGCGCACGCTTCAACGCCATCCTGGTCGCGATCAAGGTCGCCGCGCTGACCCTGTTCATCGCGCTGTCGGTGCCAGTGATCAACGGCGCGCATTTCGAGCCGTTCATGCCGACCGGCTTCACCGGCGTGGCGGGGGCCGCGGCGTCGATCTTCTTCGCCTATGTCGGCTTCGACGCGGTGTCGACCGCCGCCGAGGAGACCAAGAACCCGCAGCGCAACGTGCCGATCGGCCTGATCGCGTCGCTGCTGTTCTGCACCGTCTTCTACCTGCTGGTATCGGCGGGCGCGATCGGCTCGCCGCTGGGGGCACAGCCGGTGCGCGACGCCGCCGGTGTCGTGCTGTCGCCCGGTACGTCGGAACTGGCCGCGCAGTGCAAGGCGATCGTCGCCAGCGGCGCGACCGAGCCGCTGTCCTGCTCGCGCGAGGCGCTGGCGCATGTCCTGCGCACCATCGGCTGGGAAAAGATCGGCAACCTGATCGGCCTGGCCGCCACGCTGGCGCTGCCCTCGGTCGTGCTCATGATGATGTTCGGCCAGACCCGCGTGTTCTTCACCATGGCGCGTGACGGCCTGTTGCCCGAAAAGCTGGCCTCGGTGCATCCGCGCTATCGTACGCCGCACGTCGTGACGATCGTGACCGGCATTGCGGCCACCCTGGCCTCGGCCTTCCTGCCGGTCGGCAAGCTGGCGGACTATTCCAACTCGGGCACGCTGTTCGCCTTCTTCATGGTCGCGCTGTCGGTGATGGTGCTGCGCAAGACCGACCCGACCCGCAAGCGTCCGTTCCGCACGCCCGCCGTGTTCATCGTCGCGCCCGCCGCGATGCTCGGCTGCGCGTATCTGTATTTCTCGCTGCCGCTGGTCGCGATCCTGGTCCTGCCGGGCTGGGGCGCGATCGGCTTGGCGATCTACTTCCTCTACAGCCGCAAGCGCAGCCATGTCGGTCGCGGCATGCTGGACGTGGTGGACGATCCCGCGATGCAGCCGGAAATCGCCAAGCCGCTCGATCGCTGACCGGCTTTCGCGCAGACACGAAAAAGGCCCGGAGGATCGTTCCTCCGGGCCTTTTTATTTGGCCTTGATCGCCGAGCCTTACAGGCTGGCGGCCAGGGCCTTCAGGTCGACCTGGGGCCGGGCGCCGAAATGGCTGATGATCTCGGCCGCGCAGGCCGCGCCCAGCGTCAGCGAGGCCTTCAGGTCATGGCCGTTCGTCTGGCCATAGAGGAAGCCCGCCGCGAACAGGTCACCCGCGCCCGTCGTGTCGACGACCTTGTCGACCGGATGCGCCGGAACGGTGACACGCTCGTCCCCGCGCTGCGCCAGCGCGCCCTTTTCGGCGAGCGTGACGACCAGCGTCTCGACCTTCCCCTTCAGGAAAGCGATCGCCGCCTCGACATCCGCCGTCTCGGTCAGCGCGACGATCTCGGTCTCGTTGGCGAAGATCACGTCGATCATGCCGCCGTCGATCAGCGCGTGGAAATCGGCCCGGTGGCGGTCGATCACGAACTCGGCCGAGGCGGTGAAGGCGATCTTGCGCCCGGCCTCACGCGCGACGTCGATGGCGGCACGCATCGCGGCGCGCGGCTCTTCGGGGTCCCACAGATAGCCCTCGATATACAGATACGCCGCATCGGCGATCAGCGCCTTGTCGAGCGCTTCGGCGGGCAGATAGTGCGATGCGCCGAGGAAGGTGTTCATCGTGCGCTGGCCATCAGGGCTGACGAAGATCATGCAGCGCGCGGTGGTCGGCTGGCCGGAACGCACCGGCGTGTCGAACTTGACGCCCGCCGCACGGATGTCGTGGCTGAACACCTCGCCCAGCTGATCGTCGGCGACCTGGCCGATGAACGCGGTCCTGCCGCCGAGCGCGGCCATGCCCGCCAGCGTGTTGGCGGCCGATCCGCCCGAAATCTCGCGTCCGGGACCCATCTTGGCATAGAGCGCATCAGCCTCCTCGGTCGAGAAGACGAGCTGCATCGCGCCCTTGGTCATGCCGTTCTCGGCGATGAAATCGTCTTCGGCCGGGCTGAGAATGTCGACGATGGCATTGCCGATCGCCACCACGTCGTAGGTGGGGTTGGTCAAGGTACGGACTCCGGGAAACAAGCTGTGATGTCGCCGCCCTAGTCAGCCGCCTAACCCTGCGCAAGGGAGCCGCCGCGCGGCCCCGCACGCCATTGACTTGCACGTCCCGCCCGCGCCATCGAAGGACCATGGTCCGCGCCTTTTTCCTGTCATTCGCCCAGCTGGGCGATCCGGCGATCCGCCGGGTGCTGATCCGTTCGCTGGCCGTGACGCTGGCGATCTTCGCGCTGGCCGGTGTCGCCTTGTGGTTCGCCATGCGCGCGGCGCTGACCGGATGGCTGGGGGCGCAGGCGGACGGATGGTCGGCCGCCTTCACCCTGGTCGTCGAGTTGCTGGCGCTGTGGCTGGCCTTTCGCGCGGTCGCGGTGGCCGTGGTGGGCGTGTTCGCCGACGAGATCGTCGCGGCGGTCGAGGCCCGCCATTACCCGCACGCGCTGGCCAGCGGCCGGCCGGTTTCGTTCGCGCGCGGTACCGCCATGGGACTGGGCTCCGCCGCGCGCGTCGTTGTCGTGAACCTGATCCTGCTGCCCGTGTACATCGTGCTGCTCGTGACCGGCGTCGGGACGGCGGCAGCGTTCCTGCTGGTCAATGGCTGGCTGCTGTCGCGCGACCTGGGCGACATGGTGGCGGCGCGGCACATGGACCGCGCCGCCATGCGTCGCTGGCGCAAGGCGACCGGGCCTGCGCGCTTCCTGCTGGGGCTTGCCGTCGCCACCCTGTTCGTGGTTCCGGGACTCAATCTGCTGGCACCCGTCCTGGGCGCGAGCATGGCGACCCATTTCTTTCACAGGAGACAGGCGTGACCCGCCTTATCGCACTGCCGCTGCTGGGCCTGACATTGCTGGCGGGGTGTACGGTGCCGCAGACCGCCGCACCGGTACGCAGCGGCGGCATGGCCCCGGTCCCCGTGCCCTATACCAGTGTCGGGCTGGAGCGGGTCATCGGACAGGACGCCGCCGGGCTGACCAGGTTGTTCGGCACGCCCGATGCCGATGTTCGCGAAGGCACGGCGCGCAAGCTGCAGTTCCAGGGCAGCTTCTGCGTCCTCGACGCCTATCTCTATCCCAAGGACGGGGCTGAGCCGCGCGTCACCTATCTGGACGCGCGCGAGCCCGATGGCAGTTCGATCGACCGGGCGAGCTGCGTCGCGGCGCTGACCCGGCGCGACGGCGGACGCTGATGCGCCCCGACCTGTGGTTCGCCTTTATCGCGGCGACCCTGGTCATCGGGCTGATTCCCGGCCCCGGTGTCGCGGCGATCCTGGGCTATGCGATCGGATCGGGACGGCGGACCGCCTTTGCCTCCGTGGCGGGACTGATGCTCGGCAATCTGGCCGCCTCGACGGCCAGCCTGCTGGGCATGGGGGCGGTGCTGGCGGCCTCGTCCTTCCTGTTCGGGCTGCTGAAATGGGCAGGTGCGGCCTATCTGATCGCCATCGGCGCCATGGGGCTCTGGCGCGCGCGAAACGCCGATGCGGTGGCGATTCGCCCGCGCCTGATTTCGCCGCGCGCCGCCTTTCTGGGCAATCTGGGCGTCGGCACCTTCCATCCCAAGACGATCCTGTTCCTCGCCGCCTTCGCGCCGCAGTTCATCGATCCCCATCGGCCCTATTGGTCCCAGGCCGGGATCTTGGTGGTGACGTTCGTACTGGTGCTGGCGCTGACCGACGGCTGCTATGCCTGGGCCGCGTCGAGCGCGGGCGGACTGTTGCGCTCGCCCCGAGCGCAAGCTTGGGCACAGCGGGCAGGCGGCGGAGCATTGATATTCGCCGGACTGGCAACGGCCGCCATTCGCCGCTGATCCCGATCATTCGGGCACAGAAACGATCGCGTCCTTACCGGCAACTGCGACATTTGTTCCACGCCCGCACCTAAAAAATGATGCAGTGCGGGAACAAATTTACGCGGCCATGCTTTTGCGCTATCGGGACGATGAACACCACCGCGTCTTGGCGGTCGTTCGCCATGGGAGATTGATTATGATGAAGTTCCTGTCTGCTGTCGCCGCCACGGCTCTGGTTGCTGCTCCGGTCGCCGCTGCGCCGACCAACCCGGCTGCCAGCCTGTCGGTTTCGAAGTCGGTTCGCGCTTCGGCTCCGACCGCCAAGGGCAACAAGCTGGCCGGCGCTGGCATCCTGGCTGCCATCATCGCTGCTGGCGTCGTCGCCATCGGCGTTGTCGCGGTCGTCAAGGACGACAACGCGGACAGCAACTGATCGTCGCGGGCGGGGGCGACCCCGCCCGGACCATCACCGCTCAGGCGGACGGAAAGGGAGCCGGTTTCGGCTCCCTTTTTTGTGGCCCGCGTCACGCCCCCCATTCGGGGCCGTCGGGATCGGCGAAGACGTCATCCTCACCCCTCTCCGGCAAAGGCTCGGCCGCACGGGGGACAGTCGGCATATCGCCGCCGAAACGCACCCGGATATAGGCCACCGAGCCTTTCAGGCCCTGATATACCGCCTGCACCTCCTCCCCGCGCCGCATCCGAGCGCCGATCAGCGGCGCCCGCTCGGCGGAGAGATAGCCGACCTGGACATCGCGGGCGCTGAACACCGCGATGGCATGGGGATCATGCCGATTGCGCGGCTCGGGGCGCAGGCTCACCGGATCGCCGATGGCCGAGGCAAGCAGCTCGAACCGCCGGTTGCTCCGCGCCTTGTCCTGATTGGGAAAGTCGATTCCGACCACGGCCAGCGTCAATTCGTCCATGCCCTCCTAACTGGTTATGCGGGCTCGCGACGTCCAGAGCCCTCCCATTCATCGGCAATCCGGCTATGGTGCAATCATCCTGTCCCATTCGGAGTGCCCATGTCCCTGGCCGCCCTGGCGATGCTGCTCGCCGCCCAATCCTCCGCGCCCGCTGTCGCGCCTGTCCTGACCAGCGCCGATGCGCGCGACGTCCACAGCTATGCGCAGCCGCTGGAGGCGCGGGTCACCCATGTCTCGCTGAACCTCTATGCCGATTTCGACACCCATGTGATGCGCGGGATCGCGACCCTGTCGGTCGATGCCAAACCGGACGCCAGACAGCTGGTCGTCGATGACAACGGCCTGCGCATCGTCACCGTGACCGACGCACAGAACCGCCCCCTGCCCTACACAGTCGGAGCCGCCGACAAGGTGCATGGCGCGCCGCTGACCATCACGCTGAACGGCAATCGCACCGTCAAGATCGCCTATGCCTCCGCGCCCGGTGCCAAGGCGCTGCAATGGCTGTCGCCCGAACAGACGGCGGGCAAGAAGCAGCCCTATCTGTTCAGCCAGGGTGAGGCGATCCTCAACCGCAGCTGGATTCCGACCCAGGATTCGCCCGGCATCCGCCAGACCTGGGACGCCACGGTCAACGCCCCCTGCGCGCTGACCGTCGTGATGAGCGGCGAGCGGACCGGCGAGACGCCGTGCCATGACGGGCGCCACACCGCCAGCTATCGCATGGACAAGCCGGTCGCCCCCTATCTGATCGCGGTCGCCATCGGCGACCTGAAGTTCAAGCCGCTCAGTGCCCATACCGGCATCTGGACCGAGCCTGCGATGCTCGACAAATCGGCCTGGGAGTTTGCCGGTCTCGACAAGTTCGTCACCGCTGCCGAGGGGCTGTACGGTCCCTATCGCTGGGGGCGCTACGACGTGCTGGTCCTGCCGCCCAGCTTCCCGTTCGGCGGCATGGAGAACCCCATGCTGACCTTCGCGACGCCGACCGTGCTGGCGGGCGACCGGAGCCTGGTCAGCCTGATCGCGCACGAGCTGGCGCATAGCTGGTCGGGCAATCTCGTCACCAACGCCACCTGGGACGATTTCTGGCTGAACGAAGGCTTCACCAGCTATTTCGAGAACCGGATCATGGAGTCGATGTACGGCAAGCGCCGCGCCGCCATGGAGGCCGACCTGGCCTGGACCGACATGCAGAATGCGGTGAAGGAAGCCGGTGGTCCGCAGTCGCCCGACACCAAGCTGCACCTCGACCTCGACGCCAAGCGCGATCCCGACGACGGCATGACCCAGATCGCCTATGACAAGGGTGCGACCTTCCTGCGCACCATCGAATCGGTCGTCGGCCGGTCGCGCTGGGACGCGTATCTGCGGGGCTATTTCGATCGCCACGCCTTCCAGCCGCAGACCAGCGCCGGGTTCCTGGCGGACCTGCGCCAGAACCTGCTCAAGCCCGGTGAGGATGCGAAGATCGGCGTCGACCAGTGGGTCTATCAGCCGGGCATCCCCGCCAATGCGGTCCATGTCCGCTCCGACGCCTTCCCCGCGATCGACGCCGCCGCCAAGGCGTTCGCCGCCGGTGGCCCCGTCTCGGCCGTGCCCGACAAGGTGACGACGCAGGAATATGTCCGCTTCCTCGACCAGCTGCCGCGCCAGCTGTCCGCCGAACGCCTCGCCGCGCTCGACGAGCGGTTCCACTGGAACGAGACGGGCAATAGCGAGATCCGCTTCGCCTGGCTCCGTCTGGCGCTCGCCAACCGCTATCCGCCCGCCGAGGCGTCGGCCGAGCAGTTCCTGACCGCGCAAGGCCGCCGCAAGTTCGTCGCACCGCTGTTCCAGCAGCTTCAGGGACAGGGCGAATGGGGCCAGGCGCTGGCCAAGCGAATCTATGACAAGGCGCGTTCCGGCTATCACGCGGTAACGCAGGTGACGGTGGATCGCCTGCTCGGACGATAAGCCGAGCCGCCTGAGCGGCGAAACGAGGAACGAAATTTTCGTTTCGCCGCCATTTTTTCAGGTCATCGCCGCCGGAACACCGTTCACCGGATATGGTTCCGGCGGCGCTTTCCAACATGTTTAGCCCCGGTTAATCGACACTCACACCGACATTCCGACCGGGGGGTCCAGTGAAGTTCAAGGCATTCGCAGTGCGATTCGCGCTGATGGCAACGTGCGGCCTGATGATGGCCACTCCCGCTGCCGCGCAGTTCTGGCAGTGCGCCCCCTATGCCCGTGAAATCTCGGGCATCGATCTTCACGGCAACGCCAACACCTGGTGGAGCCAGGCCGAGGGCCGCTACCAGCGCGGCCACACCCCGGAACAGGGTTCGGTCCTCGCTTTCGAGTCCACCAGCCGGATGCGCGTCGGCCATGTCGCGATGGTCAGCAAGGTCGTCAGCGACCGCGAAGTCCTCCTGACCCATGCCAACTGGTCGCGCCGCGGCGGCATCGAGCGCGATGTCCGCGCCGTCGACGTCTCCCCGAACAACGACTGGTCGATGGTCAAGGTCTGGTACGGCCCCAATGGCGGCCTGGGCACCTCGGCTTATCCGACCAAGGGCTTCATCTATTCGGGTCACAAGAGCGGCGTCGCCGACCTGCCCACCACCCAGATCGCCTCGCGCGACAGCGGCCGGGTTTCGGGCATCCTGACCTTCGCCGCACCGATCCAGTAAGTTTCGGATTTCTCCCGGCAAGGTCGGGAAAGCCCCATCGCGCGGGACTTGCGCTTCGACTTCGCTCTGCGTGAACGGTCGTGGTGGAGCGTGGCGGAACGCCCTGCCCCCGCCCTCGCCAAGACAAACCTCCCAAACCTCCGTTCAGCCTGAACCTAATCGAAGGCCAAGGGAAACCCTCACCCCGCCCGGAACGTCATCGCCACGCCGTTCATGCAGTAGCGCTTGCCCGTCGGCTTCGGCCCGTCGTCGAAGACATGGCCCAGATGCCCGCCGCAACGGCTGCAATGCACCTCGACCCGCTCCATCATCAGCGACCGATCCGATTCCGTCGCCACCGCACGCGGCAAGGGCGCCCAGAAGCTCGGCCAGCCGGTGCCGCTCTCGAACTTGGTCTTCGACGAGAAGAGCGGCTGCGCGCACCCCTTGCAGGAAAAGACGCCGCTGCGATGCTCGTCATTGAGCGGGCTGCTATAGGGCCGCTCGGTCCCCTCGCGCCGCAGGACGTTATAGGCCGCCGGGCCGAGCTTCTGCTTCCACGCGGCATCGCTCATCATGACCGGGAAACGCTCCGCCGCCTCGGCCTGACGCCCACAGGCGGACAGCCCCACGCCCAGGGCGCCCAGCCCTACCAGCGACAGGAAATGGCGGCGATCAGAAGGGGATGCGGTCATCAACCCTAGATAGGAAGACAGCGCGGACCGGCAAGCCCGACTCGTTCCTCCCCGGCACGGGGAGGGGGACCGCCGCGAAGCGGTGGTGGAGGGGGCGGACCGCAAGGGACGTCGTACGTCGAAGCCCCCCTCCGTCAGGGCTTCGCCCTGCCACCTCCCCGTATCGGGTAGGATTTACGCCCCCTTGCGTCGCCAGAAGGGCCGTGTGCTTCCAGATTGCAGCACGCCGCGCCGGAACAATCGTGCGCCCAGCGTCACGAACAGCGCCACCCACAAGGCCTGCCACGCCAGCGCCACCGCATGCGGCCACAGCGCATCGCTCGCCGCCGCCACGCCCGCCATCGCAAAGGGCGAGGAGAGTGGAAACACCTCGGCCACCAGCGCCAGCCAGCTGTCCGGCTGCGACAGGCCGCTCAGCGTCAGGGTGAACATGCCGACCTGGATGATGGTGATGGGCAGCGAGAGCATCTGGATCTCGCGCATGGTCGACGCCTGCGCCCCGATCGTCAGGAACACCGAGCCGAGCAGCAGATAGGCCATGGTGAAATAGGCGACGAACAGCAGGACGAACATCGGCAGGCCGACCGCCGGCGACAATTCGCCGACCATCCCGGCAAAGGCGGGCGGCAACAGGCTCGCCACCTGGCCCAGCACCGTGCCCCAGAAGCCGATGAACAGCACCGCGACCCCGAACATGCCCAGCAGCTTGCCCAGGAACACCGCCTCCAGCGGCACGGCGGCGGCGAGCACTTCAATGACCTTATTCGACCGCTCCTCGGCCATGGTGCCGACCACTTGCCCCGCCAGGAACAAGGTCAGGAAGAACACGCCGAAGACCGCCAGCGACGCCGTCTGATTCTGTCCGCCCAGCGTGGCGCGCTGTCGCGAGAAGGCCAGCTTGCGCGGGGTGACCCTGGGCAACTCGCCGCCGAGCCGCTCGGCCGAGAGGGCACCCGTCGCCAGCACCGCCAGATAATCCGCCGCGCGCATGCCCCGCGCGCCGTACAGGATCGTCGGCCGGTCGAGCGGACCATAGAGCACGGCGGTCGCGTCATAGTCGGGCGATTCGAACGCGGCACGCGCCTGCGCGGCCGGATCGCGTGCGGGGGGCAGCGTCACCAGCTCGGGCGGCTCCTCGTCCCGGCGGAAGATCGTACGCGACTGGCGGTCGGCGGCGGCAAAGGCTTGGGCCGCCGCATCGGGTACGATCGCGACGATCCGCACCCGGTCGGTGCCATGGTCCGCCGCCTGCGCCGCGCCCAGTGCGCCAATGGTGCTGAACGCCACCATGATCAGCGGCGCAAACAGGAACAGCAGGAAGATGGGGGTAAAGACGGTGGCGATGAAATCGCGGCGTGCGATCGTCATCGTCTGGCGGATCAGGCGGCGCGTCTGGCTCATGCCGCCATCTCCTGCTCGCCGACGATGCGGACAAAGGCTTCGTGGAGGCTGGGGCGCTCGACCGACAGGTTCAATATGCCTGCTCCCGCCGCCAGCAGGCGGCCTAATATCGGCTCTATACCCTGGTCGGGCATCGGGAAGCTCCAGTCCGCGCCTTCACGCACCGCATCGGCGGGCAGCAGGTCGGGCGTCACCCGCTCCGGGTCACGCGGGCGATAGCGCACACGCGCGGTCAGCATGCCGCGCGCATCGTCCACCGTCCCCTCGAAGCGGCGACGTCCCCCGGCGATGATCGCCAGCCGGTCGCACAGCCGCTCGGCATGGGCCATCACATGGGTCGAGAACAGGATCGTCGCACCCCGGTCCCGCTCGCCGAGGATCAGCGCCTCCAGCCGTTCCTGATTGACCGGATCGAGCCCCGAAAACGGCTCGTCCAGCACCAGCAGCTTCGGGCGGTGGACGACCGAGCCGAGCAGCTGGACCAGCTGCGCCATGCCCTTGGACAATTTGCGGATCTTGCTGTCGGCGGCATGGCTGAGCCCCGCCTGTTCAAGCAGCTCGTCCGCCCGCACCCGCCCCGTCGCGCGGTCCAGCCCGCGCAAAGCGCCCATGAAGACGATCGCATCGCGCGCCTTCATCGCAGGATAAAGCCCGCGCTCCTCGGGCAGATAGCCGACCAGATCACTGGCATCGCGCGGATGGGCATGGCCGAGCAGGCTGCGCTGCCCCTCATCGGGTTCGATAATGCCCAGCAGCATCCGCAGCGTCGTCGTCTTGCCCGCGCCATTGGGGCCGAGCACGCCGTACACCGCGCCGGTCGGCACGGCGATGTCGACACCGTCGACGACCCGCCGGTCGCCGAACCGCTTGGCGAGGCCCGAGGCGGTGACCGCCCACTGATTCTCCACGCTGATTGTCCCTCCCTGATCGCCTGTGGTAGCGGGCGTATGTGGCGCAAGACAAGCTGGAAACCCGGATCAAGGCAAAGGCGGCCGAACTGGGCTTTGCCGCGATCGGCATCACCCATGCCGATGCCGCGCCGAAGACCGTCGAACGGCTGCACCAGTGGCTCGCCGAAGGCCGCCACGGGTCGATGATCTGGATGGCCGACCGTGCGCATCAGCGGCAGAGCCCGGCGAGCCTGTGGCCCGAGGTGAAGAGCATCCTCTCGCTCGGCGTCAGCTATGCCCCGGCCGAGGACCCGATGCGCCTGGCCGATCAAGGACGGATCGGCCGCATTTCTGTCTATGCGCAGGGGGCGGACTATCACGATGTCGTGAAGCGCCAGCTGAAGGCGCTGGGCCGCTGGCTGGCGCAGGAGGCCGGATGCGACCTGAAGGTCTTCGTCGACACCGCGCCGGTGATGGAAAAGCCGCTGGCCGAGGCGGCGGGGCTGGGCTGGCAGGGCAAGCACACCAATCTGGTCAGCCGCGAGCATGGCAGCTGGCTGTTCCTGGGCGCGATCTACACGACGCTGGAACTGGAGCCGGATGCGGTGGCGCGCGACACCTGCGGGCGCTGCGACGCGTGCCAGCGGGCCTGCCCGACCGAGGCGTTTCCGGCACCGTACCAGCTCGATGCGCGGCGATGCATTTCCTATCTGACGATCGAACATGCCGGGCCGATCCCGGAGGAATTCCGGGTCGCCATGGGCAACCGCATCTATGGCTGCGACGATTGCCTGGCGGTGTGCCCGTGGAATAAGTTCGCGGCGGCGGCACAGGCGAACATGGCCTTCCACCCCCGCGCCGAGCTGACCGCGCCGGAGCTGGGGGATTTGCTGTCGCTTGACGATGCCGGGTTCCGCCAGGTGTTTTCGGGCTCACCGATCAAGCGGATCGGGCGCAACCGGATGGTACGCAATGCGGCGATTGCTGCGGGGAATAGCGGGGCGGCGGAGCTGGTGCCGGTGTTGCGCGGGTTGTTGGGGGATGATGATCCCGTCGTGGTGGAGGCGGTAGAGTGGGCTTTGGGGCAACTTGGCGGGTCTGACGCCTAGCCCCTGCCCTCCCCCATCCCCTCCCGCTTGCGGGAGGGGCGTGCCAAGCGTCACCGACATGCGCTTCAAATAGCGATGGCCCTGTTGCTTATGCAGACCATCAGCCAAGCAACGCACCCCTCCCGTAAACGGGAGGGGATGGGGGAGGGCAAAGGTGTCTCACCGAGCCCCCGCCCCCAAAAATCACTCCACCCAATCCAGCCCGATATCCTTGTAGACCGAACGATCCTCGTCCCAGCCCGGCTTGACCTTCACATGCAGGTACAGATGCACCTTCTGGCCCAGCAGCTCGGACAGCTGCGCCCGCGACCGCGCGCCGATCTCCTTGATCCGCACGCCGTTCTTGCCCAGCACGATGGCGCGCTGGGTCGGGCGTTCGACCAGGATCTGCTGGTGGATTTCGACCGATCCGTCCTCGCGCTCCTTATACGCCTCGGTCTCGACCGCGCTGGCATAGGGGAGTTCGGCGTGGAGCTGGAGATAGAGCTGCTCGCGAGTCACCTCGGCGGCCAGCGCGCGTTCGGTGGCGTCGGAGACCTGATCCTCGGGATAGTGCCACGGCCCCTCGGGCATCAGCGAGGCCAGCCGGGTCTTCAGCTGGGGCAGGCCGTCGCCGGTCTGGGCGGAGATGAACCAGGTCTCGTCGAACTTGACGACCTCGTTCAGCTTTTCGGCATGGGTCAGCAGCCGCGCCTTGTCGGCGATATCGACCTTGTTGAGGATCAGATGCTTCGGCT
>Ga0308158_10000671_pt1 | contig 48860 bp, 36 predicted proteins | sample PhyBR2_FD_201038 | JGI IMG/M metagenome (GOLD analysis project Ga0308158, IMG submission 201038) | Phyllosphere microbial communities from UC Gill Tract Community Farm, Albany, California, United States - DLSLB.R2 | ecosystem: Host-associated > Plants > Phyllosphere > Unclassified | place: USA... | reverse complement strand
CCCGCCCAGGTCAGCGCGGGAGAATAGAACTCGGCTAGACTCACGGCTTGTCGGCAGATTCGTCTGTCGGGAGGGTTGTCCGAGCGGCCGATGGAGCTGGTCTTGAAAACCAGTGGGCAGAAATGTCTCAAGGGTTCGAATCCCTTACCCTCCGCCCCAGAGGCACGATGTCCCCGCATCGACGCTGAACCGAAAGGCCCCGAGTGAGTCAGAACACGCGACGCCGTCGTACCATCGCGCGCCACGGTCAGCTGCGCACGCCTGGTCCCGTCAGCCAGCTGCTGACGTTCATCGCGATCGGCCTCTCCGTGGTCCTGGTCAGTGGTTTCGCCGTGGCGGGCTACGTGCTGTACGACCTCAGCAGCACGGTCAGCGCCAACGCGGTCGAGCTCGAAGGTCAGGAGGACCTCCCGCCGGACATCAGCGCATACGAGGGCGGCTTCAACATGGTCCTCACCGGCGTGGACACGTGCGAGGACGCGTACAAGCAGTACTTCGGAGAGCGCTGCACCGGCAAGGACTCCGAGGGCACCCTCAACGACGTCAACCTGCTCGTGCACGTCTCCGACGAGCCCCGCCGGATCACGGTCGTGAGCTTCCCCCGCGACATGATGATCAAGATTCCCGCGTGCACCGATGCTCAGGGGGAGACGCATTCTGCGATGTCGAAGCAGCAGCTGAACGTCGCATACTCCGACGCCGGTCTTAGTTGCGTCGTCAAGACGATCTCTGAGCTGACCGGGCAAGAGGTCCAGTTTGCGGCATCCGTCACCTTCGGCGGCGTGATCGAGATCACGAACGCGATCGGCGGCGTAGACGTGTGTCTGGCCTCGCCGATCCGAGACAAGAACACCGGACTTGATCTTCCTGCCGGAAATCACACGGTCTCAGGGATCACAGCGCTGCAGTTCCTCCGTACGCGCTATGGGGTCGGCGACGGCAGTGACCTTGGTCGCATCGGCAACCAGCAGCAGTACATGTCGAATCTGGCCAAGAAGCTCATCAGCGGTGACACTCTCGGCAACGTCCCCGTCATGCTGAAGCTCGCCACCACCGCGATCGACAACCTCGAGACGAGCACCTCGCTTGCCGACCCGATGAAGATCGTGCAGATCGGTCTCGCGGTGAAGTCCGTTCCCTTCGAGGACATCGTGTTCCTTCAGTATCCGACCACCACGGACCCCGACAATCCCAACAGGGTGGTCGCGAACAAGACTGCGGCCGCGGAGATGTGGGACGCGATCAACGCGAACGCCCAACTGCAGATCACGTACGAGAACACTGCGAACGACGGAGTGGTGGTGACCGACCCCGGTACGGTGGCGCCCACGGAGCCGAGCGATCCGGCCGCAACTCCCGACCCCACCGCGACACCTGACACGGTCGTGGCGCTTCCGGACACCATCAAGGGAACATCGGCCGCGCAGACGACGTGCTCGAACGGCAAGCAGCGCTGATCGTCATCGCATGCCGACACGGAGATGACGAGGCTCCAAGTAGCTCGGCTGCCGCTCCTTAGGGGCTGAGCTGAGCTCGCACGGGGAATGTCCGCCGAAATACCTACAGACGGCGCCACCGATGCATCAATACTCTCGGAGAGACATATCCGAATGGAGTTATACGAATGACGTTCAAGAAGTTTGCAGCCGTGTTCGCGACGGCAATGGGCGTGGCGCTGGGTAGTCTTGCGCTCGCTACGCCCGCATCGGCAGCTGAGGTGCTTCCTTCCACCGTTGTGAAGGCGGCCGATTGCAGTGGTAGTGCAGTTTTCAAGCTGACGACGAATAGCCAGGAGCACGCGCGGGTGCCCACCATCGGCACTTCGAAGAACTGCACACTGCGTTCGGGAAACGTGAGTTCCGCGGTCACCGTTCTGCAGCAGTCGCTCGTATCCTGCCACGGCAAGAGCATCGCGGTGGACGGGCAGTTCGGTCCTGCCACCCGAACCGCGCTGATTCAGGTTCAGAGTTCGCTCGGCCTTACGGCTGATGGCATCTATGGTCCGCAGACCTACAGCAAGATGAAGTTCAAGAACAGCATCAATCTTGCTTGCTCGCCGGGATCGCAGATTTCGAACACTCTCTGGTAGTCCCTCGATCGAGGTGATCTTCCGGCTGGCCGCTGACTTCGTAGAAGTCAGCGGCCATTTCGGTCGCGGCGCTCAGCGGCGTCGCGGTGCCAGCGCGTCGATGAGCTGCTCGACGATGACGGCCATGTCGACCGTCGGGTCGATCATCCACTGAAGCTGCAGGCCGTCGGCCACGGCCTGCAGGACGCGCGCCATGGTGTCGGGGTCGAGTGCGGGTTCACGCGTGGCGTCGCGGTGGAATCCCGCCGCCACAGCCTCGCGCAGCCGTTCGCTGCGCTCGAGGAAGTACGCGTGCGCGGGGTGCGCGGGATCTGCCGCATCCACCGCGAGGCGTGAGAACAGTTCGACCAGGCCCGGCACCTCGGTGTTGTGCCTGATGACGTCGAGCAGCCCCTGGCTCGGATCGGCGAGACCGGCGAGACGAGGGTCCATGCCGTCGTGCTCGTCGCGTTTGCGCAGGACCTCCGTGAACAGCTCCTCCTTGGTGCCGAAGTAGTGCAGGAGAGCTGCGGGCGTCACTCCGACGACGTGCGCGATCTGCTTGAGGGAGGCGTTCTGGTAGCCGTCGCGTCCGATTACCTCGAGCGCGCTCTCGAGGATCTCCTCGCGCCGTGCGACACCCTTCGCATACGAACCGCGCTGTGCCATGCCTTCAGAGTAATACTGAACATTGTTTGGAATCTAATACTTACCGTCGTATAGTTTTCGCAGGACATAGCCGTCAGCGTGAAAGGGATACTTGTGAGCACCGCATCCGACCTCACCCTCGAAGAGAAGGCGTCGCTCACGAGCGGTGCGGACTTCTGGACCACCAAGGCCGTGGAGCGCGCCGGCATCCCGTCGATCATGATGACCGACGGCCCGCACGGACTCCGCAAGCAGGCCGGAGGCACCGACCACCTCGGCCTCGCCAGCAGCGTGCCGGCGACGTGCTTCCCGCCGGCGGTGGGCATCGGCTCCTCGTGGGACCCCGAGCTCATCGAGCGGGTCGGCGCGGCCATCGGCGTCGAAGCCGCGATCGAGGACGTCGCCGTCGTGCTCGGCCCCGGGATCAACATCAAGCGCTCGCCCCTGTGCGGCCGCAACTTCGAGTACTTCTCCGAAGACCCGATCGTGTCGGGGGTGCTCGGTGCGGCATCCGTCCGCGGCGTGCAGTCGCAGGGCGTCGGCACCTCGCTCAAGCACTTCGCGGCGAACAACCAGGAGTTCGACCGCATGCGCGCCAGCTCCGATGTCGACCCGCGCCCGCTGCGCGAGATCTACCTGCGCGGCTTCGAACGCGTGGTGAAGGACGCCGCGCCCTGGACGGTCATGTGCTCGTACAACCGGCTCAACGGCGTGTGGACCTCGGAGGATCCGTGGCTGCTCACCCGCGTGCTGCGCGACGAATGGGGCTTCGACGGACTCGTCGTCTCGGACTGGGGCGCGGTGAACGACCGCGTGGCCGGCGTCGCTGCCGGACTCGATCTCGAGATGCCGGCGTCCGGCGGACGGACGGATGCTCAGCTCGTCGCCGCCGTGCGAGACGGGCGTCTCGACGAGAGCGTTCTCGATACCGCGGCATCACGTGCGATCGATCTCGTCCGCAAGGCGGGGGAGCGCCCGGCGGTCGAGGGGCCGCTCGACGTCAATGCGCACCACGCCCTCGCGCGGGAGGCCGCCGGCCGCTCGATCGTGCTGCTGAAGAACGAGGGGCCGATCCTGCCGCTCGCGTCGGGCCAGAAGATCGCCGTGATCGGCGCGTTCGCCGCCGAGCCGCGCTTCCAGGGCGCAGGTTCCTCGCTGATCAACCCGACCCGGGTGGATGCCGCCCTCGACGCGCTGCGTGCGATCGCGGGCGACGACATCTCCTACGCGCCGGGCTTCGCTGTCGAGGGGGGAGCGGTCGCAGCATCCGGGCGCTCTGCCGACGAGCTGCGCGCCGAGGCCGTCGACGCCGCGGCCGCCGCCGAGGTCGCCGTCGTGTTCCTCGGGCTGCCCGCGGCCGAGGAATCCGAAGGGTTCGACCGCGAGCACATCGACCTCCCGGCCCTGCAGCTCGAGCTGCTCGACGCCGTGATCGAGGCGAATCCTCGCACGGTCGTCGTGCTGTCCAACGGCGGCGTCGTCGCGCTGCCCTTCGTCGACCGCGTACCCGCGATCGTGGAGAGCTGGCTGCTCGGCCAGGCCGGCGGCAGTGCCGTCGCCGACGTGCTCTACGGAGCGGTCAACCCGTCGGGAAAGCTCACCGAGACCGTCCCGGCACGACTCGAGGACAACCCCTCGTGGGGCAACTTCCCCGGCGAGTTCGGGCACGTCCGCTACGGCGAGGGCCTGCTGGTCGGCTACCGCTGGTACGACGCCAAGGGGCTCGACGTGGTCTTCCCGTTCGGATTCGGCCTCTCGTACACCACCTTCTCGTACGGGGCGGCGACCGCATCCGTGATCGACGGCGGCGACATCGCCGTCTCCTTCGAGCTGACCAACACGGGCGACCGTGACGGTCGCGAGGTCGTGCAGGTGTACTCGTCGCTCGCCGGGTCTGTCGTGCAGCGAGCGCCGCGCGAGCTCAAGGCGTTCGCGTCGGTCGCCCTCGCCGCCGGGGAGACCCGCAGGGTCGAGCTCGTGATCCGCCGTGAGGACCTCGCGTACTGGGACATCAGAGTCGACCGTTACGTGGTCGAGGGTGGCGAGTACACGCTCGAGGTCGCGGCGTCGAGCCGCGACGTCCGCTCGGCCGTCACGGTCGCGGTCTCCGGCGACGAAGTGCGTCTGCCGCTCGACATGAACTCCTCGATCGGCGACGTCATGGCGAACCCGGTCGCCGGACCCGTCATGCAGGGCGCGCTCTCCGGATTCATGGGAGACCTGGACGGCGTCGACGCGGCGGCCGCGTCGATGATGCCGAACGACGAGGCGATGCAGAAGATGATGGCGTCGTTCCCGATCGGACGTCTGGTCGGCTTCCCCGGAGTTCCCGTCACCTACGAGCAGATCGAACAGCTCCTCGCTGCGGCGAACGCCGGGGTGTCTGCGCCGGGCGCCTGAGCGTCGGCTTCGGTACCGGTCGTTGAGCTCCGGCTCCGCCCCCGGTCGTTGAGCGAGGAGCGCTAGCGACGAGACGAAACGCCTGTCTCCTGCAGTCGACCGCAGGAGACAGGCGTTTCGTCTCGCTTCGCTCGCTCAACGGGCGGGGCGCGGGGAGACAGGCGTTTCGTCTCGCTTCGCTCGCTCAACGGGCGGGGAGCGGGGAGGCATGCGTTTCGTCTCGCTTCGCTCGCTCAACGACCCGTGGAGGCGTTCGCTCAACGGGCCGGTGGTGGGAGGCCGCTCAGGGGGCGGGCGGTGAGAGGGGCAGCCGCAGCGCGCCGTTGCGGCGGTGCGGGAGGCGGGCGAGGGGCTCCTCGCGCAGCGGCTCGGGCAGCAAGGACTCGGGCGCGTCCTGGAAGGCGATCGGCCGGAGGAAGCGGCGGATGGCGGATGCCCCCACCGAGGTGTGCAGAGATGTCGTCGCCGGCCACGGCCCGCCGTGCTGCTGCGACCATGTCACGGCCACCCCGGTCGGCCAACCGGCGAAAAGGACGCGCCCGGCCCGATCCTGCAGGAGTTCGAGCGTCTCGGCCACGTCCTCGCCGGGCTCGGAGTGCAGAGTCGCCGTGAGGCTTCCCGGCACCACCGCGAGTGCCGTGTGCAGCTCGTCCGCAGACGAGTACCGCACGAGCAGCGTCACCGGGCCGAAGCACTCCTCGAGCAGAACGTCGGGGCGCTCTGCGACCGCACGGGCGTCCGTCAGCAGCGCCACCGGCTGCACGCCGTCCACCTCTACGCCGGTCGCGACGACCGACACCGACGTGTCCTGCTCGAGGTGCGCGAGTCCGTCCGGGAACGCCGCCGTGATGCGATCGGTGAGCAGCGGTCCGCCGGAGGCGGCCGGCACGGCGGCGGCGACGGCATCCGCGAATCCTGAGGAGTCGGGAACGAACACGACGCCCGGCTTCGTGCAGAACTGGCCGACGCCCAGCGTGAACGACCCGACCAGACCCTGCGCCAGCGCGTCGCCGCGGGCCGCGGCCGCGCCGGGCGTGACCACCACGGGGTTGATGCTGCCGAGCTCGCCGTAGAAGGGGATCGGCTCCGGCCGCCCCGCCGCGAGGTCGAACAGGGCCCGCCCGCCGGAGACCGAGCCTGTGAACCCCGCCGCTTTGATGAGCGGATGCTGCACGAGCGCGTTGCCGGCCTCGCGACCCTCGACGAGCCCCAGCGACCCGATCGGGGCGCCGGCCGACTCCAGGGCCCCGGCGACGATCTCGGCGGTGCGGGCGGAGAGCCGCGGATGGCCCGAATGGGCCTTCACGACCACAGGGTTGCCGGCTGCCAGCGCCGAGGCGGTGTCGCCGCCGGCCACCGAGAACGCGAACGGGAAGTTCGAGGCCGAGAACACTGCGACCGGCCCGACTCCGGTGAGCATGCGCCGAAGCTCAGGACGTGGGGGCGTTGCCGAGGGATCCGCGTCGTCGACGGTCAGCTCAAGGTACGAGCCCTCCTCGACGACCGCCGCGAACAGGCGCAGCTGCCCTGTCGTGCGGGCGACCTCGCCCGTCAGGCGGGCGGCGCCGAGCCGGGTCTCCTCGTCGGCGACGGCGACGAGCTCGGCTGCGTTCGCGTCGAGGGCATCGGCAGCCGCCCGCAGCCAGGAGGCGCGGTCGCCCGCGCTGCTGCGGCGCCAGACGGGGGCGGCCGTCGCTGCGGCCCGGACGATCGCGTCGACGTCGGCGGGAGAGGTGGTCATGAGTCGTCCCTTTCGAAAGCGGTGAAGCGGATGCCGAGCCCCGGGTGCTCGTTCTCGGTGAGGCGCCCGTCGGCGATGACGACGGGCGAGGTGTCGACGAGCGCGCCCAGGTCTCCGAACCCGGCGTCCTCGACGTCTTCGGCCCACGGGTCGCCCGGCAGGGTCAGCGCGAGCTGACCCGAGAGCTCGGGGAGCAGATGCGGATGCACGGCCGCACCCAGCTCGGAGGCCGCAGCGGCGATGCGCAGGAACGGCGTGATGCCGCCGACCCGGATGACGTTGGGCTGCACGATCTGTGCGGCGCCCGCACGGAGGAACTCGACGAAGCGGTGCACGGTGTGCAGATTCTCGCCGACGGCGATGGGCACGTCGATGCGGCGGGCGAGCTCGGCGTGACCGGCCAGGTCGTCGGCGCGCAGCGGCTCCTCGATCCAGGTCAGGTCATGCACGGCGAGAGCGTTCACGGCGTCGACCGCGCGCTCGAGCGTCCAGCGCTGATTCGCATCGATCATGAGCGCACGATCCGGCCCGAGCACCTCGCGCACCGCCGCGAGGCGGTCGAGGTCTTCGGCGATGTCGGGTTTGCCGACCTTGACCTTCACGGCGTCGAAGCCCGCCTCGACCCACCGACGGACCTGGGCGATCAGCTCGTCCTGCGTGTAGTGCAGGTTCACGCCGGAGCCGTAGGCACGGGCGCTCTCGCGCCGACGTCCGATGAACCGCGACAGGGAGGATCCGGCGTCGCGTGCTGCGGCATCCCACAGCGCGAGGTCGAGTCCGGCCAGCGCGATCGTGGTGACGCCGCCGCCGCCGGCTTCGTGCAGGTGCGCCCAGAGGTCGTCCCACGTCTCGCCGGGCTGGGTCGAGCGGCCGATCGCGGCGGGGGCGATGTCGTCGTCGAGCAGGGCCTGCACGGCGGACGCCCCGATCTGCGGCGTCCAGGAGAAACCGAAGCCCTGGACGCCGTCGCTGCGCGTGACCCGCGTCGCGATGACGGTGACGGAGTCGACGGCGCCACTGCGTTTCGGCTCGCTTCGCTCGCTCAACGACCGGTGCTGGGCGTGCGAGGGACCCCACGGACGCGTCAGCGGCACGCGCTGCCGACGGGTCTCCAGGCGCTCGATCGTCGTCACAGCAGTGCGCGCCCGGCCGCGAGGATGTCTGCGAGGCGGGCTTCCTGCGCCGGTGCGGGATCGACGAGCGGAGCACGCACCGACCCCACCGCAAGACCTGACAGGCGCAGTCCGGCCTTGATCAGCGAGACGCCGAAGCCGGGCGTCTCGTCGCGCAGCGCCACGAGCGGGCGATAGAACCCGTCGAGCAGTGCGAGCCGCGCCTCCTCGTCGCCCGAGGAGTAGGCCCGGTAGTACCCGTTCGCGATGTCCGGCGCCATCGCGAACGCGGCCGAGGAGTACAGCGGCACCCCGATGCCCCGATACGCGCCCTGGGTGAGCTCGGCCGTGAGCAGGCCGTTGAAGAAGGCGAAGTCGTCGCGGCCGGATTCCGCCACCGCGCGGACGATGAGCTGCGTCGTGCCGATGTCGCCGGTGCCGTCTTTGAAGCCGACGACCTTCGGGTTGTCGGCCAGCCGGCGCACGCTCTCGATCGAGTACTGCGCGGTGCCGCGGTGGTAGATGATCACCGGGAGGTCGGATGCCGCGGCGATCTGCTCCACGTACGCGACGAGTCCCGCCTGGGTGCCGCCCACGAGGTACGGCGGCAGGACGAGCAGGCCGTCGGCCCCGGCGTCCGCCGCACCCCTGGCCACCTCGAGCGCATGTCCGAGCGGGCCGCCGGCCCCGGCGATCACCGGAACGCGCCCGGCGACGGCGACCACCGCGTCACGGGTGACCGCTGCCGCCTCGGAGGCAGAGAGGGCGTGGAACTCGCCTGTGCCGCACGCGGGGAAGACACCGCCCGCACCGGCGTCGACGCCGGTCGACACGTGCGCGGCGAGGAGCTCGGGATCGACCGTGCCGTCCGGCCGGAACGGGGTGACCGGGAAGAACAGGATTCCGTTGAAGTCCATGACGGTGCCTTTCAGAGCGGGACGACGGCGAGTTCGGAGCGCCAACTGCGGGTGGGGCGCCAGCCGAGCAGCCGCTCGGCCTTGGCGGACGAGAACGCGGGAGAGCTTCCGGTGAGCGTCCGCGCGGCATCGGCGGTGCCGGGGTGGAACCGTGGCAGCAGTTCGCTCAGCGGCTCGCGCGCCAGCGCGTCGTCGGCGCCGACCAGGAAGACCTCGCCGTTGGGGATGTCGTCGAGCGCCCCGAGCAGGGTGTCGGCGAAGGCGGCGACGTCGCGCGCGTCGACGTAGTTGAACAGGGCGGGGGCGGACAGTGCGGGGTCGTCGAGGCGGTGCTGCACCGTGTGCCCCTGCTGGGTCGGGGCGCCGGCCCACTCCTCCGGGGCGATCACGTAGCAGGGCCGGAACGCGGCGAATCGCACCTCGTCGCCCGTCTGCCGCTGCAGCATGGCTGCGGTCTGCTCGATCAGCAGCTTCGAGAGCGCATAGGCGTTCCAGGGCAGAGCGGGCGAGGTCTCGTCGAGCGGAAGCCGCTGCGGCCGCCAGCCCCGCGGAGCCCCGTAGCCGTACACGGTCGGGCTGGACGCCGCGACCACGCGACGGATGCCCGCGCCGACCGCACCGCCGAGCACCGACTGCGCGAGCGCGGCGTTGGTGCGGATGATCACGTCTTCGGGAGCGCTGAACGGCACCGCGATCGCCGCCAGATGGATGAGGGCGTCGGCCGCGGTCGCCGACAGCGCCGACGCCGTGGCGTCGGCGTCCGTGAGGTCGAGGGACAGCTGGCGGATGCCGTCGCGGTCGAGCTCGGGGACCGGTGCCCTGTCGATCGAGACGAGCTCGTGTCCGGCATCCGCGAGGCCGGCGACGAGCGAACGTCCGAGTCGCCCCGACCCTCCCGTGACGACGACCCTCATCGTCCTGTCCGCTCGGAGCCGTCCAGCAGCGCGATGCCGAGGTCTGCGACGTTCACGGGAAGCCCCGACGCGAGGGAGAGGTTGCCGGCGATGCCGACGGCGATCGAGCGGAGGCCGTCGCTCCAGTCGGCCGGTCGGGCGAGCGGGTCGTCGGCCGGGCCCTCGAAGACGTCCGAGAGCAGGAGTGCATCGCCGCCGCCGTGGCCGCCGCGGCCCGACTCGATCGGCACCTCGTAGGCGGGCTCCCAGTGCTTCTGCACGAGGAGCCGCTCGCCCTCGGGGCGCAGGCTCGCGATGGCCTCGGAGCCTGCGAGGCTCGGATCGATGCTCGGATGCAGGCCCTCGCCTGCCAGCACTGCGCCACGCTCGACGACCTCGAGCTCGGCCCTGCCGAGAGTGCCGTTCACGGCGACCCGGTAGCCCTCCCACGGCGAGTGCGCGTTGAGGGAGTAAGAGAGAGTGGCGCCGGAGGCGTAGTCGACGACGAGGGCGAGGTTGTCCTCGATCGTGATGCCGTCGCTGAACACGTCGAGGTCGCGGCGGTAGCCGTCGTGCTGCTCGGCATCGAGGTACAGGGCCTTCAGTCGCTCGTCGGTGCGCAGGTCGAGCTCGAACAGGTCGCCTCCGTCGTGGGTGCCGCGGGCGGGGCGCTCGCCGAGTCCGCGGGCACGGGCGTTCTCGGCGCCGTAGAAGCGCAGACCGCCCGAGGCGTACACGCGGCTCGGCTGGGAGCGGATCCACCAGTTGACGAGGTCGAAGTGATGGCTGGCCTTGTGCACGAGCAGCCCGCCGGAGTTCTTCTTCTCCCGGTGCCAGCGGCGGAAGTAGTCGGCGCCGTGGTTCGTGTCGAGCACCCACGAGAAGTCGACGGAGGTGACCTGGCCGATCGTGCCGTCCTGGATGATCTGCCGCAGAGCGCTGTTGCGGGGCGAGTAGCGGTAGTTGAAGGTCAGCACGACGTTCCTGCCGGTGCGGGCGACGGCCTGCTCGATCAGGGCGGCGCTGGCAGCGTCGATCGTGAGGGGCTTCTCGACGACGACGTCGGCCCCGGCGTCGAGCGAGCGCACGATGAGCTCGGCGTGCAGATCGTCTCGCGAGCAGATGATGACGCGGTCGACGTTCTCATCGCGGATCACGGCCTCGAGCTCGTCGGGGGAGGCGCGGCGGGGGGCGGATGCGCCGGCATCCGCCACCTGCGCCGCGTAGTGCTCGGCGCGTACCGGATTCGGTTCGACGATCGCCACGAGCTCGGCGCGATCGCGATGGGCGCCGAGGATGGCGCCGACGTACATCTGCGCGCGGTGGCCGGCGCCGGCGAGGGCGTATCGGGTCTTCGACATCGGAGCTCCAGTTCTCAGGAAACGTTTTCTCAGCGTACCAGGGACTCCGGTTCTGCGGAAGCCGCTGTTCGCGCCGCGTGGACAGGAACCGGTTTCTCGACTACGTTGAGCGGGATGAAACTCGTCGACGACGCGAGCTCGTATCGCAATCCGATCATCGATGCCGATGTTCCCGATCCTGACGCCATCCGTGTGGGGGATCGCTTCTACCTCGTGGCATCGAGCTTCCACCGCGCCCCCGGTCTGCCGATCTTCGAATCCGACGACCTGGTGACATGGAGGCGGATCGGCTACGCGCTCGACGGGAACCAGCCGACAGCCTGGTTCGGGCTGCCCAGACATGGCGGCGGCGTGTGGGCGCCGTCCATCCGGCATCACGACGGGCTCTTCTACGTCATCTACCCCGACCCCGACCAGGGCGTCTTCGTGGTCACGGCGACCGACCCCGCGGGTCCCTGGTCCGAGCCGCATCTGCTTCTGCCAGGGCTCGGCATCATCGACCCGTGCCCGCTGTGGGACGACGACGGCCGCACCTATCTCGTGCACGGCTGGGCGCGCTCACGCGCCGGCCGCAAGAACGTGATCACCGTGATCCCGGTCGATGCCGAACTGCGGCATCCGCTCGGCGCAGCCGTCGACGTCATCGACGGCGACCTGATCGACGGCTTCTCCACCCTTGAGGGACCCAAGTTCTACATGCGCGACGGGGAGTACTGGATCTTCGCCCCCGCCGGAGGCGTCGCCACGGGATGGCAGACCGTGTTCCGGGCGCCGACCCCGTACGGGCCGTACCGTCACCGGATCGTGCTCGAGCAGGGCGCGACGCCCGTGAACGGACCCCACCAGGGCGCCTGGGTCGACGACGGCCGCGGCGGCGACTGGTTCCTGCACTTCCAGGACCGCGGCGTGTACGGCCGTGTGCTGCACCTGCAGCCGATGGCGTGGGGAGCGGACGGATGGCCCGTGATGGGCGAGGCGGTGAGCGGCGGCGACGCCCAGCCCGTGCGGCGACATCCGTCGCCGTTCGGCACGTCGCAGGGGCCGCGCACCCTGGCACGATCCGATGACTTCGCCGACGGACGGCCGGGCATCCACTGGCAGTGGGAGGCGGGCGCCGATCCTCGGACCGTGGTCGGAACGGGCCCCGGTCTCGGACTGCGCTCGAGCCCCGACGGCGGCAATGTGCGCACCCTGCCGCGGGTGCTGTCGCAGAACCTCCCCGGTGAGCCGTGCACGGCCCGCGTCGAGGTGGCGCTGCACACGACGGGGGCGGGGGAGCGCGCCGGGGTGGCCGTGCTGGGCCGGGACTACGCCTGGGCTGGCGTCTGCCGGACGGACGCCGGTGTCGAGGCGGTCGTCGCCGTCCGCACCCGTGACGATCAGTCCGAGCGGGTGATCGCGGCGATCCCGCTCGCGGAACCCCGCATCCGGGTGGAGGTCGCCGTCGACGCAGAGGCCCGGGTGCGGTTCATGCTCGGCACCACGACGGTCGACCCGCAGTTCACGGCCGTCGAGGGGCACTGGGTGGGCGCCTCGCTGTCGCTGTTCGCCGCAGCGCCCTACGGCGCGCCCGAGGCGATCGGGCGCTTCGCCGACTTCACCATCGACGTGCGGGAGAGATGACCATGGCTGCCAGACGCGCGCGCACCGCGCCCACCCGCGAGACGACCATCAACGACATCGCGCGCGTCGCCGGTGTCTCGAAGGCGACCGTCTCGCGTGTCGCGAACGGGGTCAGCACGGTCAACGAGGACATCGCGCAGCGCGTGCGCAAGGTCATCGACGAGCTGGGGTACAGCCCGAGTCAGACGGCCAGATCGCTGTCGCTCGGCTCGAGCCGCACGGTCGGAGTGCTGCTCCCCGACCTCGGCAACCCGATGTTCCACCAGGTGCTGCACGGGTTCAACCGCGCGGCCGCGCAGGACGGCTACCACGTGATCGTCACCGACGCCTTCGAGGACGCGGACGCGGAGGCCGAGCTCGCCAGAGACCTCCGCGACCGCACCGACGCCGTCGCCCTGTTCGCCCCGCGGATGCCGCGCGAGAGCCTGCTGCAGCTGCTGCCGCGCGTCGCCCCCGTCGTGGTGTTCAACCGCACGACGGGCAAGAACGCCGGATCGGTGCTCATCGACTACCACGAGGGGATCCTCCTGATCGCGCGGCATCTGATGGAGCTCGGCCACCGACGCATCGCGTTCCTCGCCGGCCCCGCCTACGCGCGGGCGAACTGGGAACGCGAGCGCGGACTCGAAGAGCTGCGAACCTCGGAACCTGGCGTCGAGATCATCGACGTGCCGTGCGGCCACTCCTTCGAGGACGGCTACGACGCCTGGCCGGCGCTGCGGGCGACCGGAGCGACGGCCGTGATCGCGTACAACGACGTGGTCGCCCTCGGACTACTCGGCCGACTCTCGGAAGAGGGCGTCTCGGTGCCGGGCGAGATCTCGGTCGCCGGATTCGACGACATCCCGTTCTCGCGCTTCTCCTCGCCGTCGCTCACCACGATGACCTCGCGCCTGTCCGAGATCGGCGCGCGCATCTGGGAGGTTCTGCGCGCCGAGATGACCGACGAGCCGATCCGGGAGCCGATCATGTTCTCGCCGGAGCTGGCGGCCCGCGCGAGCACCAGGGCGGCGTCGTGAGCGTCGAGGTGCTCTCGGCCGGTGCCGGCGGCATCCGCTATCACGACGGTGCGGACGTCGATCCGCAGCTGTCTCCGCGTCCGCACCTCACCGTCGCCACGAAGGGCGGCGTGGCCGCGACCGCCGTCGAACCGGAGGACCACCTGCACCATCTCGGTGTGAGCGTGGCGATCCCCGACGTGAACGGCGTGACCTTCTGGGGCGGCCGCACGTTCGTGCGCGACGCAGGCTCGCAGATGCTGCCGAACCACGGCAGGCAGCTCGTGCGCTCCCGGCGGATCGACGCGGGCCGCATCGAGGAGCGGCTGGACTGGGTCGGACCGGACGATCGCCCGATGCTCGACGAACGCCGCACGATCGTCGTGCGCGACGGCGGAGACGGCATCGACGTGCTGTGGAGCACGCGGCTCACCGCCGCCGACGGTGCGGTCGGCTTCGGCAGCCCGCACACGAACGGCCGCGACGGCGCCTTCTACGGCGGGATCTTCTGGCGGACGCCGTTCCCGACGGCGCGCGTGCGCTGCGCCGGCGGCGAGGGGACGGATGCCGCGCACGGCTCGCTGTCGCCGTGGCTCGCGCTCGACGGCCCCGACGCCTCGCTGGTCGCGACCACGGGGAACGACGACATGCCCTGGTTCGTGCGCGCCGACGGCTACGTCGGCTTCGGCCCGGCCGTCGCCGTGACCGGCCGGCGGCCGCTCGCCGCCGGAGAGCAGCTGCATCTCGACCTGCGCGTCGCGATCCTCGACCTGCCGCCGCTCGATCCGGCCGCGGTCGCCCGACGACTGGGCGCCTGAGCCGTGGCCGAGCACGAGACCTCCGGTCTGCAGACGCTGATGGACCGTGCGCACGCGGCCGACATCGCGATCCATTCGCTGTCCGTCAGCGTCGACGGAGACACGGTCGTCCGCGCCGGGGTGCCGCCGTTCGGCCCCGACGTGCCGCATCGGATGTACTCGGTGTCGAAGTCGATCACCGCGATCGCGATCCTGCTCCTCGCCGATGAGGGCCGCCTGAGCCTTGAGGATCCGATCACCGCGCATTTCCCCGAGTTCCGGCCCGTGCATCCCTGGCTCGCGGCGACACGCATCGACGACATGCTCGCCATGACCGGTCCGCACAGCCGCACCACGTACATCGCCGATCGAGGTGGGTGGCTGGAATCGTACTTCCGCGTGCCGCCGACCCGTCGGCCGGGAACGCTGTTCACGTACGACACGAGCGCGAGCTACGTGCTCAGCGCCCTGGTCGAGCGGCTGTCAGGGATGACGGTGCTCGACTACCTGCGTCCGCGGCTGCTGGATCCGCTCGGCGCAGGGCGCGGCATGAGGTTCCTCACCGGGCCCGAGGGAATCAGCCACGGCGGGTCGGGTCTGATCGCCGCGCCCGACGACATGCTGCGGATCGCCGAGGCCGTGAACGGCACGTCCGACGTGCTGCCCGCGTCGGTGCGCGAGCTGCTGGTCGAGCGCCGCAGCGACCCCGGCACGCAGACCTGGGGCGCGTCGCTGCGGCACGGCTACGGTCGCCAGATCTGGCTCCCGGCAGACGGATGCTGGCTGATGTTCGGCCTGGGCGGTCAGCTCGTGTACGGCGACCGTTCGAGGGGCGTCGCCGCGGTCGTCACGGCCGACACGACCCTGCTCGCGAGCGGCGATCAGCGGCTCGTCGACCTGCTGCTGCCCGAGCTCGGCGGTCCGGTGGACGGCCCTCTGCAGCTGCGCGCGCCCGCACCGCGCCACGATCCGGCATCCGCCCGGACGCTGCGCGGCGAGCAGGTGCTCGCAGGCGGCGAGGACGCCCCCGATCGGCTCCGCGTCGATCTCGCCGCCGACGGCGGGGAGATCGAGATCGGCGACTCGGTGCTGCGCGTCGACACCGAGCATCCGACGGCGACCGCGCTGCCGCTCGGCGACGCGGTCGTGACCGCCGGCTGGTCGGGGAAGGGTGTCCTGGACGTGCGGATCAGCGCCGCCGCAGACGACATCTCCTCCGTGCGGATGCGGCTGGTCGCGACGGATGACGGCATGCTCACCGTGATGTCCCAGGGGGCGGGACCGGAGATCGGCGCCGAGTGGACGTGGCAGGGGAGCTACCGGGCGGCGTGACGCCGGCTCAGCCCTTGATCGAGCCGACCAGAGCGCCCTTCACGAAGTAGCGCTGCACGAACGGGTACACGATCAGCATCGGCAGCGTCGCGACGAAGATCACGGCCATCCGCACGGATTGCGCGGGAGGCACCACGTCGACCGCCGAGTCGTCGGCGTTCATGCCACTCGCCACGATCACGATCTGGCGCAGCAGCACCTGGATCGGCCACTGCTCCGAGCTGTTGATGTACAGGATCGCGCTCTGGTACGTGTTCCAGTAGTACACGGCGTAGAACAGGCCGATCGTCGCGATCGAGGCCAGCGACAGCGGCAGCACGATCCGCCAGAAGACGCCGAGCTCGCTGCATCCGTCGATCCGCGCGGCCTCCTCGAGGCTCTCCGGGATGCCCTGGAAGAAGCTGCGCATGATCACGAAGTTGAACGCGTTGATCGCCACCGGGATGATGAGCGACCACAGCGAGTCGATCAGGCCGAGATTCTTCACCACGATGAAGGTGGGGATCATCCCGCCCGAGAACAGCATCGTGAACAGCACCAGGAAGTTGATCACCCGGCGGCCCTTCAGATGCTTCTTCGACAGCGCGTAGGCCATGAACGCCGTGAGGATCAGGCTGATCAGCGTGCCGCCGACGGTGACGATGGCCGAGACCCCGAGGGCGCGGAAGATCGTCGGGGTCGAGAGGATGTACCGGTACGCGTCGAGGCTGAAGGTCTCGGGCCAGAGGATGAACGGCCGCGTCGCCAGCTCGCCCGGCGTCGCCAGGGAACTCGCCAGGACGTTCACGAAAGGCAGCAGGCAGGCCAGCGCGAACGCGGTGAGGATCACGGCGTTGACGACCATGAAGACGCGGCGGCCGGGCGTGATCGAGCGGCGCTTGCGCGCGGCTTCGCGGATGCGGATCGGGACGGTCGCGTCCTCGACGACGCGGGGAGCGGTGGTGGTCATGACGGACTCCGGGGGGTGGGGGTGCGCACCGCGAACAGCGCGGCGGCGAGGAGGAAGAAGAAGGCGACCGGGTACAGCACGAACTGGGTTCCGAACAGGCAGGCGAGCCCGGCGGCGAGGAACCACCAGCCGGTCGCGCGTCGGCGCGGGCGGCGCCGGGCGAAGAAGATGCCGATGGCGGTGCACAGCGCCACCGCGATGAAGGAGAAACCGAACCACGCCGCGATCGTGTTCAGCACGACGTGCGCGTCGGCGGCAGCCACGTCGAGTCCGGCGCTGCGCAGGGCCGGGAGGACGGCCGATTCCAGGGCGGCCTCGTCGCTGCGCGCGATCACGAGGGCGAATCCGCCCTGGAGAACGGCGGAACCGGCAAGGCCGACTCCGGCGATGATGAGCTCCGCACGCCGCCGGAAGGCGGGAGCGGCGGCATCCGTCTCTCTCGTCGTCGCCGCGGTCATCGCGTCACCTGCGCGGTGCCGCTGAAGTGCACGGCGTCGCTGAAGTGCACCGTGTCGTCGAAGTGCACCGTGTCGTCGGCGACCAGGTCCGGCCCGATCACGCCCTGCAGGCGGAGACCCGAGATGCGGATGCCGGTGGCGAACTGCGCCCGGATGCCCGCTGAGGCCATCGCGGGGACGCCGCCGGCCATCGCCGGCACGGCGGGCTCGGCATCCGGCGCGAACGAGATGCTCACGTCGTCGAGCGTCACATCGTCGAGCGGAGCCTCGGGCAGGCCTGAGATGAACGCCGCGCAGGACTGCACGTTCGTCGCGGTGATGTGCGACAGGTGGATGCCGCGGAACCGCGGTGTGCCCTCGCCGACCGGCTGCGGTGCGCGATCGGACACGATCGGCAGCTTGCCCTCGGGCCCGCAGAAGTAGAACGGGTTGATGACCAGCGGGCACATCACGCGGTCCATCACGATGTTCGAGACCCGCACATCGGCGACGACACCGCCGCGGCCACGACGCGACTTGATGCGGATGCCGCGGTCGGTGCCCTGGAAGACGCAGTTCGAGATGACGACGCCGCGGACGCCGCCCGACATCTCGCTGCCGATCACGACGCCGCCGTGCCCGTGGATCATCGTGCAGTTCGTGATCGCGATGTTCTCGCACGGCACCCGGTCGAGCGAGTGCTCGCTGCCCGCCTTGATCGCGATGCAGTCGTCGCCCACGTCGATGTGGCAGTCGCTGATGCGCACGTTCCGGCTCGACTCGGGGTCGATGCCGTCGGTGTTGGGCGAATCGGGCGGATTGATGATGCGTATGCCGGTGATGCGCACGTCGTCGCAGAGCAGCGGGTGCACGGTCCAGGCGGGGGAGTCGCGCAGCGTGACGCCCTCGATGTCGACCCGCGAGCATCCGTGCAGACCGATCAAGGTCGGCCGCGGATAGGACAGATCGCCGGTGCGGAAGGCCGCCCACCACCGGGCACCGCCGCCGTCGATCTCGCCGCGTCCGGTGATCGCGACGTCCACGGCGTCGCGCGCGTAGATGCACGGGGAGTGGATGGTGGTGGCGGCGCCCTCCCAGCGCGCGGCCACCGGTGGATACAGCGCCGGGTCGGGGACGAATCGCAGCACGGCACCCGCCTCGAGGTGCAGCTCCACGTGGGAACGCAGGCGCAGAGCACCGGTCTCGTGCACGCCGGGGGCGACGCTCACGCGCCCGCCGCCCGAATCGGCCGCGCGGTCGATCGCCTCCTGCAGCGCGCGCGTGGTGCGCACGACGCTGGTGATGCCGCTGCGGATGCTCTGCACCTGCGTTCCGCTCATGTCACTTGCTCTCGGCGTACGAGGCGGTGAACTCCTCGATGATCTTGTCGAGACCCTGGCTGCCGAGCTTGTCGATCGCGTCTTCGTAGCCGTCCATGTCGAGCTGGCCGACCATGTACTTGTTGTACGCATCGTTCGCGGCCTGTTGGATCGTCGACCAGCTCTGATCGAACGTCGGCGACGACAGCGGCTGCGTCGGATCGACGACGGCGAACTCGGCGTTCTCGGCGATCTTCTCGTTGCCCTCGTCGACGTACGGCGAGGAGCTCTTGAACGTCGTGACGATGTCAGACGGACGGGACGAGTTGTACGGCTGCACCTCCTGCTCCCACTTGGCCTGGTCGGTGATCGTGACGATGCCGTCGTCGATCGTGTAGTGCTCGCCCTCGACGCCGTTCGACATCAGTGCGAACGCCTCCTCGTCGAGCAGCTTGTCGATGAAGGCGAGGATCGACTTGAGCTCGGCCTCGTCCTTCACCTGCGTGGTCGACATCGCCAGCCAGCCGCCGAAACCGCCGCCGGTGTCCGACAGGATGCGGCGAGGCACGTCCTCGAAGGTGATGTCGTTGACGAGAGCCCACGCCATCGGGGTGTTCGGGTCGGCGCTCAGCGCGAGGTTCATGTAGTTCTTCGCCTCGAACAGACCGGTCACGACGATGCCGCCCTTGCCCTGTGCGATCGCATCCTGCTGGTTCTGCTTCTGCATGGTCACGAACTCGCTGTTCACGGCGCCCTGCTCGTACAGGCCGCGGTACCACTCCATCGCGTCCTTGAACTCGTCGGTCTGGAAGGCGGGCACGACCTCGTCGTCGTCGGTGATCTCCCAGTTGTTGCCGGCGCCGAAGTAGCCGGCCAGCGTCTTGAAGCCCAGCTTGAAGCTCTCCAGCCGGTCGATGAACCCGGTGGTGTCGTCCTGGCCGTTGCCGTCGGGATCCTGCGTGGCGAACGCCACGGCCACGTCGCCGAGCTCCTCCACGGTGTGGGGCGCCTCGAGGCCGAGGTTGTCGAGCCAGTCCTGGCGGATCAGCACGCCGTAGCGGGCCATCGGCTTCTGGAACGGCACGCCGTACAGGTGCCCGTCGACACGGGCGGAGGCGATGGTCTGCTCGTCGATCTTCGACAGATTCGGGTAGTCCTTCAGATACTCCTCGACGTCCCAGAACTGTCCGGACTTGAGCGCCTGTCGCACCGAGGTGTTCGACGTGTTCGTGATCGAGGTGATGTCGGCGAGGGAGTCGGAGGCGAGCGCCGCGTTGATCTTCTCGTCCTTCGACGCGTCGGGCACCCACTGGAAGTCGAGCTTCGTGCCGGTGTACTCCTCGAGTGCCGTCTGGATCGGCCCGTCCGCTTCCGGGGTGGTGGGCGTGTGCAGCATCGTCATCCAGGTGACGCTCTCCGCGGGCTTGGTCTCGGCGTCGCCGCCGCTGTCGGCATCGCCCGACGAGCCGCACGCCGTGAGCGCGAGCGCTGCGGCGACGACGGAAGCGACGGTGATTCCGAGTCTGGACTGATTCCTCATTCTGATGTTCCTCTCGCAAGGTGCAGATGAGCCGGCGAGGTTTCGCTCGGCGTCGGGGGTGGAGTCGGGGTGTCGGCCAGCTGGCCGAACACGAGGCGGGTGATGAAGCCGACCGCGGCGGCGGGAATGCCGGCGCCGAAGAGCACGAGGATCGGCAGTGCGCAGGTCGCGAGCAGCCACACGACCCCGGCGACGGCCGCGGCGGCGACGATCGTCCAGTGCAGCGATCCGACGCCGATCAGCAGGGCGGCCACGATCTGGCGCGGGATGCCGCGGACGTCGGTGGCCGCCATCACGGGGAACACGTACGCCGCGATGATGCCGACCACGACGAGGGCCAGGACGTTGGCGAACTGCAGGAACCAGCTCGATCCCGTGAAGATGTTGGTCACCACGATCGCGGTGGCGGCGAGGAGGATCCACCCCATGGCGGCCGCGTGCCAGAAGCGGGCGCGCAGGTGGCCGATGAAGGCGGCGGTGACCGGCGGCGTCTCGCCGCGGCGGAACCATCCGTCGATGTACGCGGCGACCGCGTACGAGGCCGGTCCGATGCCGAACACGACCAGCCCGAGCGCGGTCGCGGCGATCCAGAGCAGGTTGAGGTACGCGACCCGGTACACGGCCCGGAGGAACAGGTTCAGGCGCATGAACGCCTCGTAGGAGAACATCAGTACACGCCCTCCTCGCCGAGCTTCTTGGCGAGCTTGTTCGCGGCGATGACGAGGATGAGCCCCACGAGTCCCTTGAACAGCCCGACCGCGGTGGCATAGCTGAGCTGCCCGTTCTGGATACCAGCGGTGTAGACGTAGGTGTCGAAGATCTCGCCGAGATCGCGGTTGAGCGAGTTCAGCATCAGGAACATGTGCTCGAAGCCGAGCTCGAGGAAGTCGCCGATCGCGAGGATGAACATGACGATGATCGTCGGGCGGATGGCCGGCAGCGTGATGTGCCAGGTCTGCAGCCAGCGGCCTGCGCCGTCGAGCTCGGCCGCCTCGTAGAGCTCCATGTCGACCCCGGTCATCGCGGCGAGGTAGATGATCGTGCCCCAGCCGGCCGTCTTCCAGATCTCCTGCATCGTGTAGAGCGGGCGCAGCCAGTTCGGGTCCGTGAGGAACGGGACGGCATCCATGCCCCACGACTGCAGCAGCGCGTTGATGCTGCCGCCGTCGGTGGTCAGCAGCACGTAGAACAGCGAGACGACGATGACCCAGGACATGAAGTGCGGCAGATAGATGATCGTCTGGATACTGCGCTGGAACAGCTTCGAGCGCAGCTCGTTCAGCAGGAGCGCGAGGACGATCGGCACCGGGAACGAGAAGACCAGCAGCAGCAGAGAGACGGACACCGTGTTGACCAGCAGCATCACGAAGGTGGACTCGCTGAAGAAGCGGATGAAGTGGTCGAACCCGACCCAGGGGCTGCCCCCGATGCCGCGGAACGGCGAGTAGTCCTGGAAGGCGATGATCAGCCCGCCCATCGGGACGTACTTGAAGACGATGAAGTACGCGATGCCCGGCACGGCCATCAGGTACAGCGCGCGGTGGCGCCAGATGCTCTGCCACCACGGGCGTTCCCGGTAGATGACGGGAGCCCGTCCTGCCGTCGCGTCAACGCTCACAATGAGTGCGCCTTCCTGTTCTCGCCATCGAGCCCGGATCGCCGAAGTTCTGAGAAAGCGTTTCCTCGAGTAACCGGTTTCCCGAGATTAGCATGGGAGGCGGATGCCGGCAACAGGCAGTTCTGCGGGGGCCGCCGACGCGTCCGCGACCGACTCTGAAAGGCGCGCTCGCGCGCGTGCGACCAGGCTTCAGTGGCGGGGCAGCGCGGCCGGATCCGCGTGCGGGGTCGTCAGCCGGCGGCGGCGCCGGTGCTCGCGCGCACGACCAGTTCGGGTGTGAACGCGGCGGTCGCGACGGGTTCACCACCGGTGAGCAGGGCGTGCATCGCCGCCCAGGCCTGGCGTCCGATCTCGGCGGCGGGGACGGCCGCGGTCGTCAGCGGGGGCGTGGTGTACGCGGCGAAGGGGATGTCGTCGAAGCCGGCGATCGAGAGATCGTCGGGCACGCGGATGCCGCGGCTCGACGCCGCGGACAACAGACCCATCGCGACCAGGTCGTTGTAGGCGAGCACTGCGGTCGCGCCGCTCGCGACGACCGCGTCGATCGAGGCGGCGCCGCTGTCGAAGTCGACGCCGGCCGGGATCTCGGTGAACTCGATGTCGCCGGTCGCCGACGCCTCGGCGACAGCTCGTCTGCGCGCTTCGCCGGACGCGCTGGCGACGACGCCCGACAGGAAGGCGATGCGCCGGTGCCCGAGAGCGCGAAGGTGATCGATCAGGTGCGACATCGCGGTGCGATAGTCCGCGGCCACGGTGGGCACGTCCTCCTGCGGAGGACGGTTCACGACCACGGCGGGTGCGACCGTCGGCAGCAGGGCCGACAGCTCGTCCTGTGCGAGGCGGGGTGCGCAGAGGATCACGCCGTCGGTGCGCCGTCGCGTGGTGGTGACGAGCGCGGCCTCCTGCTCGACCTGCTCGGCGGTGTCGGAGATCAGCACGTGATATCCGTCGGCGGCCGCCGCGCGACTGAGTCCGCGGAGGATCGCCTGGAATGTGGGGTTGGCGAGGTCGGGGATCACGACCGACACGGTCTGCGTCCGACCCAGCACGAGGCTGCGGGCGACCGGGTTCGCCGTGTAGCCGAGCTCCGCTGCAGCGGCCTTGACGCGTTCGGCCAGGGCGGGGTCGACGGTCGGGTTGTCGTTCATGGCGCGCGACACCGTCGACAGCGAGACGCCGGCGAGCCTCGCGACGTCGGTGATGCCGGGGCGGGTGGAGCGTGCCATCTGATTCCCATCTTCCGCATTCGCTGCGGTGCGGCCATACTACGAGAAAACGTTTTATGAACGGAGGTCCCGTGGTCGGTTCGTACCTGGATCGTATCGAGAAGCAGCAGAGGATCGCCCGAGTGCGCGAGTCGGCGGGTGGGCCGCTGCTGCTCACCTCGCACGAATCGGTCGCCTGGTACCTCGAAGGGGTGCGCACGCACGTGTCGTTCGCCGGCCCGCCGGTGGCTGCGGTGCGGGCGGATGCCGACGGCGACACGATCTTCGTCGCTGACAACGAGGCGGATCGGCTCATCGCCGAGGAGCTGCTGCCCGCCGACGCCGAGCGCGTCGTGCGGGTGCCGTGGTGGATCGCTCCAGCTGCTGCGGCTGCTGCCGGGGAACCCGGCGTGCCCGAGGTCGACGTCGCCGCTGCTCTTCGCGCCGCCAGAGCATCGATGCTTTCGGCCGAGATTCTCCGGTACCAGTCGCTCGGTCGCGCGACGGCAGAGGTGCTGACAGATGCGCTCACAGGCGCGCATCCCGACCTGACCGAACGGCAGGCGGCATCCGCCGTGTCGGCCGGGCTCGTCGCGCGCGGCATCGATCCGCTCGTCGTGCTGGTCGCCGGCGCCGGGCGCATCGGGTATCGGCATCCGCTGCCCACCTCGACGCCGCTCGGCGAACGCGCCATGGTGGTCGTGTGCGGGCGCCGCGACGGGCTGATCGCGAACGCCACGCGCTGGATCGGCGCGGCGGTCGACGACGAGCCGATCCTCGCGGTCGAGCGGGCGTTCCTCGACGCCTCGACCGCTGGCGCCAGGCTCGACGAGGCGTTCGCGGCGGGGTGCGCGGCGTACCGGCGCGCGGGCTTCGACTCCGAGGAATGGCGACGGCACCACCAGGGCGGACCCACCGGCTATGCCGGGCGCGACCCGCGCGCGACGGCATCCACCACCGATCTTCTCGTCGAGAACCAGGCCTTCGCGTGGAATCCGACCGCCCCCGGCGTCAAGGTCGAGGACACCCTGCTGCGCACTTCCGCGGGATGGGAGACGCTCACGATCGACGAGCGCTGGCCGTCGGTCGAGTACGAGGGGATGCGGCGGCCCGCGGCTCGCGCCTACGCCTGAGTCCGCCGAGCTGCCGGCGATCACTGCCGCCGTTCGCGCTGCTCGAACCCGCACGCGCTGTCGAAGCTTCAGCAGCGCGTGTAGGAATGAGCAGCGCGTGCGGAGATGAGCAGCGCGGTCCCGGAGGCAGGGATCGCGGACGTCTGGGATGGGCGGTCGGATGCATCCGGGCCATGCCCCGGATGCATGGCGTCAGCGGACGGCGGGCGCCGTGCGCCTGCCGGCGATCGCCGCCCGCGCGAACGGCGCGTCGAGCTCGCTGAACAGCGCCCCGCTGCGCGCGGTGCGCTCAATCCAGTCGTCGATGCCGTCGATCGTGGTGAGGGGAGACGGCCGGTCGGCGAGGACGGTCAGTGCGGATGCCGGGATCGCGTAGGGAGAGTGTGCTGTGCGCACGGCTTCGAGCACGGTCATGAATGCGCCGGTGTCGACGAGCGGGGACGAGAGCGGCGCACCGGTCTCCCGGTGATCGAGAAGCTCCTCGAACAGATCGGTGCGCCCCGTGCGGACGGTGCGGCCGTCGGGGTGGGTCAGCTCGTCCTCGGTGTAGGCGAAGAGCACGTCACCCGACGCCGTGCGGACCTCGATCAGCGGAACCGTCTGCTCGGGGCTCGCGAGCGTGAGGGCGGCGGTGACGCGGCGGCCGTCGTGCAGCGTGATCCGCACGGACGAGGTGTCATCGGCCTCGATGTCGTTGGCGCGGTACAGCTCGAGATCGATGCGCTGCACGTCTTCGCGACGGCGCGCGCCGGCGATCCGCAGCGCGGTCGCGACGGCGTGGGCCAGGGGGTTGGTCACGACGCCGTCGACGATCGGAACACCGTCGATCGAGCGGCGGCCCGCCCAGGGGGAGCGCGACCAGTAAGCGGCATCCCTCGACCAGGTCGCCCACGTCGCGACCGATGTCGGGGTGCCGAGTGCGGCGATCTCGGCGAGCGCGTGCGAGCCGAAGCTCTGGAAGCCGATCTGTATCGCGCGGCCGGTGCGCTCCTGCGCGGCGAGGAGCTGGCTGAACTGGTCCATCGTCGCGACCGGCGGCTTCTCGAGGTACACGTCGCTGCCGGCCTCGAGCGCGCGCATCGCGAGCGGGAAATGGGTGCCGGTCGGTGTCGCGATCACCGTGACATCGGGACGGATGCCGGCGTCGAGCGCCGCGTCGAGGCTCGGGAATGCGGGGGTGTCGGAGCCGAAGCCCTCGACGGGCCCGCCTGCAGGGTCGGCCACCGCGATCAGCCGCGCGCGGTCGGCGAGCCGCTCGAGGTTGCGCAGATGCACGGCGCCGAAACCGCGGGTTCCGACCAGGAGCACGTCAGGGATCATGGGGTCCTCTTCCGGAAGATCGTGTCCGTCCAGCATACCGGAAAGCGTTTACCGACGTAAGGGGTGCGTACGGACTGTCCCGCCTCCGGCGCCGCGCGAGCGGACGCGCGCGGATCCGGAGGCGGGATGCGCCGATCAGACCCGGGTGAGACGCACGGCCATGAACTGTCGACCGGGGAGTTCGACCCGGGCGGATCCGGCCGGGTAGGTGCCCGGCATCCGCTCCACCGTCATGTTCCACGTGTCGATCACGTCGATCGTCCATTCGCCCTCATCGAGCATGACGTTGCGGAAGCGGGGTCGGTTGAAGCCGAAGTAGCCCACCTTCACCCGGCCCGCGACGCCGCCCCATGGCACGTCCCAGTCGCTCGGAAGCGGATCCCAGACACCGTCGGGCGCCTCGGCGAGCAGCTGCTCGAGGAAGCGGATGCGGTCGGGTGACGTGCCGTGCAGCACCCCGCCCTTCGACCACCACAGCACCTCGTCGTCGAACCCGAGGGCCGACGGCAGGTAGGTCTCGCCGTGTCCGACGTAGCCGCCGCGCACCGCGCCCTCCCAGAAGCGGCGCACCATCTCCTCCCCGGTGATGTTGCCCCAGCCCTGGTCGATGTCGCCCTCGTACGCGCACTCGTCGATCACGACGGGCTTGCCCCAGCGCTCGCGCCACTCGTCGGTGTTCTCCGCGGTGCGGTACACGTCGACGCGCTGCACGCTCACGTGGGTGATCCACGGCATCGAGTAGTCGTAGAACGGGCGGCAGTTGTGGATCGAGTTCAGGTGCCCGAACGGGTCCTCCTCGCCCACGATCGCGGCCAGGCGCTCCCAGTCGGCGGTGTCCTTCGCCCACAGCAGGTCGTACTCGTTGGCCATCGACCACCAGACGTTCGCGAAGCCGGCCAGCCGTCGCACGACGTAGCGCAGGTAGCGGTCGTCGACCGCAGGTCCGAGATCGGCGAAGCCCCAGCGGTCGTACGCGTGGAACAGGATGAGGTCTGCCTGGATGCCGAGCTCGGCCAGCTGCATGATGCGCTGCTCCAGACGGCGGAAGTGGGCGGGGTCGAACCGCTCCACGTCGAATCCGTCCTCCAGCGACCCGACGAACGGGAAATCGGCCGGCTCGTTCGCGTTGTACAGGTAGGACTTCGGGAACACGCACATGCGCATCTTCGTGAACGGCGCATCGGCCAGCGTCGCCAGGGTCTGCTCCTGCAGTTCGTCGGGCTGGTGCGTCCACGCGTAGGCGGTGGTGCCCAGCGGCCGGTGCCGCGTGCCGTCGGCATGCCGGAAGTGGAATCCGTCGACGCGCACCGGTCCGTGCGCGGCTTCGGCAGGGGGTCCGACGGTGACGGACCCGGTCAGACCGTCGAGCGAGCGGGCGGTCGAGCGGGTGACGAAGCTCCACTCGCCCTCGGCATCCGCCAGCGCACGGATGACGTAGACGCCGTCGCCGTCGTAGAACCCGCCGACCCGGACCTCCTCGCCGGCGCGGGTGAACACCGCCTCGAGCTCGACGTCGACGAACGGGTTGCCGTGCGAGGGGCCGTCGATGCGGATCTCGAGCGGGGCCCACAGCGTGACCGCAGCAGGCACGGTCAGCGTCGCCGAGCCGCGCACGACCTCGTCGGCCTCGTACGCCGGGTCGGGCTCGACCGCGGGTGCGTAGGGAGGTCGCTGCACGTCGTCTCCGATCTCGGCGAGCTCGGCCCACAGCTGCTCGCGCGCCTCCGGCGTCTCGAGCGAGGGCACGAGGGCGATGAGCGATCCGAGGCGCCCGTCGCGGAACTGCACGGCCATGGGAGATGCGGCGAAGCCGGGCATCAGCCGTTCGAGCACGGCGCGCGCCGCGGGGTTGTCGAGGGCTTCTCCGAAGGTGGAGCGGCGGTCGAACATCAGGGACTCCTCTGTCAGGCGGGGTTCGTCAGGCGGTGGCGGCGCGCACGGCGTCGTCGACGCGTGCGAGCACATCGGGCGGGGTGAACATGAGAGCGGTCGACAGCGGCCGACCCGCACCCCACACGGTCCCTGAGCGCACGGCCTCGGCGCGGTCGGGATCGATCTCGGCGAGGGTGTCGAGAAGCGCACGGTAGGCACGCGGGTCGTCGATGACGTCGGCGAGCGAGGCGGCGAGGCCCGGCAGGGCGGGAAGAGCGGATGCCGCGGGCTCTCGGTACCGCCACACGTGCGTGCCGGATCGCACCTCCTCCGGAGCGCCGGGCACCGACACCTCTGCCGTCGTGTTGGCGGGCACGATGGCCGTGACCACGATCTCGTCGCCGTCGCGCACCCAGGAGACCTCGGCGAGGCCGTAGGGGGTCTCATGCCGGGCGGACGCGTGATCGAGTGCCGTAAGCGGGCGCGGGGCTATCCGCAGCCGACGATAGCCGGGAGCGGCGGGGGCGAGGCCGGCGACCGTGCGATGCAGCCAGTCGGCGACCGCGCCGAGCGCGTAGTGATTGAACGAGGTCATCTCGCCCGGGTTGACCGATCCGTCGGGAAGCAGCGAGTCCCAGCGCTCCCACACGGTCGTCGCTCCCTGCGTCACCGGGTACAGCCACGACGGGCACTCGGTCTGCAGCAGCAGGCGCTCGGCGGCCGCGAGATGCCCCGTGCGCGTGAGGGCGTCGGCGACGAGCGGGGTGCCGACGAAGCCCGTGGCGATGCGGTAGCCGCCTTCACGCACGAGCGCCGCGAGGCGATCGCCGAGAGCGGCGCGCTGCGCGGCGTCCGTCACGAGCTCGAACTCGAGGGCGAGAGCGTAGGCGGTGACGGCGTCGCTCATCATGCGCCCGGCCGGGGTGACGTACTCGGCGACGAAGGCCGCGCGGCTGCGCTCGGCGAGTGTCGAGTATGTCGCAGCGTCGGTCTCGTGCCCGAGCAGGCGTGCAGCGTCAGCCACCTGCCGCAGAGATCGGGCGAGGTACGCGGAGGCGACGATGTCGGAATCGACCTTCGCCTTGCCGGGCTGGTCGGGCGGAGCGGCCGGATCGAGCCAGTCGCCGAGCTGCATGCGTCCGGCCCACAGGCCGCTGTCGCCGGCGTCGCGGAGGACCGCGTCGACCCAGTCGCGCATGCTCGGGTACTGCGCGTCGAGCACCGCGCGGTCGCCGAATCGCTCGAACAGCACGGTGGGCACGACGGTCGCGGCATCGCCCCATGCGGCGGGAGTCGCTCCGCCGGATGCGCCGAACCCGGGGAGCGCGGACGGGACGACGAGAGGCACCGCTCCTTCGTTGCGTCCCTGCTCGAACGCGAGGTCGCGCAGCCAGGAGGTGAGGAAGCCGTCGCAGTCGTACAGGAAGCTCGCGGTCGGGGTGAACACCTGGATGTCGCCGGTCCAGCCCAGCCGCTCGTCGCGCTGGGGGCAGTCGGTCGGGATCGACAGGAAGTTGCCGCGCATGCCCCACACGACGTTCTCGTGCAGGCGGTTCAGCAGGGGGTCGGATGCCTCGAACCAGCCCGTGCGGGTCATGTCGGTGTGCAGCACCACGGCCTCGACGTCGGCAGGGGAGACGTCGAGGCCGGTGATCTCGGCGTAGCGGAAGCCGTAGAAGGAGAAGCGCGACTCCAGCACGTCGTCGTCGCCCGACAGATCGAAGGTCGCGGTCGCTGCGGCGTTGCGCAGCGGCCGCAGCGCGAGCTCGCCGTCTTCGAGGACTTCGGCGTGCCGGGCCACCAGGCGGGTGCCGGCGGGTGCCGCGGCGCGGATGCGGAGGCGTCCGACCAGGTTCTGGCCGAAGTCGAGGATGCGGCCGCCCGAAGGCGTCGCGATCACGTCTGCGACGGGGACGGTCTGGACCCGTCGTACCGGCGGGGCGATGCGGGCCTCGGGCACCGGGACGTGCTCGAATCCGGGCAGAGCGGCGGCGCCCACGCGCGCCGGAGTCCACGCGGTCGCGATGCGGCGCAGATCCTGATGCTCTCCGGGGTAGATGCCGCTGTCGACGACGGCGCCGTCGCCCGCAGCCCGCCAGCCGTCGCCGGTCGCGGCGAGAGTCTCGACGGCGCCGTCGGCGTAGGTCACCCGCAGCTGGGCGAGGAAGGAGGGCTGGGTGCCGTACAGACGGTCGGTGAACGTGAAGAAACCGTACTTCTCGGTGTACCAGGCGCCGGCGATCGTGGCGCTCAACTGGTTCTCGCCCGGGCGCACGAGGGCGGTGACGTCGACGGTCTCGTGGACCAGTCGATCGCGGTACGCCGTCCATCCGGGGGAGAGCACGTCGTCCGAGACCGGCTCGCCGTTGACGGCGGGTTCGGCGACGCCCAGAGCGGTCCAGAACAGCAGCGCACGATCGACCGGCCGGTCGATCGTGAACGCGGTGCGCACCTCGGCGGGCTGCGCACCGCGCTCGGGATCCGCCAGGCCGATCGGCAGAGCGATCCACTCGCCATCGGCGAGGAACCCGGCCGACACGGTCAGCGGGGCGCTCCAGTCGGTCTGCGCGCCGGACTCATCGGTGGCGCGCACGCGCACCTGCCGGCTCTCACCCGGGCTGAGCGGCTCGAACGGCCATGCGACGAGGGCGCTGTCCGCCTCCTCGACGACGACGGTCTGCGTGCCGTCGGTGAGCTCTGCCGCGGACTGCAGCCAGCCGGCATCCGCCGTCTCGACGGTCCAGCTCAGACGAGGCGTCGGCGTCGCGACGAACGCCGTGTCGTCGCGCAGCTCCGCCTTGAGGGTCGCGATGCGAGCGGCATCCGTCATTCGTCGTCTCCTTCTGTGCTCCAGCCGAGCAGTGCGATGTCGCCGGTCACGGCGTACACGCCGATGACGCGGCCCGTGAACGACTCGGCGGTCTCGGAGGCGAGGAACCGTCCGTCGACCCGGGCGAGGTCGATGCGCTCTCCGTCGACCGTCGCGGCGAGGTGGAACACGTCGCTCGTGCGGGGGAATCCACCGCTCCCTTCGGGGCGGCGCGAGTCGATGTGCAGGTCGACGACGCCCCCGGAGAACGGCGCCGTCCACTCCTGCACGAGATCGGCGACGACGGCGCGTGCGGTGATCAGGCCGTTCCCTGCCTCGACCTCGACGTGGAAGCGCTCGTCGTAGCGCACGGCCAGTCCTCCGGTGCCGCCGCCGACATCGATGCGCGCGGTCGTCGCGTTGGTCAGGTGCTCCTGCCGCCGGCCGACGAAGATCGGCCGGGAGTCGTTCATGGTGCGGCCGTCGCCGTGCAGCACGATCGCATCGGGACGGGCGTCGAGGTCGACGACGGATGCGGGAGTCGCGCGCACCGCGATCCACTCGCCGTCGAGCTCGCGGGTCTCGGTGAAGTCGATGTCCGCGCGGGTTCCTGGTAGGACATTCAGCTGCACGGGGTCGATGGCCGGCCAGCCGTTCTCCTCCCAGCGCACGCTCGTGACGAAGGTCTCGCGCCCGAGAGCGGAGAACGCGCGGGTCATGCTCCGGGGACGCACGCCGAGCAGCACGCACAGCCACTCGCCGTCCGGACCGACCACGAGGTCGCCGTGGCCGGTGTTCTGGATCGGCCGGATGGTCGATCTCGCCGAGACCAGCGGATTCTGCGGTGCGGTGTCGAACGGACCCTCCGGAGAGTCGCCGCGGGCGATCGAGACGCCGTGTCCGCGTTCGGTGCCGCCCTCGGCGATCATCAGGTACCAGCGGTCGTCGACAGCGTAGAGATGCGGAGCCTCGGGGAACTGCCCGCCCGTGCCCGACCACACCGACCGCGGCTCCTCCAGGGCGACGTGGTCCTCGAGGTCGACGCGCACCTGCTGGATGCCGAGGTGCTGACCTGCGCCCTCGCCGCCGAGGATCAGCCCCGAGAACGTGATGTAGACGGTTCCGTCCTCGCCCCACGCGATGTCGGGGTCGATGCCGTCGATCGATCCCGAACGGTCGTGCTTCAGGATCAGGTCGCCGTCGCTCCACGGCCCCGCGGCGTCGGTCGCGGTGAAGTGCAGCATGCCCCGGCCCATCGCATCGGTGACGACGAGGTGGAACACGCCGTCGCGGTGCCGGATCGTCGGCGCCCACGCCCCGCCGGCGGTCGGCACGTCCTCGACCGCGAGCTGACCGGGCCGGGTCGCGACGTGTCCGATGAGATCCCAGTTCTCGAAGTCGGTCGAGCGGTGGATCGGGATGCCGGGCAGGTACTCGAAGGTCGACGTGGCCAGGAACCACTCGTCTCCCACGCGGACGACCGAGGGGTCGGGGTGGAAGCCGTTGATCAGCGGGTTGTGCAGCGTGGTCATGCAAGTGCCTTCCGGAGGCGGGAGAGAGTCAGGAGAGGATGCGGCCGAGGTCGCGCGCGAGCGCGACGGCGCGCGGGTCTGCGCCGCCGGGCCACGGGCCGCGGGCGATGGTCCACGCGAAGGCGAGGCCGGTGTCGGGGTCGACGCAGGCGAGGGCGCCCATCGCACCGTCGTGCCCGAAGGCGCGCGGGCCGCCGAAGGCGAGCTGCTGCGAGGGCTTCTGGAACACGATCGCGTGCGCGCGGTCGTGCTGGTGCAGCACCTCGTCGTAGCCGCGGATCTGCTGCTGCCCGACCTGCGACACGGTGTCCGCCGAGAGGAAGGGGGCGGCTCCGTCGACGCCGGTCACGGCCGCCGCGAAGAGCCGGGCCAGTCCGCGTGCGGTTCCGGTGCCGGATCCGGCGGGGTGGCCGTACCGCCAGCTGCGCGGGGAGCCCGCGAGGTCGACGTCGCCGGCCGTGGAGCCGAAGACCACGGGGCCCAGCGCCGAGAACGCCGGCACGGTCGTGTCGGAGACGGGCCGGATCATCGGGAGCAGATCGACCAGCCGCTCCTCTTCGGATGCGGGCAGGCCGAGGAAGAAGTCGACGTCGTGCGGGGCTCGGATCTCCTGCTCGTAGAACTCGTGCAGCGTGCGGCCGGTCACCCGGAAGACCAGCTCGTCACCCAGGTTGCCGATCGTGATCGCGTGATAGCCGAACCCGCTGCCCGGACGCCAGAACGGCCAGCTCGCGGCGAGGCGCTCGGCACCGGCATGGTGATCGAGCAGCTCGTCCCAGCTCAGCGGAGGGGTGGCCTGCGGGAGCCCCGCCTGGTGCGAGAGCAGCTGGCGCACGGTGACCGCGCCCTTGCCCTTCGCGGCGAACTCGGGCCAGTAGTGCGCGACCGGCGCGTCGAGGTCGAGCTCGCCGCGCTCGACGAGGAGGGCGACCGATAGGCCCAGCGTGTTCTTCGTGACGGAGTACGGCACGGTGACGGAGCGCTCACCGAGATGCGGGCCGCCCCAGGCATCGAGCACGGGAACGCCATCGCGGAAGGCCGCCACCTGGAACGACAGGTCGGCGTCGCCGGCGAGGAATCCCTCGAGACGCCCGACGATCTCGGCGAGCCGCTCGTCGGCGCGGCCGTGGAGGGCGCCGGTCAGGTCGGAGAGAGTCATGCCTGCTCCCACTCGACGCTCAGCGGCAGCTCGGCGACCGAGGAGCCCACGCGCAGCGTGTAGGCGCCCGGCTCGACCACCCACTCGCCGGCCCAGTGCGCCAGACGTCGTGCCGGCACCGGCACGACCGCGGTGACGGTGCGCCCGGGCTCGGCGTGCACGACGGCGAAGCCGACCAGCCAGCGCGTCGGCCGGTCGACCGACGACTCCGTGCGCTCGGCGTACACCTGCACGACCTGCTTGCCGGCGCGGTCGCCGGTGTTCGCCAGGGTCACCTCGACGCTGTCGTCGTGGCGCTGCGCAGCGCCCCACGACCACGTCGTGTAGCCGAGACCGTGACCGAACGGGAACGCCGGCCGGGCGCCGCTCCTGAGCCAGGCGCGATAGCCGATGTGCAGGCCCTCGGAGTAGACGAGGCGGCCGTCGACCGGGGTGACGTCGGTCACCGGCACGTCGGCCAGCGAAGCCGGCCACGTGGTGGGAAGACGTCCGCCCGGCTCGGCGGAGCCGGTGAGCACGTCGGCGATCGCGTGCCCGAACTCCTGCCCGCCGAAGTAGCCCTGCACGATCGCAGACACCTCGCCCGCCCAGGGGAGCACCACGGGAGAGCCGGCGTTCACGACGACGATGGTGGGTGTGCCGGTGGCGGCGACGGCGCGGACCAGATCGTCCTGGCGGCCGGGAAGGTCGAGGTCGACTCGGTCGTAGCCCTCCGACTCCACCTTCGAGTTCGTGCCGACCACGACGATCGCGATCTCGGCTGCGCTCGCCGCGGCGGCTGCGCGGGCGATCAGCTCGTCAGGGTCGGTGCGCTCGGGGGCGATGCCCAGAGTCACGCTGAGCGCGCCGTCGAGCGCTCCCCGCGACTCGCGCGTGAACTCCGCACGGAGCTCGACTGCGCGGCCCGCCTCGACCGACACCGCGGCCGTGATCGACGGCGGGTTCAGGAACGCGGCGCCCAGATCTGTGCCCTCGATCACGGGGACGTCGTCGAGCACGAGCTCGCCGTCGACGAAGACGCGACCCGGGTTGGCCCCGGCGAAGCCGAGCTGGATCTCACCGCTCTCCGCGGGGGTGAATCGGGTCTCCAGCACGATCGTGCGGCTCGCCCCGATGGGCGCATCGCCGCCGAACCACACCAGCGCCGTCGCCCGGCGGTTCTCGGCGAACAGCTCGGTGCCCTCGGCGTCGTGGAACGAGACGCGCAGGCCGGGCTCCCCGGTCGCGGGGTTCACGATCGACTCGAGCGGGATCTCGGCGACGCCCTCCTGCACGACAGCGCCGATCTCGTAGCTCACTTCCGCCGAGGGCAGAGCGGCGCGGATCGCGTCGAGCGGCGAGACGACCTTCTCGGGCAGCACCGTCGCGGATCCGCCGCCCTGCGTGCGGGCGTCCTTCGCGTTGTGGCCGATGATCGCGACCTTCGCCAGCGCCGACGCGTCGAGAGGCAGCACGCCGCTGTTCTGCAGCAGCACGGTGCCCTCGACCGCGGCCTCCTTCGCGAAGGCGGGTCCGTCGAGCCGTGCGGGGGCGATGGCATCCGTTCCCTCCAGGCCGCCGACGCGCTCGGCGAGGAGCAGGATGCGCAGCACTTTGCGGTCGACATCGGCCTCCTGCACGCGGCCGTCGCGAACGGCTTCGACGAGGTCGGCCCACGCGGGAGCAGGGCCCGGCATCGCGAGGTCCTGGGCGGCGGCGACAGCGTCGAGCGAACGGACGGCGGTCCAGTCGCTGACGACGACGCCGTCGAAGCCCCACTCGCTGTTGAGCGGGTTCTCCAGCAGATCGTTCTCGGTCATCGTGACACCGTCGACCGAGTTGTACGCGCTCATGACCGACCAGGCGCCCGCATCCACGGCACGCTCGAACGGCGCGAGATAGACCTCGCGCAGCGTGCGCTCGTCGACCTCGACGTCGACCGTGAAGCGATCGGTCTCGGAGTCATTCGCGACGTAGTGCTTCGGCGTCGCGGCGACGCCGTTCTCCTGCATGCCGCGCACATAGGCGGCGCCGAGCTCGGACGTGAGCTCCGGGTCCTCGCTCAGGCATTCGAAGTGGCGGCCGCCCAGCGGTGAGCGGTGCAGGTTGATGGTCGGGCCGAGCACGACATCGACGCCCTTTCGACGGGCTTCGGATGCCGCGGCCGCACCGTAGCGGTAGGCGAGATCGGCATCCCATGACGCCGCCAGCGCGGAACCGGACGGCAGGTTGAGCGAGGGCTCCCGCTCGTCCCAGCGCGGTCCGCGGACACCCGCGGGGCCGTCGGAGAGCGTGAGCGCGCGCAACCCGATCTCGGGCAGCGGCACCGTCGTCCAGAAGTCGGCGCCCTGGACGAGGGCCGCCTTCTGCTCGAGCGTGAGCTTCTCCAGCAGCGGACGGAGGTGGTCGGTCGAGGCGGTCATGCTGCGGCTCCTTCTGAGGCCTTCTGCGCGTCGATGAGCGCACGGCGGTCGGCGCGGCGCTTCTGCTGCGCGTCGGGATCGGGTACGGGGGCGGCGAGGAAGAGCCGCTGGGTGTACGGATGCTGCGGGCGGGCCGTGACCTGGTCGCCGTCGCCGGTCTCGACGAGTTCGCCCCGGTACATCACGGCCACGCGGTGGCTGATGTGGCGGACGACCGCGAGGTCGTGCGAGATGAAGAGATAGGCGACTCCGGTGCGCTCCTGGATCTCGATGAAGAGGTCGAGGACGCGGGCCTGGGTCGACAGGTCGAGCGCCGACACCGGCTCGTCGCACACGATGAGCTTGGGATCCAGCGCCAGCGCGCGGGCGATCGCCACGCGCTGGCGCTGCCCGCCCGAGAACTCCCGGGGCAGCCGGCGGGCAGCATCCGCCGGCAGGCCCACTCGGTCGAGCAGGTCGGTGACCCGCGCGTTGGCCTCCTTTGCGGCGACGCCGCGCGCGGTGAGCGGCTCGGCGAGGATCTGCGCGATCGTCATCGAGGGGTTCAGCGACGAGTACGGGTCCTGGAACACGACCTGGATCTCGCTCGCGAGGCCGCGGCGCTCGCGGCGGTTCAGGTGCCCGATCTCGCGGCCGTCGTACTTCACCGAGCCTCCCGTCACCGGGGCGAGCCCGAGCACGGCCCGGCCCAGCGTCGTCTTGCCCGAGCCGGACTCGCCGACCAGGCCCACGGTCTCACCGGGGCGGATGTCGAGCGAGACGCCCTTGAGCGCGTGGAACGGCTGGGCGCGGAAGCCCTTGCCCGGATAGGTGACGTCGAGGTCGGCGACCTCCAGCAGATTGGTCATGACCGGCCTCCTTCGGCGGCCACCGCGGCGGATCCCGCGGTGATGAGCGGACCGCGGGCCGGACCCTCGTCGAGGATCGCGTCCAGCAGCGATTGCGTGTAGGCGTGCGAGGGGGAGCGCAGGATCGTGCGCACAGGACCCTGCTCGATGAACAGGCCCTGCTGCATGACCGTCACCCGATCGCACAGATCGGCGACGACGCCGAAGTTGTGCGTGACCAGCAGCATCGCCATCTGGCGTTCGCGCTGCAGGTCGCGCAGGAGGTCGAGGACCTCGGCCTGCACGGTCACGTCGAGGGCCGTGGTGGGCTCGTCGGCGATGATGAGGTCGGGGTCGGTCGACACCGCGCCGGCGATCAGCACCCGCTGCGCCATCCCGCCCGAGACCTCGAACGGATACGCCTCGAACGTGCGCTTCGGGTTCGGGATGCCGACGCGGTCGAGCAGAGCGAGCGCCTTGTCGGTCGCCTCCTTCTTCGACAGGCCCAGGTGTGCGCGCAGCGGCTCGACCAGCTGGTATCCGATCGTGAACGAGGGATCGAGGTTGCTCATCGGCTCCTGCGGGATGTAGCCGATGCGCTTTCCGCGGATGCCCGCATAGGCCCGCTCCGAGGCATCCGCCAGCTGCGTGCCCTCGAAGTCGATCGACCCCGCGGTGACCTGCCCGCCGCGGGGGAGCAGCCCCAGCACCGCGAACGCGGTCTGGGTCTTGCCCGAGCCCGACTCGCCGATCAGGCCGTGCACCTCGCCCTTGCGGATCTGCAGAGAGACGCCGTGGACGACCTCGATGTCCTCGCCCTGCGTCTGCTGGTACCCGACCCGCAGGTCGGAGATCGTGAGGATCGGAGCGGCGTCGAGCGCGCCGGTGCGCTCGTCGTCGGGGTGCACGATGGTGTCCCCGATCACCGGCAGCTCCGCCGAGTCCTCGAGGGCGTCGAGATCTCCGCCCGAGAGGCTGAGCGAGGTCGTCACCGCGGCGATCGAACCGGTGGCCGTGGTCACGGCACGACGGCGTCGACGCCGCACGACCGTGGTGCGCTCGAGCACGTCGCGCATGCCGTTGGCGAGCAGCGTGAGGGCGATCGCGGTGAGGGCGATCGCGAGCGACGGCCACACCATCAGCAGAGGCTGCTTGTAGATGTTCGCGAAGCCGTCGTTCAGCATGCCGCCCCACGTGGGGACGCTCATGTCGCCGAGGCCGAGGAACTCGAGTCCCGACTGGATCGCGATCGCGATGCCGGTGATGATGGCGGACTGGATGATGATCGGCGCGCGCACCACGGAGAGGATGTGACGACCGATGATGCGCAGGTCGGAGAGGCCGGAGACGCGGGCGGCGTCGACGTAGAGCTCGCCGCGCACACCGGTGACCGCTGCGTAGACCAGGCGGTAGTAGGCGGGTGCGAGCAGGATGCCGAAGATGAACATCGCGAGCCACACGCTCGGGCCGAGCACGGTGCGCGCCGCGAGCAGCACGACCATTCCGGGCAGAGCCATCACGAGCGAGGTGATCCAGGACGCGACCGAGTCGAACCATCCGCGGTAGTAGCCGGCGATGAGACCCGAGATCACACCGATCACGAGAGCGGTGACCACCGCGACGAGGGCCGCGGCCAGGGTGATCTGCGTGGCGGCGAGCAGTCGCGACAGGACGTCGCGGCCGGCGCTGTCGGCCCCGAGCGGGTGCGCAGCGCTGGGCGTCGCGAGCACGAGCTTGAGCGAGGCGACATTCGGGTCGAACGGGGCGATCCACCGCCCGACCACCGCGATCGCGACGACCAGGATGAGGAAGATCAGCGAGGCGAGCGAGACGGGGCGGCGGACGAGGCGGCGCATCAGCGAGGTCTTCATCGCCGGCGTCGGCACTGCCGTGGGTACTTCGATGGCGGTCATGAGAGTCGCACCTTCGGGTTGAGAGCGGCCTGCGCGAGGTCGATGACGAGGTTCACGATGAGCACGATCAGGGCGAACGCGATCACGACGCCCATCACCACGGGGATGTCGCCCTGGGTGGTCGCGGTGACCGTGAGCTGACCCATGCCGGGCAGGGCGAACACCTGCTCCACGATGACGGCGCCGCCGAGCAGCCCGATGAACTGCACGGCGAGCACGGCCAGAGCAGGCCCGCCCGCGTTGCGCAGCACGTGCTTGTAGACGACGCTGCCGGAGGAGAGGCCGCGGGCGCGGAGGGTGCGCACGTAGTCGCGGGACATCGCGTCGATCACCGAGCCGCGCACCTGCTGCGCGACCGCGGCGATCGCTCCGATCGACAGGGCGACGATCGGCAGCGTCACCGAGGTGAGCCAGCCGCCGAACGAGTCGGTGATCGGGATGTACCCGGTGGCCTTGAACCAGTGCAGGTTGATCGCGAAGATCAGCACGAGGTACAGCGCGATGAGGAAGCCGGGGATCGCGAAGCCGATCACCGAGATGAACTGCACCAGAGCGTCGACCCAGCCGCCGCGGCGGGCGGCGAGCACACCCAGCACGATCGCGAGGACCGCCGAGATGAGAGTGGCGCCGATCACGAGCGACAGGCTGACGCTGAGGCGGCCCGACAAACTCACCGAGACGAGCTGGCCGTTGAACCACGAGCGGCCGAGGTCGCCGGTGAGGGCGGAGGTGAGCCAGTCCCAGTACTGCACGGCGAGGGGGCGATCGAGCCCCAGCTCCGCCGACTTCTGGGCGACGAGCTCGTCGGTGGCGTTCTGGCCGAGGATGCGACGCGCGATGTTCGCGCTGTCGAGGAAGAGGAGCCCGAACGTCACGATGGAGATGACGGCGAGCAGGACGATGCCGGCGAGTACCCGGCGCACGATGAACATGAGCATGCTGCGCTCCTGTGTCTCAGAGGAATTCGGGATCCGGCCCGCCCGCGGTGCGGGCGGGCCGGAGGGACCGGGTCAGGACTTCGGCGTGAAGTCGTAGATCGCGGGATAGGCGTTCGTCGGGAGCATCTCGACGGTCGTGTTCGCGTCGGTCGCGAAGCTGCCCTGCACTCGATAGAACGGGGCGAACCACGCCTGCTCGACGATGTACTTGTTGAGCTCCTTGGCGACGGACTCCTGCGTCTTCTCATCGCCGAACTGGATCTGCGAGATGTACTCGTCGACCTTCGGGTCGTCGTAGCCGAACGGGTTGAAGATCGCGGTGGGGGCGATCATGAACTGGATCAGCTGCCAGTCGGGGTTCTGCTCGAGAGCCATGAACGACGCCGGGTACTTCGGAGCCAGCAGATCGGCGATGAAGTTGTTGCCCGGGTCGGTGTACTCGACCTTGACGCCCACATCGTTCAGCTGCTGCTCGATCAGCGTGTAGGTGCTGGCGCCCAGAAGCGTGGACGAGGGCATCGACAGGGTGAGCCCGTCGGCGTAGCCGGCCTCTGCCAGCAGCTCCTTCGCCTTCTTCGGGTCGTAGGTGTAGTAGTCGTCGAGCTCGGGGTCGTACGCCGCCGACGACTTCGGGAACACCTGGGTGGTCACCGTGCCGTTGCCGGCCTGCAGCGCCTGCAGCAGCCCGTCGCGATCGAACGCGTAGTTGAGCGCCTGGCGGACGCGCACATCGGCGAGCGCGGGGTTCATGGTGCCCGCGCGGTCGAGGAGCAGCAGACCCTGGAAGTCGAGCTCGTTGGCGTTCACGGTCCAGCCGGCGCCCTCGACCTCGGCGAGGTTGTCGTTGCTGGCGAGCTTGACGCCGTTGGCCTCGCCCGCCTTGATCGCGTTGAGGGATGCCGTGGCGTCCGCGAGCACGTTGATCACGAGCTTGTCGTAGTGCTGGACGTCGGGGTTCCAGTAGTCCGGGTTCTTCGTGTAGGTGTAGCTCGTGCCGGTGACGGTCGCCGCCGTGTCGAGGATGTACGGCCCCGAGCCGATGGGGTCGGTGGCGAGATCGTCGTTCGCGAGCGACTCTCCACTGGCCACGAGACCCGGGTCGCGGGTCAGGTAGTTCAGCAGCGCCGGGTTGGGCGCGTTCAGGGTGATGACGACGGTGGTGTCGTCTGGGGCCTCGAAGCTGGCGACGTCTGCGAAGTAGTTCGCGTCGGGGGAGGTGCCCGACTTGAAGCGGGTCAGGTTGTCGACGACCACCTGGGCCGTGAGCTTCGAGTCGTCCGAGAACGTGACGTCGTCGCGGAGGGTGAGGGTGAGCACCGTGTTGTCGTCGTTGTACGACCAGTCGGTGGCGAGCCACGGCTCGATCGTGCCCTCGGGGGTGGCGAGGAGCAGCGTGTCGAACACGGCCTGGTAGTAGGGCGCGCGGTTGCCCCATTCGGAGCCTGCGGGGTCGAAGGTGGTGGGTGGCGTGATCGCGCCCAGAGTGAGAGTGCCGCCACTTCCGTCTCCGGTGCCGCCGCCCTCGGTTGCGCCAGCGCAACCGGTGAGAGCGAGAGCGGCGATGGCGAGGGTGGCTGCTGTGGCCTTCCAGCGGAACATCATTGGTCCCTTCATCGGGTGGGCGATACCCCTGCGGATCGCCTCTGTGGAGCGAAGCTAGCAGCAAAAACGAGTACTCGCTAGGTTTTTGAAGAAAAACCTAGCGGTTACTCGGAATTCGTTATAGAACGGTCCTGAGGGGGCCCGAGGAGAACCGCGACGAGGCGGAGAACTGGGATACGGTGACACCGATGACGAACACCAGCACGACCACGACGAAGGCGACGCGCGGAGCGCGCGGCGAGTACGCCAAGACGCGCAAGAGGCGCGAGGCGATCCTCGACGCCGCCCTCGAGGTGTTCGCCGAGGGCGGCTACCGCGCAGGTTCGCTGCGCGAGGTCGCCCAGCGAGTCGGCATCAGCGAGGCCGGCCTGCTCCACCACTTCCCGAACAAGGTCGCGCTCCTCGAGGCCGTGCTCTCACGACGCGACGACCGCTCCCGTGAGATGGTGCCGCTCGACTCTGACGACCCGCACGCCGCGCTGAGAGGGGTCGTCGCCCTGGCCGCCTACAACGCGACCGTCCCCGGTGTCGTCGAGCTGTACTGCACGCTGTCCGCAGAGGCCACAGCCCCGGACCATCCCGCGCACGCCTACTTCACTCGCCGTTACGAGACCACCAGAGCCGCCTTCCTGAAGTCCTTCGGCACACTCGGCAGACAGGGCCGGCTGCGGCCGGGTGTCTCTCCGGAACGAGCGGCCATCGTGCTCATCGCGCTGTGGGACGGGCTTCAGGTGCAGTGGCTGCTCGACCGCGAGGTCGTCGACATCGCGGACGCGCTGCACGAGTGCATCGACGCGCTGGCGGACGTCGAGTGGGACGAAACGGATGCCACCCCCGCCGCTGACGAGACCGAGGACGCCGAATGACGCGCCTGTCCTTCGCCGACGGCTGGACCGTGGGCCCCAAGCTGGGCGCCTTCGAGGCGAAGAACGCCGCCGACACTGCGATCGCGGTGCACGTGCCGCACGACGCGCTGCGAGATCTGCCGCGCTCGGTCGACGGCGGGCAGGGAGTGCACAGCGGGTACATCCCCGGCGGCGTCTTCGTGTACACGAAGTCCTTCGAGGCGCCGGACGAGTGGCGCGACAAGACCGTGCGCATCGAGTTCGAGGGCGTCTACCGCGACGCCACCGTCTACATCAACGGCGACTTCGCAGGTCACGAGGCGAACGGCTACGCCGCCTTCGTGATCGACGCCGACCCGTTCCTGCGCTTCGGCGAGACGAACACGATCACGGTCGAGGCCCGCGTGCATCGCGACAGCCGGTGGTACACCGGCGGCGGCATCTACCGACCCGTGCACCTGCTCGTCGACGACCCCGTGCACATCGCGATCGACGGCACGAGTGCGGTCGCGAGCGACATCGACGACGAGCGGGCGATCGTCGAGGTCGCGACCGTCGTCGAGAACGGCACGCGGCACACCGCCACCCGTCGGATCGCCTGGACGATCACCGACGAAGGGGGTCTCATCGCGGCATCCGGAGATTCGCCCGTCACCGTGTTGCCGGGCGAGAGCGCCACCGCCCGCGTCCGGCTCGCCGTCGCATCGCCGCGCCTGTGGGGCCCGGATTCTCCGCATCGCTACCGCGTGCGGACGGTGCTGACGGATGCCGCGGGCGAGACGACCGACGAGGAGACCACGGCGTTCGGCATCCGTCGTCTGCAGCTCGACACCGTCCACGGGCTGCGCATCAACGGCGAGACGGTCGACCTGCGCGGCGCCTGCATCCACCACGACAACGGTCCGCTGGGCGCGGTGTCGATCGCGGATGCCGAGGACCGCCGCGTCCGCCTGCTCAGGGCCGCCGGCTTCAACGCGATCCGCAGCGCGCACAACCCTGCGAGCCGCGCGCTGCTGGACGCGTGCGACGCGCACGGCATGCTCGTGATGGACGAGCTGACCGACGTGTGGACCCGGTCGAAGACGGTGTTCGACAGCTCGATCGGCTTCGATGAGCGCTGGCCCCGAGACGTCGCCGCGCTCGTCGCGAAGGACCGCAACCATCCGAGCGTCGTGCTCTACTCGATCGGCAACGAGATCCTCGAGCTCGCGACCCCGCACGGCGCCACGTGGAGCCGTCGCCTCGCGGAGGAGTTCCGGCGCCTCGACCCGACCCGGTTCGTGACGAACGGCATCAACGGCATCATCGCGAATCTCGACCGCATGGCCGAAGCCATGGCCGAGGCGCAGGCGGCCGACCCGAACACGATGATGGCCGACATGGGCGAGCAGATGGCGCTCATGAACGCCTCGCAGCTGATCACGGAATCGACCGAGGAGTCGGCGGCCGTGCTCGACGTCGTCGGGTTCAACTACGCCGATTCCCGGTACGATCTCGACGCCGAGCTGTTCCCGAACCGCGTGATCGTGGGATCAGAGACCTTCCCCGACCGCATCGCCTCGCTGTGGGCCGACGTCCGGCGGCTGTCGCACGTCATCGGCGACTTCACCTGGACCGGCTGGGACTACATCGGCGAGGCGGGCATCGGGCGCGTCGACTACACGGATGCCGAGGGCTACGAGCCGACCGGGACCGCCGGGCCATTCCCGTATCTGCTCGCCGACTGCGGCGACATCGACATCACAGGGCACCGTCTGCCCGCCTCGTATTACCGCGAGATCGCCTACGGGCTGCGTGGGGAGCCAGCGATCGCCGTGCATCGACCGCAGCACCACGGGCGTCCGGTCGCCAAGACGCCGTGGTCGTGGGACGACGTCGTCTCGAGCTGGTCGTGGGGCGTGACCGACGGTTCGCCGGTCACCGTCGACGTGTACGCGGATGCCGAAGAGGTCGAGCTCATGCTCGACGGGGTCCTGCTCGACCGGGTCGCGGTCGGCGATCCCCGGCCGCTGATCGCGCGATTCGAGACCGAGTACCGTCGGGGCGAGCTCACCGCCGTCGCCTTCGCGGGCGGGGCCGAGGTGGCCAGGACGTCGCTGCGCACCGCGGGCGCGCCCGTGCTGTCGGCGCGTGCCGAGTCGCCGTCGATCGCGGCGGACGGCCTCGGCTACGTGGAGATCGAGATCGCGGATGCCGACGGCATCCCGCTGTGCGATGCGGATCGGCTCGTGACGGTGACCGTGACCGGCGGCTCGATCGCCGGCCTCGGATCCGCGCGTGCCCGCACCGAGGAATCGTTCGCCGGACCTTCCGTGACGACCTACGACGGACGCGCTCTCGCGATCGTGCGCCCGGATGCGGGAGCGACCGGCGTCACGGTGACGGTCACGGCCGAGGCATTCGCGCCGGCGTCTGTCGTCTTCTCCGTGGAGTAGGGGACCCGCGCGCCGGGGTGCGCGTTATGGTCGCCTCTTCGGCGGGAGCGGCAGTTGGGCGCACCTCCGGGCCCGGGGCGCAGATCCCGGACACCCGGTGCGGTTCGGGCTGCTCTTCCAGGCTTCGCGCGGCTCTTCCTCGCTCGCGCTGCTGAAGCTTCGGCAGCGCGAGCGGGAATGAGCAGCGTGATCAGGGGCGGCTGCCCGGATCAGCCGCGCGGCTCGTAGTGGACTGGCTCGTGCGTCGCGGCGACGAGACCGCGCAGCCCTTCGAGAGTCGCGGGAGCGGCGCCGAGCGCACGGCCCTGCACGAGCACGTTGCCGAGCGCGGTGGCCTCGACAGGGCCCGCGAGCACGGGCAGCCCGGTGCGGTCAGCGGTCGCCTGGCAGAGCAGCCGGTTGAGCGATCCTCCGCCCACCAGGTGGATGCTGTCGATGTCCCGCCCGGCGAGGGCGGAGGCCGTGTGCACCGCGTCCGCGAAGGCCGCGGCGATCGACTCGACGATGCTGCGCGCGAGGGCGGGCCTCGATCCCGGTGCCCGGTCGCCGAGCAGCGCGGTGATGCGCGTCGGCATGTCTCCCGGTGCACTCAGCGAGGGGTCGTTCGCGTCGAACAGCGGGACCTCGCCGGCCACCTCGGACGCGGACGCGAGGAGTTCCGGCAGATCGATCGCCGTGCCGTCCTCGGCCTCCCACGCGCGCACGGTCTCGCTGAGCAGCCAGAGCCCGGTCACGTTGTGGAGGAAGCGGTAGCGTCCGTCGACGCCGACCTCGTGAGTGAAGTTCGCCGCGCGCGCGGCATCCGTCACCCGCGGCTCCCGCAGCTCGAGGCCGACGAGCCCCCAGGTGCCGCACGAGATGTACGCCGAGTCCGCGCTCGAGAGCGGGACGGCGACGACGGCCGAGGCCGTGTCGTGCGACCCGACCGCGATCACGGGGAGACCCTTGCCGATGCGTTCGGCCAGCGCGGGGCGCAGAGTGCCGATCACGGTGCCCGGATCGACGAGAAGGGGCAGGATGCCGGTCGGGATGCCGATCCGTTCGGCGAGTTCGAGATCCCACTCGGCGCTCTCCACGTTGAGCAGTCCCGTCGTCGAGGCGTTCGTGCGTTCGGCGACAGCGGTGCCGGTGAGCAGGAACGCGATGAGGTCGGGGATCAGCAGGGCCGTGTCGGCATCCGCCGTCCTGCCGTCGACGCGGTACTGGTACAGCGTGTTGAAGGGCAGGAACTGCAGCCCATTGCGCCCGTACAGCTCGGCGAACGGCACGATCGCGTGCACGTCCGAGACGCCGCGCTCACTTCGACCGTCGCGATAGTGGAACGGCTCTGCGAGCAGTTCGCCGTCGCGCAGCAGGCCGTAGTCGACGGCCCATGAGTCGATGCCGATGCTCTCGATCTCAGGCTCCCGGCGCACGGCCTCGGTCAGACCCGCGACGACGTGCTCGTAGAGCGCCTCGAAGTCCCAGTGCAGGCCGTCTTCGCGTTCGATCGGGCCGTTCGGGAACCGCGACACGAGCTCGAGCTCGAGCACGCCGTCTCCGATCCGGCCGATCATGACCCGACCGCTGGTGGCGCCGAGGTCGACGGCCGCGACGGCGGTCACTGAGAGCTCCTGCTCTGGTCGGAATCACGCGTTTCGTCTCGTCGCTTCGCTCCTCGCTCAACGAACAGGGCTCTGACCCCTGGTCGTTGAGCGAGCGGAGCGAGACGAAACGCCGCGACCGTCGTCGTCATCGCAGGAATGCGGCGGCGACGCCGGAGTCGACGGGGATGTGCAGGCCGGTGGTGCGGCTGAGCTCCGGCCCGGTGAGCACGAACACGGCATCCGCCACGTTCTCGGGAACGACCTCGCGCTTGAGGATCGTGCGGTTCGCGTAGTACTGGCCGAGGTCCTCTTCCGCCACGCCGTAGGTCGCGGCGCGGTTGGCGCCCCAGCCGGATGCGAAGATGCCCGATCCGCGCACGACGCCGTCGGGGTTGATGCCGTTGACGCGGATGCCGAACTCGCCGAGCTCGACCGCGAGCAGCCGCACCTGGTGCGCCTGGTCGGCCTTCGTCGCCGAGTACGCGATGTTGTTGGGGCCGGCGAAGACCGAGTTCTTCGAGGAGATGTAGATGATGTCGCCGCCGAGCTTCTGGTCGATCAGAACGCGGGCAGCGGCCTTCGAGACGAGGAACGAGCCCTTGGCCATGACATCGTGCTGCAGATCCCAGTCCTTCTCGGTGGTCTCCAGCAGCGGCTTCGACAGCGAGAGCCCTGCGTTGTTGACGACGAGGTCGACGCCGCCGAACGCGAGCACGGCCTCGTCGAGCGCGGCCTGCACGGCATCCGCATCCGCCACGTTCGCGGCGACGCCGATCGCGACATCCGTATTGCCGAGCTCGGCGGCGGCGGCCTGCGCCTTCTCGAGGTCGAGGTCGGCGACGACGACGCATGCGCCCTCGGCGGCGAGGCGCACGGCGATCGCCTTGCCGATGCCCGACGCGGCGCCGGTCACGAAGGCGATGCGTCCCTGGTGCGTCTTGGGCTTCGGCATCCGCTGCAGTTTGGCCTCTTCCAGCGCCCAGTACTCGATGCGGAACTTCTCGGCGTCGGAGATGGGGGAGTATGTCGACAGCGCCTCAGCACCCCGCATGACGTTGATCGCGTTGACGTAGAACTCGCCGGCGACGCGGGCGGTCTGCTTGTTCGCTCCGTAGGAGAACATGCCCACGCCGGGGATGAGGACGATGAGCGGATCGGCCCCGCGGATCGCGGGGGAGTCGGCGGTCGCGTGCGCGTCGTAGTAGGCCTGGTAGTCGGCGCGGTACTCGGTGTGCAGCTCGTGCAGTCGGGCGATCTGCTCCTCGACGGATGCGGTGGCCGGCAGATCGAGGATCAGCGGCTTGACCTTCGTGCGCAGGAAGTGGTCGGGGCAGCTCGTGCCGAGCGCGGCGAGTTCGGGCGCACGCTCGGAGGCGAGGAAGTCGAGCACGACGTCGGCGTCGGTGAAGTGGCCGACCTGCGGCTTGTCGTGCGACGCGATGCCACGGATCGTCGGCGCGAGAGCTGCGGCGCGCTGACGCCGCTCGGCCTCGGGCAGCGCCTCGAAGCCTGTGCGCACGCCCCCGAACGGCTGCGCCGCGCCGTGCTCGGCGATGTAGGCGGCCGCGGTGTCGATGATCCAGAGCGAGTTGGCTTCGGCCTCTTCGCTGGTGTCTCCCCACGCGGTGATCCCGTGACCGCCGAGGATCGTGCCGATCGCCTGCGGGTTCTCGGCCTTGATCGCGGCGATGTCGAGTCCGAGCTGGAAGCCGGGACGGCGCCACGGCACCCAGACGACCTTGTCGCCGAAGATCTTGGCGGTGAGCTCCTCGCCGTCGGCGGCGGTCGCGATCGCGATGCCCGAGTCGGGGTGCAGATGGTCGACGTGCGCGGCGTCGACGAGGCCGTGCATCGCCGTGTCGATCGACGGGGCGGCTCCCCCCTTGCCGTGCAGGCAGTAGTCGAACGCCGCGACCATCTCGTCCTCGCGCTCGATGCCGGGGTAGACGTCGACGAGCGCGCGCATGCGGTCGAGGCGCAGCACAGCCAGGCCCTGCTCCTTCAGCGTGCCCAGGTCTCCGCCGGATCCCTTGACCCACAGCAGCTCGACCGGCTGACCCGTGACCGGATCTGTCTCGGTGCCCTTGGCCGAGGTGTTGCCGCCGGCGTAGTTCGTGTTCTTCGGATCCGCGCCCAGGCGGTTGGACCGCTCGATGAGGGCGGCTGCGGTGGGGTTCGTCATGATTGTTCCTCGAGTCGGGGTGTGAGTGTCTTCAGCCGCGCGGCGATGCGCTCGATCGTGCGCGTCGCAGCTTCTTCTTCGGGTCGGTTGAGGTGGCCGTGGCGGGTGCCGGGTTCGAAGACCACGTCGATCTCGCGGCCGGCGGCGGCCAGGGAGGCGGCGAAGTGCTCGCCCGAGACGCGCAGCTCGTCGACGTCGCCGTTGACCATCAGGGTCGGCGGGAAGGCCGCGAGATCGGATGCCGTAGCAAGCCCGGGGACCGCCGCGATCGGAGCATCGTCGACGGGACCGCCGAGATAGTTCTCGTACATCCACAGCACGGAGTCCCGCCGGAAGAGGTCGGCCTCGGGGTCGGCGTCGAGCTTGGCGCGCAGCTCGGCGTCGGGCTCGGGCTGGACGGCCAGGAGAGTCGGGTAGGCGAGCACGACGAGGGCGGGCAGCTCGTCGGGGCCGAGCCGCAGCACGGCCCCGGCGGCGAGATTGCCGCCGGCGCTGGTTCCGCCGATCGCGAGAGCATCGGGACGGATGCCGAGCCCCTCTGCGTTCGCACGGGCCCAGCGGAACGCGGCGACCACGTCGTCGGAGCCGGCGGGGAAGTGCTCGCCGTCCCGTGCCGGGAGGTCGTCGCGGAACCCCGCAGGAACCGGCGCGAGCCGGTAGTCGACCGAGATGACCGTGGTTCCGCGCGCGGCCAGTTCGCGGCCCACCCAGTCGGATTCCGGCATGTCGATGTCGCCGAAGGCGAAGGCTCCGCCGTGCGCCCAGACGAGTCCCGTCCCGTCGGGGTCTGCGGCCGGATACACCCGGACGAGTCCGTCTGCCGCTGAATGGGGTGCGCTCACGGCATCCGTCTCCTCTGGTTTCTGCGTGCGGTGGGTCGCCGGGATGCGAGGATCGGCTCCCGCATCCCGGCGGGTCTGTCGGTCAGGCGCCCCAGCCGGCCTGCACGCCGCCGACACGGTCGGCGGCGATCTCGGCGAGGTAGCCCGACTCGGCGAAGGCCCTCATCGGGTCGGCAGGGAGTCCTCGGCTCTCGCGCCACTCGGCGAGGGCCGGGCGCACATCAGTGTAGAACGCGTCCATGAAGATGCGATTGGCTTCCAGCACGTCACCGGAGCGCTGCGCCGCGGTGAGGGCCTCACGGTCGACGAGCAGAGCGCGGGCCGTCATCTCCTGCACGTTCAGGACCGAGCGGATCTGTCCGGGCACCTTGTCTTCCACGTTGTGGCACTGGTCGAGCATGAACGCCACGTCGGGGTTGTTCAGGCCACCGCCGCGGATGACCTCGACGATGATGCGGAACAGCTGGAACGGGTCGGCCGCGCCGACGATCAGGTCGTCGTCGGC